>MDSY01085729.1_pt1 | contig 39042 bp, 31 predicted proteins | sample 811131 | NCBI WGS metagenome assembly MDSY01 (sample SAMN05326643, study PRJNA326480) | marine metagenome | isolation source: seawater | place: Atlantic Ocean: South West | collected 2010
ATGAACTCGGCGGCGGCGGACTGACGTTCCTCCGCGCGGCGACGAGAGCCTTTGGCGTACGTGCAAGACCTGGCCTGACCGGCAACAGTAAGGCGAACGCTGCGGTCGCGCTCGTGTGAATACGAGCGGGGCTCGGAAAACAGAGGCGCGGGTGCGCGCGTCCGAATGGACGACATCGCGCGCCCAGCTCGGAAGATTTCAAGGCGGCGGCGGCTGGAAGCGCGCCGCAGTTTTTCAAGAGTTTTTCTTGGAACATGTGGAATTCAAATTGCACATCACGGGACGCGCCGAGGAGGAGCGCTGGCGTCGCGTTTCGGGTGCGATGGACGAAATGCGGGCGCGTATGCGCGACCGTCGGTTACAGCGTCGCGCTCGTGAGACGCAGGAGATACCGCCCCTGCCCCCGCCCGTGCAACGAGGCGGAAGCGCATCGGCCCCGAATGACTCGTGGGCACACCACCAAAACCGAGGAAGTGCCTTCTCTTCCCACACTGACGACGGTGGCGCGTGCGAAGCGGAACGTCCACGAACGCGTTCCGGGGGGGTTCACGAAGACGCTTCAAGGAGGACATTCCCGTCTGGCTTTGGACCTGGTGGTGCTTCAAACTTGACGCACAACGCACGCGACCGCCCGCACGGCGACGACCGAGGAGATGCAGAGATCGGCACATCCGATGCTTTGGAAACTTTTGACGACGCGCGCGCAGAAGCGCTTCGCGGCTTGCAAGCGGACCGTTTGGTGCTCCAGAATGAGATCAAACGAGTACAGCACTTGGACCGAGCAAGGGAAGAGGCGTTACGCGTTGAACGGCAGAGAAGAGTCGAGCTGGAGAAAGAACTTTTAACTGCGCAGCGCGGGGGGGGGCAAGACAACGGTGGAGTACCTCAATTATTCGAGACCGAGGTTCGCGCGGCGATGCGTTCAACGCTGGCTTCCGTGGACACAGCACGACGCGACCGGGACGAAGCGTTACTGGACGTACAAACCGAGCTATCCGTACTGCAAATGGAAAGGATGAAACTCGCGAAAATGGTGGAGAGTCTCAAGGCGGAGCGAGGAAAGAATAGTAGCAACGTCAGACAAAAACCAAAAGGCAACGCAAGTTCATCTGCTGACTCCGAAAAGACCTCTGAAGCCGCTTTGAAAATCGAAGCACTCACCGACGAGTTGAATTCATCAAAACTTGAGTTGCGTCAGACACAGAGCGCACATAAGGTGGAGTGCGAGCTTCGAACTGAACTGGAAGACGCGGCGAAGCGTTTGGCGGAGGAGTGTTCCGCGTTTGACGCGATTGAAAAACGGGCGCAGGGTGAAATTACAAACGTGAAATCAGAACTTCGAGACGCCAACCGACGAGTGTTGAACGCTGAAACATCGGCTCAAACAGAACGAGAACGGGCGGATGACTTAGAGCACGAGGTAAGGGTGGTCCGGGAACAGCTGCGACGGGTGAATGAGAAGAACGCACGAGGTGATGCGTCGAGAGCAGCGCAACGAGCGACGTCTCCGCAGACGTCGCCTCAAGCGGGCACGTCAGACGATTGCGCGCTGGAACAGGAAGTTACTCGTCTGAAAGCTGATTTACAGCGCGAGGTGTCCTTAGCCAAAAGCGCGTTGATGGACACGGACGCGGCGGAAGTTGCGGCGGAACACGCGAAACGTGCGGAGGCACAGGCGCGACGAGAGCTAGAAACGGTTCGAATGGAAATGAGCGTGACGCAAGGTGACATCGTCGCGAAAGCAGCGGAGGCGCGCGACGTAGCGCTCAACGAAGTCAACCGATTACAATCGCACGTTGCCACGTTACAAGCGCAAATCGACACGTTAACGCAACAACTATCTGAAGCGCACGCTGATATCGATGCTTTAAGTGCTCAAAAGGGTTTACTGACTCAAGAAATCATCGACGCGAAACGGTTGGTAAGTAACGCGCGCGACGAGGCTGAACAGGCGCGACGCGAGCTTTTCGAGGAGCGCGAGACGCACCGCAGAAGAATTCGCGAGGAACAAACTTTAAGGGAAGAGGTGGAGGCGAAACACAGGCTTGAAAAGACGGAGTGGGAGGATTCGTTGAGAAGGGCGCGGCGAGCTGGGTCAGCTGGGGTGTCTGGAGCAGGTGAGAAGAGTGCGCCTGGAGTCGGTGCGGAGACGCTTACCCGCGCAACAGAGCGTGCGCCATTGAAAGAGGTATCCACCGCTTCCGTTTCTGGTTCTGCGGAAGCCTCGCAAGCAAGCCACGTTACTCCACTCGATACGCACGACACCTACGCCGTGCCCTCTGCGTATGCGGAGGTGAAAATGGAGACTAAATACGCACTGGAAGGTAACACTTACCGGCGCGCGCCTCGCCCAACGTACGCGCCAAATGGTTTGCCGCTGCCGTCGGAACATGAACCCCTGAGCTTCTCGCGCGGCGTATCAGCAATTAGTCAGAGAAATAATCCCCAAATCCCGCCTGAATCGCAATACGACCGGTACTTGAATTCCTTGCCGCCGTCCCCGATTCAAGGGCCGTCCCCGCCCCCGCCCCCGGGGCGGAACTCGAGGCCGGGGAGCCAGAGCGGGAGATTCGGGGATGATGATTTTGGAGATTTTGCCGGCGGCGATAACAACGATCGTGCGGCGCGTCATTCCTGGCGGTCTCGCCCGACGCGTCCGCAGTGAGCCGTGGTGACTGAACAGAGTGTGAGGCAGTAGATTGAGACGGTAGATAGCGTAGGATAGCGTGAAACCAAAACACAAACACAAACATAATAGGAAATCTTCATTCTTTCTCTCATTGACATGACGTCTCCCTCCTTTTGCTAAAGTAGTCTCTTCCCTCCTCGCTTCGCGCGCTCGACTTACGCTCTACGCTTAGAAGAACCCCGCCGCTTTTTGGCCGAGGATCTCGCCCGCGGAGATGATATGCGCGAGGGAGCCCCACGCGGCGACATCAACGATGGTGAACCCGGCGGGGTCTCTGGACTGCACGCGGGGCCTTTCCGCTTCTACCATCTTGCCGTACGATTCAGCACCACCGTAGTTCTTGTTCACCGTGGGCGCCAGGCCGAAGCGGCCCGCGAAAAGGCACGCCGCGGTGTTGATGCACACGATCTGTTGGTTTGGTTTGGATTTGGGGGTGATGGGTCAGTGGTTGAAGTCTATACCGGGTATCGATCGAGGTCGTATCGATCGCACGGCGTGCGTTTCCGGGGCCATACACGTTAACCGGATTACACAACTTCGCGTTCGTTGGTTCAAAGTCTCCGATGCATCTTTTCTGATGCCTATACCCCGTCCTCTAACGTACCGTGTTTTCGGGGGAGCCGATGGACCAGTCCGCCTTGACGCGCACATCACGCTTGACGGCGACAGCCTGTGGATCGATCGATCGGGAGATAAAGGAATTGCTCGGTCAGGATGTGTGAAGCGACACGCGGGATGGGGTGGCCGGGAAATCGAAATCGCCAAGCGCAACAACACTCGGCACTCGATGTTGCGATTTCACGCAGCATCACTCCGACTAATACGCACCTTCTTGGCGGCGAAGGACTTCTTCGCGCCCGCGAACTGGGGGCGGACGGAGGTGGAGGAGGCGATGGCCTGCATGTTTTCAAACGACGGGGTTGGTCGAGTTGGGTGGGTGCGGTTATGACCGGGGCGTATGTGGGTGGCGCGGTTTTTGAGGGGCGTTCTGTTGCCTAAAAGCACTCGTCAATCCCGGTCACGCAATTGGTCGAACCAAGATTTCGAGCTTTTGAAAGTGGGCCCCGTATGGGCATTCAGTCATGGCAGGTTAAAAACACAGTCACGAATTTGTTGGAATTTTTTTGGTCTGTGGTCTTTTTTTACACATCAGCCTCGAGCACATCATCTTACATCCCCTACTCCATGTGCTTTAGTAGCAACCTTGATTTCCAGCAGACTCTCAACAGGGGTTCTACAGATCGGACACCTGTTGCTCTGTCCCCGCAACATCCTGGCGCACGCGCCGCACATGCACATGTGCCGGCACGGCAATGCAGTTGTGTCGCGCGGTTCGCTCATACACACGACGCATTCTTTCCCGCTGTCGTCCCCGTCCCCGTCCCCGTCCCCACCCTCCGCCGGCGTCCCCGTTGAGCAGTGCTCTATCCCGAAGATATCTTGTAACTCGTACGAAACCCCGTCGACCCAGATCTTTTGCTTCGTGACCGTGGTGGAGAACTTTTTGTCGTCGTCGCTGGAAAAGCCGCAGGTCGCGAACGTGGTTTGCGCTTGGCTCTTTTCAGTCAGCGACGAACCAGACGGTTCCGCGGGTGCTGAGTCCATCGCATCGCTCCCCTCGGGGACATCCACTACGCACTCCAGACGCACGACTAACGAGTGGATAGGGCTGGAAGTGTTTTCACTAGAGGTATTAGTCTCCAAATGCGCAACGAGCGCATCAGTATCAATCTTAGAAATCTTCAGTGCACCATTTTGCCCCAACCCGGCATCTCTTTTAACTCTTTGCATAACCACTCTGTCGCCTGTTAACGTCAACCGGGACCCCTCCCTAGGCGCGTCATTCACGGCCAAAAACACGCTCAGCCAGCAAGGCAAGTTGGCGTCGAAAACGAACTCACAAATCAAACCGCCGTTTGAGTCGTCAATCAACTTTAGGGAATCTTTTTTAAGATTCACGTGGTTGCGGATTGTGGTTGTCCTCGTCGTGCGCTCAGTGGCCGGGGTTTGCGGTGCGGGCTCGGGAGGAGGCTAGGGTTTACGAGGGTTAAAGTTTAGGGCATGGGAGGGAAGGTGTCAGTAAACAGTCTGTAATAACGCACGACGCGCGTCCCTTTCGAATCATCAAAGATCTAAAACATGCATCGTGCCACTTGGATTTATTGAAATGACGTGTCCCTTGGTGGTTACTCCTCGTCCCACTCATGTTCCTCACGTACCTGTCCGTAGTACCTCGGCGCGGCGTAGTTGCCCGTACTGTTGAACGGCTGCGGCGTGTCGGCGTACCCGGGGGGGAGGTTGTATCTTGGCGCGGCGGCTTGCTGCGCAGCGCGCTGGCGCAAATCTCCCCGTGAATCTCGCGTGGGGGCGCTGGACGTCGTCCCCATCCCTGACGTCGCTCGTTGTAACTCCCAAGAAACGGACGTTCGAGCTCGGAGGAAGTACGGTCCCACAGAAGTTCGCGTCTAAAAGGGCCGCGCGTCAGCGACGAGGCGCGTCGCAGGCCGCAATGGCCGGCGTCACCGGACAAATATTCTTTGTTGAACACTGGTTTTGGAGATAAACGACGAACGAGTCGTGACAAAATGGAAAAGAGATGCGTGTGCACTTTTATCAAGACTATTTGCTCGTTGTGTCGCCTCGCACGTCCTTGCATCTCGTCGAGAGACGGAAGACGCCTGGCTGGCGCGAGAATCTCGAGCAGTGCCTACTGTGCTCCGGGCGTATCGAAAATGACGATATTTCGCATCACACCATCACCACAGCGGTCGTGCGCCTGGGTTTCAGTCGGGTCGGGTTCGAACCTTGAGCATACGTGTTCACCGGACCCTTTGTCGTACCGACAGTAGTTGCCCATACATCCACCAGAGGGATGGCGATGATTACGTTAATGGCGCGATCGTTCGCTCCCACGAAAAGTTCGTTGCAGACGCGGATGGTTTCCCGGAAGGCAGCATCAGGGTGTGTCAGGGTTGGGAAAGGCCTGTGCTCCGGAGGCCTACGCGTGGGTAGGCGTGATGTTTTCGTGTGTGCGTCATCGAGATGCGACGGATTCACGGTGTCGGGCGACTCCGCGGACGCGCAAGCGCTGTTGTTGCAGAGGCTCGGAAGTCGCGATTCATTTCATTCTCATCAGGAATCAAACGTACTATGCGTCGTTGCGGCGAAGCCCACGACCCCCCCTGTCGCACCCCACTCGTTCGCAACCTTCGGCCGAACGTACTGGCCTTTCCTCCTTTTCTTCCAAACCGCAGCGCTTATCGGCGCCGCGGTGAGTGGAATTTCAAGCCGCAAGAAACGCGTGGAGCTCGCGGAGTTGAATTCTAAATTACGAAAACTGATGCAGAAAGATGAAGAAACGCAGTGCGTGTTCGACTGGGACAATCTAGAGGGGCAGTGCACTGATGCGTGGCCCGGGGCGTTTTTCATCGAAGAAGGGAGTGAGCTGTTGAAGGGAAAGAAAATTGGAGGTGCGATGGAGGCTTTTATGAATGCGCAAACAGCCGTGGAGTCTGAATGGGGCGAAAAAAACGAAGGTAAAAAGTTTTCAATTTCCAGATTAGACGGTGTCGCGGCGGCGGCGTATTTAGCGGCGACGAAAGGACTCGCCGCGTGTTTGAGTGAAGACGGAAGTGATGCCAAGTTACGAGAAAGCGTTACGATGTTAAAAACGGTCGAAGCATTAGCTCATCGCGCGAAGGACGAAACGTTTTACGGCACGGTCGCTGATACGCTCGCGGACCTCGGAGACTTCGCGCAAGCGGGGGTGTATTACGACAAAGTGCTGGAGATGGACGAAGCGGAGTGAGTTGTTAGTCAGGTTTTAATGCATACTTTAGAGAGATTGAGAGAAATGAGTGCCGCACGTACCGGTGAGAGGAGCGTATGGGGAGGGAGAGCGGACGCGCTTCTCGCGCAAAAGTCTGTAAGCATATTTGAGCCACAAACGCGAAATCCGTGATCCACATTATTAGAACATTTGGTGTCGTGGCTTTCGAGCCCATCGTCACATCTCGCCGCGCGACACCATGAGTGCTCTGGCGTCGCGCGTCGTCGCGAAGTGCTCGACGTCGGCGTGCATCGCGCCTTCGCGCGCTTCATCCTCGCGCCGCGCCACCCCTCCGTCGCGCGCCGTGTCGACATCAGACTTGGCTACGATGTCGGTGTCAACCGCTCCACCATCTGAGGCGTGGACTGACGCGTGGCGTTCCATGGGTGACCCTTCCACGCGCGTGGCGTACGTTCGCGACGCACGGCGAGACGCGTTACGTGCAGTGCTTGAACACGGCGGGTTAGCGGAAGCGCTGGGTTCCGTGGAGGGCGAGGTGCACATCAGAGGCGAGGTCAGGGGAGGAGATTTGGGCAGCGACCATGAGCATCCATCATCTACGCGCGACGCCACGTCCTCCGACGTCGCCTCCTTGAACATACGCGATGAACTGCTCTGTGACGCGCAGCTCATCCCTGAAAAAATACACGAGGCTATTAATTCCCTAGAACTCGACATAACGAACGTGGTCAAGGAATACTGCGCCGTCGCGAACACGCCATCCGCGATTGTTTCCCTCTCCCTACTAAGAAAAACTTTGTGCAGCAAGTACCACGTGGATTACGTGCCACTTCGGGTGATGGTGACGTACTTAGGAGCGGGAACCGAGATTTTATCCGAAAACTCAAGTCTGGCGATATCGATGACCAGTGATAGAATAGGCAGACAGGCTGGTGATATTGTCAAAACTATTGTGGGCGACGGCGACAATATTTTCGGACAAAAGAAAAGCGCGGCGGAGTGCGAAGTCGTGCTTATGAAAGGCGAGAAGTGGCCGGGTAACGTGGGGCGAGCGATCGTGCACCGCTCCCCAGCCGTGGATGGTTGTTGCGGCGAGTGGAGGCTGTGCCTCAAGATAGACGCGCCGGAGCACGTCAACGCGGTTGAGTTTGGAATGTCGGACGGGAGTGGACTTTAGACTAGCAGAGACTACTTTAGACCCGCGTAGACTAATTTCATAGCTAGAGACTATGTTTTCATTGAAAAGACTACGGTAGACTAATTGTGTGACTCTTCATCTCTCTACTAGTCGATGATTATGGCGTCCTCGTCGGATGACACGAGGTCTTCATCAGGCGAAGCAGAGTGGTTGACCTTCCGATCGGGCGGGAAGTCCGGGTGGCTGCGCTGCGCGGACTTGGCTAGGGGCGGCCTGGGCGAGAACCGGGGAGCCGATTGCGTTTGGGGACTCGGGTTACCGTCGCCGGTGCCGGGCGAAGCAGAAGGCGAAACCATTTCACCGCTAGCGTTGGTAGTGCGATACTCCGCCTTCTCATCCTCGGACAACCCCCTCCAAATCTCACCCAGTCGTTTACCCACGTCCCCGAACGTAAACGTGGGATTCTCCTCCACTACCCTTGGTTGCGTGACCTTGCAGAAGTTCATGTAAGGGCCGGGCGCGCGTTTCGTTTTCTTGCGCTTCTGAGCCGACTCCGTTTGGGGACTCCGTTGATTCTGTTGGGGACTCCTCCCAGCTCCTGCCCCCCCCCTTCCCCCCGGACTCCTCCCTATTTCTTTCCCCTTACCCGCTGTGACCTCCTCGCCTTCGTCGCTTTCGGATAACAGATCCAACACCGAGGGTTCGTCCACCTCGTCAACGTCCACCGCGTCTTCGGGGTAGTCTTCAGCGGCATCGGGCGTACCGGTCGCAATGGGATCGGGACCAGTGGCTATAGGCTCGCCCTTCTTCGACTTATGCAACGCTTTCTTCTTCGCAACGTCCGGTACCCAGTCCCACCGGTACACGGTTCCGCCGTCGCATGCGGCGAGAACTGTTTTTCCGTCGTCGCAAATAGCCGTGTGCCTGACGCACGTTTTGCAGGATTTTTCAGAAAGAGTTGCGAACAGAGCTGGGGGGGTTATCACACCGTGGCCATGACCTGCACCTCCCCCCCCTCCTCGCACGTACCCCGCAGCACTATTAACGTTCCACACGTACACCTGTCCTTTGGTGTTGCCGCACACCAACGCGCCTGCCCCAACGTCCACCGCGAACCGCACGTAGTACACCGAGCAATGCTTCGCGGGAAATTCTTTCACTTTTCGAAAGCTCTGGCCGACTTCGCCGTCGTTGTGAATCTCGGGCGCCCACAACCGCACAACCTGCTCCACTGACCTCGACAACAACAGGTCCCCGAACCAACGCACGCAGTCCACAAAGTTCGTGTGCACCTTGTGGCTTGAGAATAGCGGCGTTTGGATAAACCCGGTGGGGAACGGTTTCTGGGCGTTGAAATTAACAACGCTGGCGTCCAAGTCGGCGATGCTTTTTTTTTTGCCAGCTCTGCCGTCGCCCACTTTCGCGTATCGTGCGTCGTCCACATCGGGCCACGTATCGCTTAGTTTCAACAAATGAGAATAACCCTTGGTGCTCCACACCTTTACGTGGTTGTCCATCGCGCCCGAGACGAACACGAAGTCCCCGGAGTCGGAGGTGGAGGTGTCGTTGTTTTCACTTTCATCCAAAAATAAACTCGTCGGTTTAATGTCCACCGTGAGTACCTCGCCCGTATGCCCAAACGCTCCTGCGAAAATCGCGACGCACACGCCGTTGTCCACGTTCCACAAGCGGCAGGACTCGTCTTTTGACGCGGAGAGTAACAGGTGGGGGGCACACGGGTGTGCCCTCAAGTCGTTCACCACCCCGCCGTGCCCGCGCAGGTTGCGGAAGACGTCGCTTTTGTTTTTTTGACTCGCTTCCATTGCAACATTGATCAATCGAATCACCCCCGTGTCCCCCGCCACCGCCAGTAACAACCTCCCATGTTTCGTGTTTCGCGTTTCGCACCACACACACGTCAAGTACCCTTCCTTTTCGTTCTCGTCCGTGTACGACTGTAACGCCGTGATCCCGCCGTCTTGGTCTAATCTATACACGCTCGCACTCCGGTCCCCGACGGTTGCGAACACTTTTTCGCGATCGAAGGGTCGTAAAGAGCACACCGAGACGCAGTACAGGTGCTTGCCGTGGCTCTCCTTCAACATCGATGAGGGCTTGTACTTACCAGGGACACCGCCCTCCAGGAACACGGAAGGGTCGATCTGGACATCGCCGCTGTTCAGCGAGCGCTTCCGCCCCTTTTGCTTGGGCGGCATTGGGTTGCGAGCGATGAACTGAATCTGAGATTGAGTGAGTGACATAATTTATTAAAATCTACTGCGATTTCCACACCAGCACCGCGTTCGTTCCTCCGCAGAACATGTACAGAAGATGCTTCACCTCACAAGTCACTTCGAAGGCGAAGTACTCACCTATCACGACGTTCCACGGGGCGCCGAACTTCTTGTCCATCAGCTCCTTCACGAGCTGGCTGCTCTTCTCTTGATTCAAAGGGTACTTCTCAACCGCGCTGGTGCAAATCTCAACCGCCTCACCGCGCATCTCGCTTTCCATATCCGTGTGCTTGATCAGCGGGTAGGACGCCAGCTTCACGAACGCATCTTTGTTCCCGGGGGGGGGGACCAGGGGGGCGGTCTCGGTGGCCATTCTGGGCGAGTCCGTGCAAGACAAATCGTGGCAATCAACCTTAAATTGGCACAACTCAAATTAGCACGACCGATGGATCGTCACTCCAGGTTCGACGGTATCCTACCTCCGTCCCGTCTGTGGGCACGTATTACTGGAAGTGGACCTCTCCACGGCCGTGACGAGATTATCACGTTCCAACGTCGGCGTGCGTGGAAGTGACCGAGGACAAGTCGCCCGTTGCAGTTAGTCGCCGAGTTTATTTTTGACTTTCCCCGGTTTTGACTTTTCAGTCAAGTCGCCTTCTCCTGAAAATCTCCGTCAGTCCGCGCGGCACCCGGTGCGATGCGCGCTCACCCCCTCGGCGTTTTGCCCGAGGGGAACGCGTATTTGGTGAACCCTGAGGTGGCGGAGGCGTCCCAAAGAGCCCGTGATGAGGGTCTCGGAACGTTCTCCGTCCTTCCCGATGCATTACTCATGCGCGTGTTGAGCGGCGGCGATTTGGACGACGGCGTCGGGCCAAACGAACTCGCCAACTTACAGTGCACCAGCCACATTTTCCGCGCGTTCGCGCAACACGAGGATCTGTGGAAAGCCCACGTGCTTCACCGAGACGGCGGCGGGTTTACCTTTCACGGAAACACGTGGAGGGAAACGTATGGGTGTGGGAAGACCAAAGACGATGACAAAACGTCGGCGGTGGGTAAAAGAAAAAGAGACGTTGGTGCGATTAAAAGTGCACTCACCTTACCTCAAACGAAACCAAACCCCCAAAAACCTCCTCCAATCTTCTCCGACGCCCTATATCTGCGCCACCTCGCGACGCACCGTCCGCTCGATCCGAGCTGGCTGGAGAAGGAGACGATTCCACGGATGAACGGAGAGTCGGTTGATGACGATGAAAAAAACAATCTACAGAAAAACCACTTCATCGAAACCTTTGAGAAAAACAACGAGCCCGTGATATTAACCGGGGGGTGTAAACACTGGCCTTGCGTTTCCGAAAAGCTGTGGGAGTTCGTTAAGCTGATACAGAACGTCCCGAACGACAAAACCTTCTCAGTCGGAGGGTACCAGATGAGTTTAAACAACTGGAGAAGGTACTGCGAGAAAAGCGCACGCGAAGATGAGGAATTAAATGAAAATAAATCGGAAGACAAGTCCAAAGAAAGTAACGTCGGCCCGATCGACGACGCGCCTTTGTATTTGTTCGACAAGCGGTTCATGGAGACGTGTCCCGAGGTGTTTGGAACCAGTGCCTGGACTCCCCCTTCCATAATCAACGACGGTTTAGAGGATGATTTGTTTTCGTTGTTAGGCCAACACGATCGCCCCGATCACAAGTGGCTCATTCACGGCCCGGAACGAAGTGGAAGCTCGTTCCACGTCGACCCCAACGGCACGAGCGCGTGGAACGCAGTGATAAGCGGAAAAAAAAGGTGGATCCTGTTCAAGCCTGAAGTGAACAAGCCTCCTCCGGGGGTACACCCGAGTGCTGATGGTTCTGTCGTGGCGCAGCCCGTGACGCTAGTGGAGTGGTATGCAAGTTTCTATGAACACGCATACGAAGAGGATGAGGAGGAGGAATCGGATGACGATGAAAGCCCTGATGATGAAACCCTAGGAAACCCTAAAGGAAACCCTAAAGGAAACCCTAACTCTAGCGGCTATACTGTCCTGGAAGGCACGTGCAACCCCGGTGACGTGTTGTTCGTCCCGTCGGGGTGGTGGCACGCCGCGTTGAATTTGGAGGAAACCACGGCGGTGACTCAAAACTTTTGCTCGCGGGGAACGCTTCCCAGGGTGTTGCGCTTTTTGCGAAATGCGTCTGAACTAGGGGAGGGTGTTGGATGTGAGCTCGTTAGTGGTACCTCCCGAGACTCAAGAGGCTCTTTGTTTGAAAAGTTTGTGAACGTTTTAAAATTGAAACGTCCGGAGGTTCTGGAGAGTTTCGAGGTTCGGAGAATATTAGGCGGCGAGGATGACGGCAATGACGTGACTGAAAAAAGTAAAAAGAATAGTCGCGATACGCCCTGTGTTGATACCTCCTCGTTGAAACAAGCACATGTTCAGGCTGATGCCAACGGGGTGAGAAAGAACAACGAAAACGGCGTCGGGTTAGCCGCACTGTTTTCCAAAACGAACGGGGACGAGAAAAACCAAAACCAAAATAACGATAAGCGCGGGTTTACGTTTGGGTTTTAGCGTAGTATTGATAGTCTAAAGTACCTACACCCCTAACCCCTCCCCCCAACTCCCACGCACTCCACCGCGCAAAGCCCTTCCCCCACGTTCCCTTTCTCTCCTTCCAACACGAAAAACCGCGCGCCGCAAATTTGTTCGCAAACCGCAATCGCGGTTTGCGCGTGAAGCGAAATGGGCGCCTCTGCGACGACGCGCGACCTTTTGTTCTCCCTTCCATCCGCCAGCGCCATGAACACGATAAGCTGGTCCAGCAAGTGATGATCTACTGCAGCTCCAGACTCAATGGTCGCCGCTAATTCCTCGCCGCATCGCGTCGCACACTCGAGCATGAGCTTCAATCTATCGTTGGGCGCTACATCTCCCTTTGGAAACTCAAATACTTTTGAAGATGCTAACGTGATTGTTTTGTCGATGCTCGACGCAGTCATCAACACGCTGCCACCATCGCCTATTCCAGGTTCTACTTTGGTTCGGACGTCTACTGGTATGCCCGCCTTTGCCATCTCCTCCGCCGCGATGGCAACAGTCGGGGATTTATTCAACAAACTAGTAAACGCCGCTTGCGCGACGAATTTCGACTCCGTTTGCTGGCGCTTGCCGTCCTTTTCGCCGTTGATAATGGTACACCCCAACTTCGCGGGCTCGGAGTTACCCCCGCGGTTCGCTCGGAGGCGCTCGATGGTGATGGGAGGGTAGATATCAGGGGTGCCACTACTGCCATCACTACTACTCCTCGGAACAAAATCCAACACAACCTCCCCCCTTCCCTTTGGAAAGTACCCTCGTTTTTTCACTTCCACTTTAATTTCAAAGTCGAGGTGCTTTTTTAAAACAGGCGCTAACGCGTTTTGGACGTACCCTATTGGAGGGGCGTGGCTGACGTCGGTACCTCCGGTAAAGGTTATTTTCGTGGGTCTTCCGCTGAACACGCAGACGGGTAGGATGGCTTGCGTGACTAGGGAGATGGCGCCCGCGGTGTGGACGTCGGAGGAGTACGATGCGATTGATGATGATTTTGATTTGTCATCGCTCTGATCCGATGACCTTTCATCAGCCCTCGCTGTGGCGGTGTCTGTCACCGAGCCTGGGTGTAGGATGAACGCGGTGGAGCCTACTGCTACATCTTCATCGTCAGGCGTGACTAACCGTCCCCCGCACGCCTCACCCACCAAACGCAGACCCGCGAGGTGCTGCGCCGCGAGCCCGGGCTTGCTTCGCCCGGTGCGCACGGAATCCACTCGCACCGGACAGCGGGTCGCCGCGCTCAGCGCCGCGGCGACGCGCACGATCTGCCCGCCCCCCTCCAAAAGGGAACCGTCCACCACAACGGGGGCGTCCACGGACGCCATAGCGGGGGGTAGCACGGACGTGCGCCGGGAGGAATGACGCCAGGGAAGGGAGGAGCAGGTCCTGTTACCCGAGATTATCGTTTCGTCCCGTGTTTCAGTTTCGATCTGACGAGGCAAATTCCCCGAATCGTCGTGGTCCCTCGCGAGCACACCATGCGGCGCACGGTGCCGTCGCACGCACGCGAAAACCACGTCACCATGGAGGTTCATCTCGAAATCTTCAAGGATGCTGACAAGAAGGTGAAGATGCAAGTCACGGTGCGTACTCCAGGTGTTTCCATTGTTTCCCCCGACACCTTTCCGTCAGATTCACGCCTGTCTCAGTTATATTCATTCATTGTCTGACCACCGGCTTTCCGTCATGCGCAGGGTGAATTCTGGAGAGAAGAAGACGCGGGGTTCCGGGAAGCGCTGAAGGACATGGGCTTCAACTACAAAACGAAGGCTTGGGAGCGAAAGTGCACGTTGCCCTGGGCGACGCGTTTGGTTCAATGTGCGAGAATCGAGGGCTACGGATTTTCTCCCAGCAATCTGAAAAGACGCACTAAGAAGCTGCGCGATTTTGGCGACATAGCACTTTCTAAAGAGTTTGAGCTCGGACCGAGTGGACTTCCCAGCATCCCTGCTGTGCAATTACATCCTGGTGCATTGGATAAGTCCACAAGGCGCGTTCGGTTCGTGCCAAAATGGCGTGTGAACGAAGAATCTGACGGCAGTATCACGGTTTCGCCTAGCCTCGAGATAATTGGCCGCGGCAGTTATGACATGTTCGCCGCGGATGACGCGCCGTTGAAACACGACAAACACGGTTTCAAGTGGGATGGAGAAGTGTGGTACTTGAATGCCAATGGGTTAGCTAAAATAGGGATCTATTCGTTCGAAGAGGTGGCAAGATCAATTCACTTGAAGTGCATTCCGCATCATCAGAGATTTACGGTTGTCAGACACCACGAAGCGGCCGTGGCGGCGGACAGGTTGCGACAGAGAGCTTCCGCGACTGCGGAAGATGAGCCCGAAATCCAGGTTGTCGCTTCGCGCACTCCCGATGAAGTGGAGGAGGACAAACGACGTGCCACGGTTGCGAGCGGAAACTTCGTGGACTTGACGTTGAGGAGCGCTCAACAGACGCCGGCGCCGGCGCCGGCAGCGACGCCTCCGCGCACCCGCGTGAAGGGAGAGCCCGGCGGCGGCGGGCCCCAACGCACGCCGCCGGCACCTTCGCCGCGGTCCGCGAAGCCGTACACCCCGGCGCCCGTGACACCGGCGCAGACGTACGCGACGAAGGAAAAGTGTCCCGTGTGCGAGAAACCAGTTGTGACCCGTACCGTTCGCAACGGCATGCCGCATAACATAGGCAAACAGTTCATCACGTGCCCTAAATTTGACTGCCCGGGGGGCAAAACCGTGTGGCGGTGGGCGGACGGCACGGAACCCGGGGGTCACGAAGCGCAGGCGCGGTTTGCACAGCACGTTGACCAGCATGGCATGGACGGGTACGACCTGGACCGAGTGCGTTTGTTTGGGTTCTAGATATATTGTACAACAGACTCGCGTTGAAAGATACCAGATGAATGCATCTTTTCTCACGTTGTTTCCGAGACTTCGCCCTTCACTTTTAGGTCACGCGAATCGTCACGCACCTCCCACTTCTCCCCGCGCGGTCCTCCCCGAACCCACGACCTGATACGCACAGGCCGCACGCCGTCTCTACTGGCGTCCCCTCGCGTCGCGACACCATGCCGTGCGCCGCGACCATGCGCTGTGTGGCGCCGACGACGAATGCCCGGTACGGCGGCGGGCGCTCGAGCTCGAGGGGCGGCGGTCGCGGCGGTGGCCGGGGTTCAACACGGCGTAGCGATTACGGCGAGTCCCGAGGCGGCCACGACCGCACTGATACCACCCGCAACGACGAATCCGTTTCCGTGACGTACCACGACGAGCGCGGAACCGGGCGTGGGGACGGGGGTTCACGACGTTCGTACGGAGGGCGAAGTAGTGATTCAAATCGCATTGACTCATCACGCGATGGGAGAGATAGGTATTCAAGAGACCGCCGTTCCCCCCGCTACGACGACCGCCAGCCCACAAGGAACTCTCCACGTGAAGGCCAATCGTCTTCCGACATACCAATCGACGCCGCCAAAACGATGAACGCGGCGACGATGACGTTGGAGCTGGGCGTGCCTCTGTGCCCGATGTGCGCGCAGGATATCGTGGCCAAAAGCACGCGCCAGCGACATCTCGCGTTGTGTTGCCCTGATTTAATAGACCCTTCCGGGTGGCGCAATGGCGACGCACAAGTGGTGAAGCGATTCGCCGCGACGAGACACCCCAAAGGCTCCTTCAGGTGGCTGGTGTTGAGCAGGAGGTTTGGGTGGAGCGACGACGAGCACGATTCGATTGTAGATGATAAAAATTCCAGAGGAGGTAATTCGATGGATGCGTTGAGTAACACGAGCGTCGACGTGGGGGGTGGTTCGTCTTTTTCGCTTCAAGACTACGGCTTGGATGACATGCCTGATGAATATGATGAACTTGATGATTCAAGATTCTCAGTTAAAAAGAACGTGACAGAAGGGATGGATGCGAGCGATACTGACGTGAGTGATGACCATGCGAAAGAAAACCAAGGGGACAAAAAAAAAGTCATCACGACTGCTCCAATGACCGCTGCCCAAGTGGCGATCGATTTACAGACCGACCTAGCCACCGTAACTAGAATGGTACGCCACGAGCTCCGAGACGTCCCCCTTCAACCAGATTCAGAACCTATAAAAGTAATCTACGAGGATTCGCAAATCATGGCCGTCGCGAAGCCGGCCGGCGTGATGACTTATCCCGCGCACCGGTTGCGAGGAAACTCGGTGGTGAGCAGAGCGGTGCACCACCTGAATTTAGCCGCGTTTCAAGCCAATCCGACACTGTTTGCGCATACACAGACGAGAGCTGAGCCTATTGCGACTCATCGATTGGATCAAGGCACTAGCGGTGTTTTACTGTTAGCAAAAGACAAAAAATCAGCCAACGCGTGTCAGAGCGAGTTTGAGCAGCGGCGGGCGAAAAAAACGTACCTCGCGCTGTGTGCTGTGCTTGAAGACGAAGGAGATACGACTCAAGAAGGTGACGATGATGACGATGCCCTTGACGACTCGGTACGTGTCGTGAACGCGGCGATTGGCGACGCTGATTCTAAAATGTTTGGCGACGAGGGAGGGGACGACGGTGGGCGGTGTATCCGGGCGGTGACTCCGGACGGGAAACCCGCGACGACGGAGTACCAGGCGCTTTCCAGTAAGGCTGGGGGCGCGTTAGTTGTGGGTGGTGGAAGTGTTAGTAGCGGTACTAAGGATAGCACTAACACTAACCTTTTCCGAGTCCAGCGGGGTAAGAAAATCGTTGGCGCCGCGTTGGTGTTGGCGCGGCCGCTAACCGGAAGAACGCACCAAGTTAGGTTACACCTAGCACACGCGGGCTTCCCGATCATCGGCGACGAGCTGTACGGCGTTTCAGCTGAGAACGTGTTCAAATCCGTTGAGAAACGGAGAGCCCAAGGGCGGAAGACACGAAGCGACGCGATTGAGCGGACCAAGGGCGACAGTAGTAAGGAGTCGGATTCCGAGTCGGAGGAAGAGTCGGAATCCGACTTCGACTCGGAATCCTCCGAAGCCGCGGCGCGTAGGTTGGTGTTCTCAAGACCGAGACGCAAAGAGTCTTCCGATCAACATGAAACCGAAGATGAAGATTCGGTTTCGTTCTTCAACGGCCGCACTGCGTTGCACGCTTGGAACCTTGAAACGAAACACCCGGCGGATGGCCGGACAATGCGGTTCGCGAGCGACATGCCGGAAGACATGCAGCAATTGGCGGAATTACTGGGTCTTAACGTCGAGTCTGTTGTTTTGGGTGAAGAAACCGCGGTGGTGGCGGCGCGACTCAACGACCACGTGCAGAACACTCGCGGAAGAGGCGCCCGACGAGTGCGGTCGCGAGGTGCGCGCGGGTCGAGACCGGTGCCGTAGTGTTGCTAAGTATCTGTGTATTGATATCCTAGAATCCTACTCCTTGGTTGTTCCCTCTGCTTGCTTCTCTCTCATCTGCTTCTCCACCGCTCTCCGCTCCGCGTCCCGCGCTGGTTGGTACAGCTTCGTGCACGTTTGAAGTTTCCTCTCAGATTTGGTTTCAGCAGAGACCACACCCGTGTCGTACGGCGACCCAGGGTCACCGCACCCTTTGATGGGGACAAATGCATGAGCCGAGTGTGTTGACATCATCCCCACAAATGTCATCCCCAAAACGACCGTGACTACTCGCTCACTGGGTTTCCTTTTCGTCGTGGTCGCGTGACACCGCACCGCAATTCTTCCCCTAGCCGCTGTCACGCGCACCGACCCGCGGTGCACCGTCCCCACAAAGCGCACGGGTGCGACGCACATGCCCATCGCGAAGTGAAGCAAAAATAAGATGTCGTCCCGGGATTTTTCTCAAGTTTCGGGAAGCAGTCAATTCAATTTTCACAATCGACCGCACAAGGTACCGCGACGATGACCACCATGGTGATCACCGCGCGTACGCCTTCGGTGGGCAGCTTCGACAGCTCGAACGCTGATGCTGATTTCGACTTTTCGGTGTTGGACGATGCCGTGGACGGGGTGCGTGGCCATGAAGTGCCGGTATTGAATCCGGAATCCTCATCTCGTGTCGGGGCCGATAATTGCACAGACGCCTCGTCTTCGTCTCCCGGTTTGAGGGTTTCAAAACGCGAAAGCGACGCACGCACCAACGCGGTTATCGAGGCTGCGAAGACCATCACGAGCTTACGGGAAGAGCTGCGGGATGCTAACCGGAAGCTTCAGGCGTACCGGGGGGCGAGGATGGCATCGCGGTTGGTGGAGGATGGGGAAAAATGTTTTCACGAAAAAAGCGCTCTACAGTTAATCGATGACAACCCCGCGCTGGCGATCCCCATGCGCCTGAAACAAGAAAAGGTGCACGACGCGCAGTTGCTAGAGGCTGAGAAACAGAAGCTTAAAGAGTTGAAACTCGAGGTTGAAAAATCAAAACAAGAAGCTGAGCTACATATACAAAAGGCCAAGGTGGAGGCGGCTATCGAAATAAAGCAATCGAAAGAGGAGGTGCGAAAAGCGCAGGAAAAGATATATGAGCAACAGCAACAGCAACACAACCTCAACGCCGCTCTGGTTGATACTCGTAGCGCGCTGGACACGGTAACCTCCAAGGCGCAAGGATTTGAACGCGAATCCATACAGCTGTACGACAAAGTGGTGGCGCATAAAAGTGCCGCGGAAGAGGCTCGCCGGAAAGCGCTTTCTGACGCGTCCGCCGCTCGAGCCAGCGCGCGTGATAAACTCTTCGCGGTGCTGAGGAACATGGGCGAACGTAACTCAAGGTTAACCCAGGAAAACTCCACCGATAGCTTGGAAAGCCCGCGTATTGATCCGTACGCGTACGCACAGAGGCTGCGGGACATGCGGGTGTCGTGAAGGAGCGGGGGATGTACGTGTACGTTGTAATATAGGTAGACACAATCATCCTGACACCTGTTATTTTTCAGTCTTAACACACTCGCTAATCTTACAAAACGCGTTGCTTCAAACTTACGCGGGCACATCGGCGTGCGTGTCTGTCCGGTGTCGGAGGTTCGGTGTAGGAGCTCTTGTCGAACTCGTGGTGACAAGACTCGTGGAGTAGCACACGGACACAGCAGGTTTTATCTCCAGTCAATCCCGATATGTCCGACCGCGGGAACGTTGTTTTGCTCGCTTTGGCATCCGCGCTGGCGGGCGCCAAGCTCCAGGACATCGTCAAGCACGTCGTCGCACGACGTGGTGGTGAACGTTCTCGAAAAGCGAATCAGGGTGGCTCGAGTGTTTCCGAAAGGAACACAGTCACACCCACGAAACCAAAATCCGGAATCAACACGCTTACACCCAACGGCGTCTCCGATCGCGTCGGACCGGTGGATTCAAATCATCAATCTGAAGACGTAGTGTGTCCCAGATGTGATTCCTCCGCAGGCGTGTCTATTGGTAAACCCAATTCGATATCCCTGCACAACGGCTCAAACACAAAAAAACCGGACCCCTATGAGCAAACATGCAGAAGCACGTACCTCTCATGGGACGATTACTTCATGCACGTCGCGTTCTTGTCCGCTCAAAGAAGCAAAGACCCGAACAAGCAAGTCGGCGCGGTCATCGTGAGTTCTCAAAAAATAATCTGCGGCGTAGGGTACAACGGGTTCCCCAGGGGCTGCCAGGATGACTCCCTACCATGGGCGAAAAAGAGTTTGGCGAACTCTCCAATGGATACTAAATACCCGTACGTGTGCCACGCGGAGATGAACGCGATTATGAACAAAAACAGCGAAACCGTTCAGGGTGCGAGTCTTTACGTCACCATGTACCCATGCAACGAGTGCGCGAAGTTGATTATTCAATCTGGAATCAGCGAGGTGGTGTACTTTGAGGGAAAGGATGTAGGGGTAGTTGGTGTTGGGGAGAGTATGGGTATTACATATGAGAGGGGTGTTACGGATGAGACTAGTGCTGCTGACGCGACCAGTGCTGACTCTGCTGAACTGGAACCCCCTCCCACGCCGTTACCTCGAAGTCGTCCGGAACTCTCACCGGCGTCAGAATCTACGTCAACCCCTACTCGCGGCGGCGTCCGCCCCAACCCCACGTACGCCGCGGCTGGCAAGCTGCTAAAACTGGCGAACGTGCGGATACGGCAACACACACCGCAAGCGACCGTGGACGTGACGTACGGGTAAAAGTGCAGGGTTGAGTAGATCGTGATTGTTGAAAATGAATGATATTAATCTCTCGCAGCGATGACTTGTCGCCTGAAAGCCTCCTCATTGTTCGCTTCCTCGATGCACATACTACCTGTATGCCCAATCAGTCACACAACTTAATCGGTGTTCTCGACGCGCGACTTCGCGGCGGAGATTTCCTCCACGGCTTCCCACTCCACGGCGCAGTCTTCGCCGGTGCATTCCTTGGCCGAGGCGAGCGCCGCTTCGAGCGCCGCTTCCAGGGACTTGAGTCTTTCGGAGGACACCTTGACCTTCTTCGCGCTCGCGGAGGCGGTTTCCAGGGCTCTCAAAGTATCAATGTCGATGCTCTCCGCGCCCTTCTTCGCGTCCGCAAGAGCGGCTTGCGTGGCTTTGATGAAGTCCATGTCCGCCTGGGAGATGGGGGCGGGCTCCATCTCATCAGGCGCGGGCTTCTTGTCGCTCGCGGCTTGGCTGAGCTCCTCAACCTCGTCCCACATCGCAGCGCACTCGTCCACACACTCCTCGGCAACCTTCAGGGCGTCCGTCAAAAGGTCGTTCACGTCGCTGTCGCTGGCGAAGGTAACGGTGGACTTGCGAGCGGGCTGTGGAATATTTTATGAGAATGAGGTGAGAAACAAAGAGGAAAAGAGACCGAGAATCGTGGGTGGTGCCGTGGGTGGAGTGGGAGTGAGGGTGCGTATGGGTTAGCGTTGTGGCGTGTGTGGGTATTGGGTGGGGGAATGGATGTGACGCATGCGTCACCCGCGCTCGTTGCGCGCTTCGAACCCTTTGGTTCGCTCGATCGCGTGAAGAGAAGGTGGCCCGCGGTGTGACGGCGATCGTGATGTGATCCGGAAGTCAAGCCCCTAGTCTTACCTTGACCACGAGCGCGGTGCGCGTGGCGGAAGCCTTGCGGGCGGCGACGCGCGCCACGGGGGCGACGACGCGGATGGCGGAAACGGTAGCGGCCATGGTGCTGTGTGTGTGCGACGCGAACGTGCGGTACAGAGTGGAGGGCAACACATGACAAAGCGGAAAAACGTGACTGACACACGTTGAGTCGCAAAGGATAGATTGACGAAGCGTTGGATGGACAACTGTCATCCACAAAACACGGTCTGTTCACGTTTCTCGAGTTAAATGAATGGTAACTTTCTGACGGTCTATTGAACCAATAATGGAAGCCAAAGGCCGGGAATCGAACCCGGGTCTGCAAAAATGGAAGGCGTGAAATCGAGCGAGAAAGTAAAAAAGATGCAAGTCAATGACACTGACGGTCGGCACGAAGCAGTGACGATGGATTACGAGACAGTGTCCGCGTAGGTCTCTCATACTCACCTTCATATACAAGGCACATAGCGGTTCATGTCCGCCGCGATAGAAGACACAGCTGTCTCGTCTCCTCTTCTCTCTCTTCTCTTCTCCAAACTCTCTCCAACTAATAAATCATTAGCACATGCTCTTCACGCCGATGACAAGGTCACTGGCCCTTTTGACCATCTCCTTCTCCATCTCCGTGGCGTACGGGACGGGGGCGTCTTCCATGCACAGGCGGAGCACGGGGGCGTCCAGTTCGTCGAACAGGGTTTCTGCGACCAAAGCAGACATAGTCGCCCCGACGCCGCCGGATCGCGTGGACTCGTCCAGAATCGCCATCTTGTGCGTTCTCTTCAGCGAAGTTTCAACGGTTTCTTTGTCAAAAGGTTTGAGGCACGTCAACTCGATCAAATCAACGTCGTACCCCTCGGCTTTCAAGATTTCAATCGCATCCTCGGATTCCTTCGTGCCGTGGAGGTAGGTTAACACGGTAACGGCTTTGCCGGCGGCGATGGACGCGTCGCTCGCGGTGTGCTGCAAGGTAGCTTTGTGAAGTGGCAGGAAGTTATCCACGGTTAAAGGTCCGCGCGTTTTCATCAGCTTCACTGGCAAAAGAAGCACACCAGGTCCGTTGTCCCTGATCATGCTTTTCGCCAACCCGTACGCCTCTTCCGGTTTCGAGGCGGAGCAAATTTTCAAACCGGGGATGCCCATGATGTAGGCGTGGAAAGGCTGCGAGTGTTCGGCGCCGAGAGATTGGTTGGGAGCGGTACCTCCCGCGCCGATCACGGTCATGGGCATCTTGAACTGCCCGCCAGTCGTGGCGTACGTGTTCCCCGCCGAGGATAACTCAGCCATGCCGTAAATACCGAAGTTCGCGTTCATCAGCTCCACGATAGGACGGTAGCCGTTCATGGCTTCGCCAAGGGCTTTGCCGATGAAGTGGCCTTCGTCGATAATCTCGTCCGCGGCTCGCAACGTACCGAAGGCTTGCTGCGTGTTAGCGGGGATGTTGTAGGATGAACCAGCCTGGAGATCCTCGGCATGCGCGACGCAAGTGGGGTCCCTGACCATTTCTTCGAGAATGGCTAAGTTAACAGCGTCGCCGATGGAGATTCCCTTCGGGTCGGAAGCCATGGCACGCAACGCGTCGATACGCCCGTTCAGCGCGGTCAACGTTTCAGCCGGTACGGTCGTCGCGGTGACTTCTTGCGCCTTCGCCAGGCCCATCACTGGTTCTCTTTGACTGTAATCCACCGCGCCGGACAAGTCGGGGTACTCCAGCTCCGCGGCGAGCGTGGGGGGAGGGGGGGGCGACGCGTTGGCGAACTCCAAGGCTTTGCGCACCTCTTCCTTCGCGCGCGACGTGCATCCCTCGACGTCGACCCTGGTAACGTCCGCGCTCTCTTCGAAGATCTTAATCGGGTCGCACGCCGCTCTGGCCCACCTCTTCTCGTCCTTCCTGTTACGCTCGTGCTCCGGATCAGCGGGGGAGTGGCCGTTGAACCGGAACGTGTGCACCTGCAGGATCGCGGGGCCTTTCGTGCGCACGTGGTTAATCGCGGCGCGGCCGATGCGCAACGTGTCCTGAAGGTTTTTGGAAATATGTCAGTTTCTTGTATGGGCAATTGGGGAACAGTCTAGTATATCGGGATGATGAGGAATTCCTCACAGGATGTGTTGAAATGCGAACCAACTGGTACGCAACTACGCAGTACAAGGCGAGCAGGATTTTATGGGATGTAAAAAACAAAAAAACGTACCTGCACGTTCTGCCCGTCCGCTAAAACCCCGGGGATCCCGTAGTGCTTCCCCTGGTTGAACACCTCCTGGTTCTGCGCCACGTCTTTGGTGAACGTGTTGATCGCGCGGCCGTTGTCGATGACCAGGAAAAGAATGGGAAGGTTCTCCTTGGCGGCGGCGTTGAGGCATTCAGCCATCCTGCCGTTCTGAGCCCCACCCTCCCCAACAAACACGATCGCAATCCTGTCTTCCGCTTCGCCCGTGTTCAGGTGTTTGTCCAGGACAATGGAACGAGCCGCGCCTACGGCGTACGGCAGCTGCTCAGCAACCAACGCCCATCCGCCCTGGAAGTTGGTGTCCATGTCGTAGATGTGCATTGAGCCTCCGGTGCCGCGGCAAGTACCGCCGTCGCGGCCGAACAGCTAGGATTTTGGAAACAGAAGTCAGTTTTTTGTATGGGAAACAGTCGGGCGGATGTATTGGGACTTATTGGTTACGTTCTTCGTATCGGGATGATGAGGGATCCCTCACAGGATGTTATGAAAAGCTCGAAACGGAGGTGACGAACGAGCAGGAAAGGCGAGCAGAATTTTGTGGCTTGTGTACGTACCTCGGCCATCACCGCGCCCGCGTCAACACCACAAGCGAGCGCGTGGCAGTGGTCTCTGTAATAAGAGTGCTTCAGGTCGGTTTTGCGGATCGCGTTGTGCAGCAAAGCTGGGATGCTTTCCTGGCCGTTGTCTAAATGCATGAACCCGCGAATCTTGCCCGCCATGTACGCCTGGTTGCACTCGTTTTCGAAATCGCGGCAAAGCTGCATGGTTTCGTACGCGCCGTTCAAGTCCTCGTCGTTCAACTCGCCCGCCGCCGCGATCTCCGCTTCGGTCATTCCGAACTCCTCCTTCAGCGTGATCTGCGCGTCTTCCCAGGGGGTGGTGATTCGTAGGCGCTCCAGGTTGGCGGGGGCCTCGACGGCTTTTAAAGCACGGACACTCTGTCTGGGCTTGACTTGCTTTTTCGCGGTTGTCCTGGCCGGGATCCCGGCTCGCACGGCGGGCATGGTGCAGGAAGCCATGGCGGAGGCCATGTTGGATGCGTGAACGGTGCCTGGTGGGGTAGATGGATATGTGTTGGACGTTTCGATCAGTTCGTGGTTCAGGAATCGAGTTGACGTGTTTGGATCGATCGTCCCAGGGGCACCGCGTGGATTAGATAGATGATTACACGCTCGCCCAATCAGCGGGAGTTTATCCGTCCGCGAAAAAGCGCGCGTCGCGAACTGGATGGGTGTGTGGTCGGTCACGGTAGTGTACGCGCGCGATCGCACTACAGAGCAAACGAGTGGATCTCTTACCTGAGGTCGCGACGAGGTCGCGTACAAGCTTCGCGCGAGATGGAGTGGGTGTTCTCGAGGCTCCGAACCGGTGGAAAGGAAAGCACCGGACGTTCGAGAAAACTCTGACGCAGAAGCTCTCTCCACCTCCCGCTGATTCGACAAGTGGATCACGTTTGGACGAGATTCAAGGGCTTGTCCCTCCGTTTTAGACCAAGGTTAGCGAGTTACCCGAGATTACAGACGGGAAAGGCAAACAGTCTGACAATTATGATTTTTTGCTTAATAAGTAAATTCTCAAGACTAATTGCTGCATGTGATTCTATTTCGAGTTAGGAGAACTTTTTTGGAGAGATTTTTCACTCGCTCGTCTCGCGTCCGACCCTTCTCCCCCCCCCTACCGCAGCACCCCCCACCCGTTGCTCTCAATGACCCTCCAGCACACCACCATCCACCAAAGGGGAAAGAAAATCCAAATACAGTTTGCTATTATTACGATTGTAATAGAATTCCCATTCGCGCCGACGTAATATTTATTGAGACAATAGTTGCCGAAGTACAACGCGGTGCCGTAAAGCATCTGGTAGTTTATTATCATCCCGATCAAAGCGACGGTTTTTGGGGCTGGGAGTTGAAAGGTAGTGCCGGTCAAATCCACGGATTCAAAGGTAGCCGCTACTGATAACAACACCGTCGGTACTATCGTCACGATCCCGTTGCCGGCGTCGATCCAAAACCCGAAAGACTTTTGATCCGCATAGCTCGGGTCGAGCAATGAATACTGGCTCCAAATAACGGTCCAGTACTCGTAACTAAAGGCTTGTTTTATTGATATAGACTCGAATAGACACAAAGGTCTCGGTAACCGTCTATCTCCGAACTTTCGCTTTAACTTTAAGTGTTCCTTTTTGATCTTTTTTCTATGCATCCACAACGAATGTTCCCAGAAGCAAATCAAAACGTTGATTGCGTTGAAAAGCGTGAGGGCGACGTGTGTTGGGTTGATGACTCCGTGTTTATCGTAATGATGCCACACGAACGGGAGCCAACCCGCGACGACGAACACCACGGTGTACACGAATGCGAGCATCGGGGGGGTGTTGGTGCTTGCCCTGGGCGTGCGCGCGCGCGTCCGACTGAGGGGGTGGGCACGAAGAAAATGATTGTTGAGGCGTGAAAACCTCTTCTCTTCCCTTTTGGCAAGCAAAACTTGCTCCACCGACTCTCCATGTTTCAACCTCCCCCGTTTGACCGGAACACGCCGCTTGGCCTCCTTTCGAAGTTGGATTTGAAACATCTTTCCGATATTTCCGAAAACGGTTCGGGCCGTCTTGTCAGTCCAAGAAACGCCGAGGGTGACATCGGAGGTGGCCAGACACACGCGCGCCTCCACGCGTGACGCACGGCGATACGACCAGTAGTGCTACGCGTACGTCGTGACGCCTACAGTGTCTACGTTTAACTTTCGTGTCTGTTTACCCATACGACACTTCCGACGTGACACCTCCGGGGCGTCAATCGATTTGCGCGCGATTGCCACGTCCGCATCTCAACCGTCGGGTTTGAGGATTTGCGGCCGGACACCTTCTCTTCGACCTTACCCTTCTAGTTATTGAAGATGTCTCTCGCTCCCCACGTTGAGCTCATGTCCTCCCTGGATACCCCCGCGCTCCTCGACCCCTCCCCGGAGGACGGCGTCACGACGGTCGTGGTCACGTTACAAGACCCTACCCTTACAGACAAGAAACACGGGAGTCATGTCGCGGAAGGTGAAAATCTCGGCGGGGCGTTTTTTGCTGGCGAGGAGTTGAAAAATTCTGGAGACGAAGACACGTGGGACGCCGTGCTATACGCCTTCGAAGTGCACTACTTGACGGCTGATGTTGAGCCGACTAAGATGGCGTACGACGGGGTGTGCCTTCCGGAACATATGGGTGAGCAGGTGAACACTATTCCTGACTGCATGCCTGTTGGAACTCTTGCTGAGGTTGATTCAATTGTCGATTCTCAAAGTCTCGACTTTTGCGAGAGTCAACAAATCTCCGCCGCCACTGTTCACGACCTTCCGTTCCACCTCACGGCCCTTCCCGAGGTGAGTGATTTCGACACGGTAAGGCTGATGGAGCAAAATCACATTAATGCGATGCGTTTCGAGTCAGGGAACGATGCGTTTAGCGACCTTACGCGCGACGGACACGAGAAGCACCCCCCTGGCTCCCCAAATGTTTCGTCTCATCATTCGGAACCCGGTAATACTGCTACTCCCGACTCGGCGGCTGATTTGGTTCGTATTCACGCCGCGCGAGCGTTGCGTTCTTTGATATTCGGCAGAGACGACGGCCGGGGACGCAGAAGAATCGCAACCGACGGCGACCGCGTTTCGCTGAAGAAATCGAAACGGAAAGGGAAGGGGAATTTGAAGAGGTTGGAAAGTCAAACGGCGGATGACACCTTTTTCGCGAGCTTCGACGAAACCTCTAAACTTGACTCAGATTTAGCTCAGGATACCACCACACTAGCGGCTTTGTACCTCGTGAACGACCCGCAGCGGTGGAGGGATTCAGAGACCACTGAAACAACCATGCGCAGCGTCGAGACTATGACCCGAAAAGTGCTCAATGAGGTGAAGAGTTTTGGAGCCGACGGTTCTCGCGCTATTTCTAAAATCAACACCCTCAGCACCGACTTCAGCACCGAACTCACGCAGCTATCAGCGTTGGAGCAGAAGTTAGTGCAAGGCGTACACGGGGCGCTGATTAAATGGGGAGGAAGTGGGGGTGGTGGTGGTGGTTCGTCTCCTGGTCCGGATGCATCAGCATCACAAGATTCTGATGTTTTCAGCACCGAAAACTCTCGCGCCACCGAGGCGACCAAGAATGCGGCGTGCCTTCGGTTCCGAGAGTGCCGCTTTCGAATTTTAGGCACGCTGGAGAAGGACCTAGGGGTTGCGGTGTCTGGGTGTCGTGATGTTGCTGGAAATAATGTGAGACTGAATACGCATACAGAACAACACGGAACCAAACTTGCGGGAGAAATCCCAAGTCCAAGTCACACGCAGTCCCCCAAGCGTCAGAAACAAACCACTCAAGGTGCGTTGAGTTACCTGGAGAAAATGAGCCACGGGTTTTCGGGAGGAGATATAAAACCAGAATTGCAAGGTACTCTGTTCGATGTCGTGCCCGTTCCAAACTCGTTTCCCGGGTTAAACATCAACAGCGTCACAACTTCGAGCCCAAAGAAAATACCAAACAAAAAACCAAAAAAACCGTCAGGCCGCCACAGCAAGCACGCAAAAAAGATCCTGGAAGCCTGGCTGTGCGAGAACTTCTACCCCACACCTGACCGGCAAAAACCGGTACCGACGAAAGTGGAACGTCAGCAACTCGCGCAACAAACCGGGTTAACAGAACGCCAGGTCCAAGACTGGTTCGTCAACGCCCGAGCCAGAGTGTGGAAACCGGAAATGAAAGCGCTGTTGTGGGAAATGGAATAGTAGAGTTTTTTGGAGAGACTAAATGCACACAGAGATGAATGTAAATAATAAATTATGACAGCTGTGCGTTGCGTCAATAATATACGTCTATACTCGTAATACTCGATCTGTACTCGTACATACCCGATCTAATACCTCAACCCCTATTATAGTTTTCGCTTCAGGTGTCTCCCCTGGAACAGCGGGTAGCAGGCTGGTACGTACTTACTCCGGGGCGCTTCTTCCCTCAGGCCGTCCTCGGTGACGTCCGCGAAGTCGTCACGCACTAACCGCGCTTGTAACACCCCATACTCGTCGTACCCGGTCTGTTTCGCGTGGCAAATCAGCGACTGCACACCAGGAATCACAATGCACACGAACGGAAACGCCAACACGCTGTAGAAACACTGGATCCAGAACAGAAGGCCGAAGATTTGCCAATCGTCGTTCACCAAATCTAACATGGTCATCACCCGCGCGCAGACCAGCATCACGAACGAAAACACGACCAAGTCGTAGTAGAAAATCAGCATCTGCAGTCGGCGCGGTTGCATTTGTTTCAACGTCACTACGCTGAACAGCTTTTTGCGTAAATCAACCTCTTCCTGGTCCCTTTCGTCCCCCGTCTTGAGGTAGTAAATCGTGTGCAGCCCGTTTTTTACGCTGTACGCCACAACCTTGGCCTTGACATATTCCGTGTGGTGACCCTCGTTCCGAAGAATCCACCGCGGGTCGTTTTTCTTTATGTCCTCGATCACTACTGTTACGGCGTTTCTGAAGCGCTCCAACGGTGTCACCTCATGACCAATCGCATTGAGATACACCCTCTTTCCCATGTTCTTTGCGCCCGTCCCACAATCCACCAAACAGGACCACGTGTAACTCAACCACTTCCACTGCTGTAACGTTCCTCTCTTGATTTCGTGGATCTCAATCACAGCGCCTACTAACCGCTGATCGTTGAAGATGGGCTTGCCAAAACTGAAGGAGCGGCGCATCAGCGCGAACGCGTACCACGTCAACAGAATGCGGATGAAGAAACCCACGCCGATGATTGACGCGCACGCCTTGTTGTTTATGCCTGTTTCAGAAAAAGAAAGAAAGTCAGTGTTGTACGGCAAACACTCATGGGATACATTGGACAGTGGTATTCATTGGAGGTGCGTTGTTCGTATCGGGATGGTGAGGAGTTCCTCACGTGACGTGTTGAAATGCGAACCAAGTGGTACACGAAACACGCGTAAAAAGGCAAGCAGGATTTCTTACCGTCGGCGGTGCACAGCGCTTTCTGGTCCATACCCGGGCCGTTCGCGTCGCACGTGTGGGGAGTTGAACTGGACACCAGCCCGGCGCACTCCATGTACATCAGGGTGCCCTGAAACATAGCAATAACACCAGACAAAAACTGGATGCCCTTAAAGTTCGAAATGTACTCGAAGAGCTGCCATTCGTCGGTTCGGTCGAGCATCAATAGACGCATGGCATACAAAAAGGCTTGCACGCCCCAACCCGAGTACAGCTTTGTGGTTAAGATCAACCACCACCCGGGTGAGCGTAGCTTGCCCCAGAACGATTTGTCATAAGGCAACTCGTTGTACAGGTACCAAGCACGGAAATCCAGGACTAGTTTTCTTAGGTATTTGAGTGTGAAGTACTCGTACCACGTGTTGATGCCTATTTGTAGCAAAATGGATTGCTTGTCTCGCTTTCGTCGGTTGCGTTTCTTTTCAGAGTAAGATAACGTCTTCAACCGTCGCGCGAGCTCATCGAGCACCTCCTGCTGCACCTCGGAAAAGTACACACCCACAACCGACCGAAAAACATTCCGAACCCCGGATGGCATATCCCGGTCCTTGGTTAAATCGTCGCAAAGCTTCTGCTTCGTCTCCCCCAGCACGATCTCCACCATGTTCACTGCCCTCCTTTTTCCCACGTCAACCGCGGCTTCAACCTTCCCGCTTAAAAAATCCCCAACCCCTATTGCCTTAACAGTCTTACCCATCGTGGCCATCGACACGAACGTCCCGGCTTGTTTCATGAACGCCATTGTTTCCTGGCTGAATCGAGAAAAGCTATCGTTGTACACCACAGGCAACACCCCGTACGCTTTCTGGCGGTTGTACCAGCACATCTCCCCGACGCGTTCGCCGTTTTGCTGGATCAAGGGTTTATCGAGACCAAAGACACCAGCGCGCATCAACATCCGCGCCTTTGCTTTCCGGTCCTTGTTGAACGCCTCCCCGAACCCCTTGACGGATTCAAGGGCGGTGAGCTTGTTCGCTTTTCGGCGGAATCTTCTTAAATATGTCTTTTGCGAAGGGGACTCGTCATCACCCTCCGTCGGGGTCCCGGGTCCAGAGTCATTTTCCAAGCTGTCAACGCGTTTCAAAAAACTCGGATCCTCGTCCTCGTCGCTCTCGCCTTCCAAATCCAACGCACCCGCCATGAACCGGGTTTCTTCGTCCTTCTCACGTTTCAACGCGCTCGAGGTTCGTCCTAAATTCAACCCCTGAGTCACGAACCCGGGAAGGAACGCAGGCGACGGCGACGGAGATAAATTATTTTCAGCGCGTCTCTTCGCTTCGTGTCGTTTCTTCGACCGCCAAGTTGCAGCGCGTCGAATCAATTGTTGTTCTTCAGGATCAAATACTACGAGAGGGAACTCCGCGGTCCCTAAAGCATCGTCAGCACTCCACTGGTCATAGTCAAACAACTCGAACCGGATCTTGGTCGTCCTCAGGTTCAAATCCGCATCCCCCATGAAGAAATCGAAATTCCACTCGGGGTCCAAAGTAGCGAACTCGAACGGCGTGCGTTGAACCTGTTTTTTATACGCCACGCCATCGTTGTCCACCAGGGTAACTTTGACATAAGGATCAGATAGTCCGTTGCTGTCCATTGAGAGTAACCCAGACGCGGAGACAACCCTTACGTGTAGATACACGCCTCTTAAAAAATGAACGTGTCTTATCACCACTCGCAACTTTCCTCCGTGCACGCCGCCCTTGACTTTTCGTCGAACGCGCTCGCTTTGTTTCTTTCGGTTGTTCTTTTTCAATGCGTTTGCGTCGCCGATGCGCATGACGGTTTGGAACTGTTTCTGTTCCTTCACTTCGGTTCTGGCTTGCTTTCCCCGCCAATGGCTCTGCAGCTTCACCGCGGCATCTGCCTCGTTGATTGACGGGAGCTTTTCGTGCACCGGGGATGACAGCGGGTATTTTCTGAGACGCGACGGGGAATTGTCATCGTCTCCACTCCCAGTAAGATCCTCCCCCGGTACTCCGTATAACCTCTTTTGCCGGTTCCTGAAGCTCCGCTGTACGAACCGCGCGGCTTTCTCTTCCCTTTGCTCCTCGGTCAGTGGTTTCCTGCGACCGAACGCGGCTGAGAATGGTGGTGGGGGATGGGCGCGGTAGGGGTCAGTCACAAAGACACACAGACTCGGGATCGGGATCGCTCTGAAAAAGAAAACAGTTAAGAATCCTCCGGGACGTGATGTGGACTAGTAGTAGTAGTAGTAGGCACATCTTGGAGTTCGACGCGTGCTTCGCTGAACATACTGATATCGTGCTCTAGATGAAGAATCCGTCAAATCGGGCCTCCTATACGCACCGAACAAACCGCCGCCCCGGGGTCTACCTCGCCCTGATCCCGTCGGGTCCTCGTCGGAATCGCACTCCGAGTCGTTCGGCGGCCGGTACACCACTTCGTGGTAGTTAGTCACGCTCGTCTCTGTGTCGCTCCCTTGATCGGCGGATAACTCTCCGTCGCTCGGCCCGAGGCGCGATCGCCCCACAGGCGGCGGCATCGCACGCCACAGCTACCCTCACCGCGCGCACGACTCTCCGAGGACCCGCCGCGATTGCAGTGCCGAAGCCTGACACTCGTCTGAGCTCGACCTTCGATCGTCAGCACATTTTTGTTGTTGACGACGACTCGCTAAAATAACGTGGTCTCCACAGCGCGGCGCGCGACCTGCCGTCGCGCGCCGCACCCGCGAAGCCGCGCCCTACGATGTCCACACAACCCGTGGACGCGCAGTTGGTGTTCGGCGACACGTGCGTGATTTGCCAGGGCGACGTGTCTATGCGCGGGCGGTTAGACAGCTGCCAACATCTTTTCTGCGTCGAGTGCATCAAGCAATGGGCCGAGATCGAAACGAAATGCCCGCTGTGCAAAGCGAGGTTCACGGTGATTTACCCGGAAGAGGTAGGAGGGAGCGCTGAGGATGACCTTGCGGGTGTATTACATGCAGAGGGTGTATCACAAACAGACCTACCCGAAACTGACGCCACTAGAAGGTCCCGAACCAGAGGCACGAGCACGTCGCGAGGAAAACAAAAACCAGCAAAACCAATTAAAGTCAAAAAGCGAGATCAAGTGTACGAGGACCCCGACGACGACGGCACGTACGAAGGTTTGGACTTGGACCGAGTTTTATGCGGCACATGTGGCGATGGCAGTGATGAGATCAATTTGATGTTATGTGACGGGTGCGACGCGGGGCACCACTGTTATTGTGTCGGGTTGGAAACGGTGCCGCTGGAGGAATGGAAATGTAGGTTGTGCGACGCGACTGAGAATGATAATGACGGCGATAACACCATCGGCGACGGCGCTCGAACCGTCGCATCTGTTCGCTTGATTGAGGAGCAGCACGCAACGGCGGTTGAAACGACTCTTTCTGATGCTCGACGTCTGGCTCGGCAACGCGCGGCGAGTATCAGGGCGCAACGGAGCACGCGTCGCACGGAGTTTCGGTTCTCAACCCTGACGCCCGAGTCGCGAGCGCCGCGAAACGAGAGTACGCGAACGGCGGAGAAGGACTTACCCGTCCACACCGGTCACGGAGCAGTGCCTGGTGTAGGATTTTCGTACATCCAGAGCAGGTCGTTCCGCACCGACCGTTCCGGGGTTGCAATCAACGACTCGCGGTGGCAGCAAATCGCGAGGGTCAAGGAACTCAGGGCGATGTGGGACAAGTACCGAGCGGGCGACGTCGCGTTTGGAGGCGAGACTGGAACGCATACGAACGGAGTTGGAGGTGTTTGCATGGGTGGCGAAAACGCTGATGACCAACGTGACGTACCCACCGAAAATGAAGCAGCCCCAACAACATCAGATGCTGACCACGCCCTGGCTCGCCGCCGCGCGGCAGCGGCGACGCTCGCTGGCATTGGGTGGGGCATGGCTAACGGCAAAGAGTCACTCGACGCGAACGCGGATTTTTTCACAGACTATTTGCCTATACAGCCGTCGGCGGGTACGGGGGATACCCGGGCTTTGAAACGACCTAGACGACGGGAAGTGTACAGCGCGTCAAGAGCCGTTACGACGACCGTTTCAGGCCGCGTGCCTTCCCGCAACGTAAGGCCCCTCCCGACACAAAACAAAAACGTTTCCCTCGGGCAAGGTCCGGACCGCAAAGGAAAGTGGGCTGGCGTTGACTTTTCGGCGCCGCGAGTGGATACAGGCAAGCACACCGACACGGACGAACACACCGGGTGGACGTCTTCGGATGAGGAGGAGGATACTGTGGCAAAAAGTCATAGTCGTCATAGTCACGACAAACAAACTTTGGAAAAAAAGACAAAACCTCCCCAATTTTTATCGGAAAGAGCCACCGGTTTCGTCCCCACCGGTTCGGTAACGCACGTCCCTCCCCAATTAAGTGCGAAGCAGTCGGAAAAGAAACGGAAGGAAATGTTGCGAGTGGCGGAACAAAGCGGCGCGCCATGTAAGGAGAAAGTTATTCAAATGGTCAAGGCGCTTTTGAAACCCTATTGGAACAAAAAAAGGATTGTCGACAAGAGTGTTTTCAAGTTGTTGGCGAAACACGCGAGTGATTCCGCTCGCGCTTCGTCGTCAGCCGCGGCGCTGAAATTCGGCGCTGATGAAGCGCACGATTTCGTTCGCGAAGAAGCCATTCTGCACGCGGTGAAAAGGGCGGTACACGCGCAGTTGGTCCGGCAAGGCATAGACGTAGACGAGGAAGGCGTTTGAGCGTTTCATAGATAGTAGTGGAAAAGTGACGAAGGTTCGTATTTACATCGACTGTTGGATTGTCACACGTGTTGAAAGGAACGTTTGATAGTAATACGTCTGATAGTACTGCTCCTATCAAATCAGTTCACGTCCTTTCAACCTCCTACTTCTTGTTCCCCGGCGCGGACCACGCGTCCCAGTTGGCGGCTTCCCCGGCGTCGCGTCGGCGGTCCTGTTCCTTCTGCCACTCCAGAAACTCTTGTGACGGCTTGGGGTGGTCTTTCCCGTCCTCCAGCTCGTAAAAGTCCTTCACTTTCGGGATGTGTTCCGGGACGATCACGCGGCCGCGGTAGTCCTTGTCCGCGCCTAGGGTTTCTAACCTATCGCAAACCTCGTCGTGCCGCATGTTCGCCGCCCATTGCCACGGCGTGTCGCCCGCGTTGTTCGAGGCGTTGATCTTCGCGCCCTTTTTCACCAGTAACTCAATCCCCTCGACCCACCCGTCGAACGCCGCGTTGTGAAGGCACGTGTTCCCCGCGCCCTCGACTTCGTTGATCACAGCCGGGTCGTCAGTGATGAGCTTCTCGATCAACCCGACGTCGCGGTTGAACACGGCTCTGTGGAGCAGCATCTTGCCTACTGTTCCTCTTCCTCTCATGCTTCCACCGCCGTCCGCCTTGACTCCGATGCTGCCGTACTGCTCGGGGAAGGGACCAGCAACTCTAGTGTACCAGGGGTTGCGCTCGACCATGGTGCGTGTGGGGTGTGTGGGGGTAGAGGGTAGAGAGTGCCTGTGCGTGAACAGGTGAGGTGAGCATTTGAGGAATGGGGTCAGGCACGCGGGGCGAACGGTGAGATCCGGGGGAAGTCGAAGCGACACGACGGGCGAACGATGGAACGATCGGTCACGGCGTGTGTGGACCGTAGTAACACGTCCACACGCAGTGCGCCGAAACGCGGTGTGCCGTAGCTGTGGGTTGAGATGCTCTTACCGGAATGTGTGGTCGTGCCGAGGCGCGCGTCACAATGTGACCGAGGTCGATCACAGAACGTTTCTCGAGGGAACCACGAACACGGTTCGTGCACCCGAAACGCCGCCTCGCCTCCCGCGGCCAAATTCGATCGCAAAATTCGGCACCTTCGATTGATCCGCGGCCCGCCTGTTTCTTCGCGCCTCTTCGGGAGTGCTCCAGACCGCCCCGCGTGCCTTCCGCTGGCATGCGCGGCGGCCACGGCACAGGAGAGGGTTCCGCTGACGCGGCGCTCCGCATGCGCGGCTTCTCAAGGGCCGGCGGCGACGTCGAGTCCGGGATCTCGGTTGATGAATTTGACGATGGAAATTCCCCCTCGTCCCCAATCGAAGCTGCGAAGCGTGCCAACGCCACCTCCACCGCACACGACGCTTCATCCGCTAATCACACGACCGCTAAGTTGTGGGGCATCCCATTAAAAATGCAGGGCAAGGACCTCGCTTTGTTTCTTGGCACGGGCGCGCTGGTGAGCTACCTGGGGTTCACCTCAACGCAGGAATCGGTTTTCCACAACGCAGGGCCGGGGGGGTTCCAGCACGGCGGCGCCGTTACCTTGGTCACTACATTGGTATACGGCATCTTGGCGTACTTGGAGCGCGTACGAGCGGGCGAGCACACCGTACGAAAAGGAAGTTGGAGGCATTATTTCGTATTAGCGCTGTTAACGTCGTCAGGAATGTACGCCACGAACGCGGCGTTGACGTATTTGAACTACACAACTAGGTACTACACAAGCCACAAAATCCTGCTCGCCTTTTCCTGCTCGTTCGTCACCTCCGTTTCAAGCTTTTCAACACATCACGTGAGGAATTCCTCATCATCCCGATACGATGAACGCACCCAATAAGTCCCAATACATCCGCCCGACTGTTTGCCCACTGTCCAGACTACTATACTTTATAAAATACTGACTTCTATTTCCAAAATCCTAGGATCGTGGCCAAATCGTCAAAAGTCATCCCCACCATGGTCATAGGGTCTGTCGTGCAAAACAGAAAGTACTCCATAAACGAATACGCCGCTGCGTTCATGTTAGTCATAGGAATAGTGTGCTTCACCCTAGGGGACCAGGAAACCAACCTAAGTTTCAACCCGCGCGGCGTTTTTTTAATCCTCGGAGCGCTGTTCGCGGATTCATTCGCTGCGAACTTTGAGGAAAAAAAGTTTTTTGACATTCCTTCGCCCGTGAGCCACGCGGAAGTTGTGTTTCACGCCAATTTAGTTGGGGCGGTGTTCACGATAGGCGCAATGGCGGTGACGGGGGAGTTAAGTACGGCTATGACCAGCTTGGGGGTGCTCACCGGGGGTAATGCAGGGTATGTGGGTACTACTGTTGGAGATACTACCACCCGGTACGGCGCTGAGGAGGTTTTGGGCGGCGACGATGAGAGAATCAATTCAATTGAATCAATCGATGATTCTTTTGCCACCGCTCTCCCCGCCGTGCTAATAAGCGCCACGTTCGGATACATCAGCGTTTCGTTTATTTTGCTACTCATACGGCACTTCGGTGCATCCAACGCGGAGGTTCTCAAGAGTTCTCGGAAACTGATTTCAATAGGGTTGAGTTTGTTGTTGTATCCGAAGCCGTTTTCGTGGAAGCTGGTGCTCGGGACGGTAAGCACGATTTGCGGTTTAACCTACCTGTACCACTTGAAGCGCCGGAAACTGCTCGCCGCGGCACCTGGGGCGGGGTGGGAAGCCACCAAGTAGCAGTGCAGTGACGGAGTGCAGTTAGTGCCAAAGAATTGAGAAAGAACTAGAGCTAGAGCTATGACTGATTATATAGCTATGACTAAATGTCACCCACATCCCTTTCTACTCCTACCACTCCCCGTTCGGTAAATCCCCCGCCGCGACGAATTCGTTGTGGAACCCGAACGGGACGCGCGTGGGGATGGAGACCCTGGCGACGAGGCGCAACTCGCCGTCTGATTGCGCATCCGAATCCCCACCCCGGTCATCAGCCAGCACTAACAACTCAGTAGGCGCTTTTTGTAAATTCTCGTCCGCCTCAACCTCGTCGCTCGAAACGTCGTGCGTCATGACCAGCACGTGTCCCGCTACGTTTTCGTTTTCTAAATCAGGCACGAACCGTATGTCGCCACAAGCTCTGTTTTTTTCAAGATGATAGGTATACAGTTTGCCAGTCTCGAGGTCGTGTTTGTGCACGCGGTCGAACCACGGGACATCCATGCGTTTTTTCGGAAACGTCGCCTCCGCGTACCCGACGGTGTAACATACTTGGTGTGCCATGCCCACGCGTCTCGGGTCGATACACGGGAAATCACTGGGTTCGGTGCACAAACGTTTGGACTCGGTCAACTGTTTCGTCCGCACGTTTACTTTCCACCGCCATAGGCACGCGACGTCCCTGCCGTACCCAGCGGCGTTGGCATGCGACCCTAAAGGAGGAGCTTTTTTGCGCGCCAAGTCCCTCGGGTCCTGAGGTGTTGCTTTATCGCCTGAAAATGAGCTCAGAAATGCGCCAATGGAAGACAGGGCGTCGTCGTTGTCGACGCCCTGTGCGTCGTCTCCTACGTATCCGTTTTTGGAATCCTGACCCGCGACTAAATGCCCCCCCGCATCATCCGAGTCAAAACCGCGCGCCATCCCCAGCGCGTTGGTGCCGTCCGACTTGCACACGTCTATCACCACCACATCCACGCCGTCCGGGTCATCGTAGCAGTTCACGACGTGGTACGCGAAACACGGTTCTTTTGTGTCGATCCAAAGCACCGATCCGCCGTCCATTTTTGTTTCAGTCGTCGTCCGGTTCAAAATACCTATTCGCATACTCTGCTCGGTTTCAAACGCGAACGGCAGCCCTCCGTTCATCACGCGGTCCAGGTCAAACACCAGCGGCCCGTCCAGCAGCACGACTCTCGAGTTCGTGATCCCTAGGTCGTGCTGCATCGACGGGCGCTCCGCTTTCACCACCGTTCGCTCCGCGCGCGTGCCGCTCGCGTCGATAACGCCGACCACGACGTCTGTTTTCCCTTTTTGTTGTGTATTCCGTCCGACATCAAGGGAGTTACTTCCCAAGTCACCTCCAAGCTCAGTCGAGATCAAGTTATACCCCATGTATATCAGATCGCCGGTGCGGGGACACGTCTTGGCGTGCGCGGTGAAGTTGTCTTTCCAGAAATCGGCGGTACTGAGCGACCCGTTGAAATCGCAAACGCCGACCGTTTCCAATTCTTTCGACAAAACCAATTCATAAGCGCTCCCGCTCTCGTACGTCGCCAGCAGTCGCCCCGCGTGGCGTTTCAACCCGTTGTTCGCGGTATTTTTCGACTGCACGACCCAGAACGGCGAGTCCGGCTTTTTCCAATCGAGAGTCACCTTCTCGAACAGCCGCGGGAGCAACACAGACCAAATGGGGTTAATATCGCGCAGACCGGTGAACAGGGCTTTGTTTTGTGAAACCTCGCGTTTTAAGTTGTTGGTGTACACGTATTTGCGACCGTACGAAGCGGTACCCGTAGCCCACCTTTCATCGGTACCTGCAACTGTTTCACCGGTAGGTACCGCGGTTTCACCGGTACCGGTAGACATTTCACCGGGACCTGCAGCCGTTTCGCTCCCCCCCACCGCCCCCCCCC
>MDSY01086584.1_pt1 | contig 39028 bp, 36 predicted proteins | sample 811131 | NCBI WGS metagenome assembly MDSY01 (sample SAMN05326643, study PRJNA326480) | marine metagenome | isolation source: seawater | place: Atlantic Ocean: South West | collected 2010
TAAATTATGAAAAATTGTTTTTATATAAAAAGGGAACCTTTAAGAGTCAAGCTGAAGATGCAAAAAAAGTTCATTTATTAATAAAAAATGAAAATGTGAAATTTATTGTAATAGATGATTATAGGCTTGATTATAGATGGGAAAAGTTTTTTTTTAAGAAAATTAAATTAGTTGTATTTGATGATTTAAATATAAAAAAACATTTATGTGATTTTCTAGTAGACTGTAAATGGATAGGTCCTGAAACATATAATAGATATAAGAATTTAGTGCCAGTTTCTTGTAAAAGAATTCTAGGAAGTCAGTACTGCTTTATAGATAGAAGACTAAAAAAAATAAAAAGTAAAAAAAAAAATTTACTTTTATATTTTGGTGGCGGTGGCAATTTAGATAATTTTTATGAATTAACAAAAAATATATGTATTTTTAATAAAGAAAAAAATAATAAGAAATATAGATTTAACATCAAGCTGGTTATTGGCCCAATGTCGAAAAATTACTTAAAAATTATTAAATTAGAAAATAAATTTAAAAATCTTGAACTTATTAAAAATAAATTTGATTTATCAAAAACTTTGAATAAAACAGCATTATATTTTGGTGTCTCAAGTTCAATAATTTATGATCTTGCATACCTTAATATTCCCGCTTGTGTATTCTCATTCAGTAAAAATCAAATTAATAGCACAAAAGCATTAGAAGATATTGGAATTTATTTCAACTTAAAATTAAATACGAGTGTTAATAAAAAGATCCCTATTTTATTAAACGTGTTTTTTAATAATATAGAAAAATTGAAATCAATCTCATCTAATTCTAATATTAAAATTGATAGCAAAGGTTCATTAAGGGTTTTTAACATTATCAATAAAAATCTTAAACCAATAAAGCAAAAAAAACTTTTAAAAACAAAAAATAAAACTAAAAAAATTGGTTACTATCCAGTAAAAGATAATATGATAAATGAATATTTATATTTAAGAAATTTAAATGTAAATAGGAGAAAAAGTATTAATATATCCTTAATTCAAAAAATAGATCATTATATCTGGTGGTTTCAAACCAAAAGAAAGTCATTTTATTTAATTAAAGATAGATTAATTTTACTTGTTCTTTATCAAGAAAAAATATCAATATTAAAAGATAGATTTTGGTATGGTGGTTGGTTTGTAGGCGGTAATAAGATAAATTTAATAGATATATTTAATGCAATAAAATGGCAAATTAAACAGACTTTAAAAGAAGATAAAATCAAATGGATAGCCATAATCAAAAAAACAAATAATTTTGTCTATAGATTAAATTCAAACCTAGGATTTGTTAAGATCGAAAATGAGGATATCTATAAAAAAAAAATTATTTCTAATTTGAAATTAAATAATAAAAATTATCACTTTTTAATTAAATAATGTTTTGCTCTATAATTATACCTTTTAATAAAATTGAAAAATATTTTGACAAATGTTTAAAAAGTTTGGCAAATCAGAGCATTGATAAAAAATTATATGAAGTAATATTAATTAATGATAATTGCAATTTTAAATCATCAAATCTTTTAAACAAATTTTTAAATAAAAATAAAAATTTTATTTTAATATACAACAAGCAAAAGACTATAGGACCTGGCTATGCAAGAAATATTGGAATTAAAGAAGCAAAAGGTAAATATATATATTTTTTAGATAGTGATGATTATTTAACTAAAAATACATTGCTGAATCTATATAATCTAACTTTAAAGAAAAAACCAGATCTTATATGTAATGATTTTCAGGTTATTGATAAAGTTGGCAATCTTAAAAAAAGAAAAAGATTTGATTTAAAATTATTAACAAATACAAAAAAAAAAATATTAATTGATTTTTTTAATCAATCCATAATACCTCAGGTTATTTCAAATTTAATTCTAAAAAAACTGATAAAAAAAAATAAAATTAGATTTTTAGATGGATATTATGAAGATGTATATTTCTTCTTTAGAGTTTTATTTTATTCTAAAAAAAAAATTATTTTTAATAAAAAATTATATATTAAACACAATATAGAAAAATCAATTATTAATTCCTTATCAAAAAGACATATTATAGATTCTTTTTTTGTTTATCAGAATTGTTATAAATTTTTATTAAAAAAAAGTAGAAATTTTGAAAAAAAAATTCTTCAATACTATTTTATTAAATCAATAATTGGACAAACTGCAGTAAACTTAATGAGAATTAGAAAATATAAACTGCAAAAAAAACAAAAGAAAAGCTACAATAAACTAGTTTATAAACTTCTAATGACTTATTTTGACAAGTTTAAAGTTAACTATATTTTTATAACTAAAAAAGATAAATTAGTAAGAAATTTTATTACAAAAAATTAAATAAACATTTAGTCAAAATATGATTTTTATAGAAAATTTATTTAAAATATTAAAAAAAAAAGATATCAATTTTTTTACTGGTGTTCCTGATAGTGTTTTAAAAAGCACAAATAATGTATTTTCAAAAATGAGTAAAAATAACCATATAATTGCTGCGAATGAAGGCAATGCTTTAAGCCTTGGAGCTGGATATTATTTGGCAACAAAAAAAATCCCATTAATTTATTTTCAAAATTCTGGCTTTGGTAATCTTATTAATCCACTTACTTCAATGGCACATAAAAATGTTTATTCAATTCCAATGGTTTTTATGATTGGTTGGAGGGGTTCCCCTAAAAATAAAGATGAGGCTCAACATATTCTAATGGGAAAAATTACCACAAAATTATTAAAAATTATGAATATTAAATATTGCATATTAGATAAAGAAATTGACTTTAAAAAACTTACAGCATTGATTGATTATGCGAAAAATAAAAGTCATCCAGTAGCTTTTTTAATTAAACAAAATACTTTTAAAATAAAGAATAAAAAAAATATTTCTACAAAAAAAATTACCATCAATAATATTAAAAGAATTAATTATTTAGAATATATTTTGAATAAAGTTTCCAGAAATACAAAAATATTTTCTACTACAGGATATACTTCTAGAGAAGTATTTTATTTAAATAAAAAAAATTTTAAAAATAAATTAAAATGTTTTTATAATGTTGGTGGAATGGGTCATACTTCATCTATAGCTCTTGGATATTCTATAAAATCTTCTAAGAAGATAATTTGTCTTGATGGAGACGGTGCTTTATTGATGCATATGGGAGCTCTAACAAATATAGCTAATCAAAAAAGAAAAAATTTTAAACATATTCTTTTTAATAATAATAGTCATGAGTCAGTTGGAAATCAGCCTACTTTATCATCTAATATTGATTTTCAAAACTTAGTTAAATCGTTAAAGTATAAAAATTTCTATTTTTCTAACGATTTAAAAACTTTCAAAAAAAAATTTACATCATTCATTAAATCAAATGGACCTAGTTTCTTTGAAGTTAGAATTAAGCCAGGTTCAATAGAAAATTTAACTAGACCCAAAAACTTTCATCAAATAAAAAAATATTTTTTATAGGAACTGAATTTGTATTGTAAATTATATCTTTTTATATATTAATACAATTTTATTATGAAAACTTCATATATTTGTCTTTCTGCAGAAACACTTCATCATGGACATATCAATTTAATAAAAAAAGCAAATAAATATGGAGAGGTAATTGCTGGATTACTTACCGATAAAGCAATTGTTAATAATAAAAGATTGCCCCATTTAAGTTTTGAACAAAGAAAAAAATTACTAGAGAATATAAAAGGAATAAAAAAAGTTGTTCCTCAAAATCATTGGAGCCAAGAATATAATATTTTAAAATATAAACCAGACTATTTTGTTCATGGAGATGACTGGCTTACTAATGGTGAAATTGAAAATAAAAAGAGAGCTTTAGTAGCACTAAAAAAATATGGTGGAAAACTTATTGAGATACCACATACAAAAGGAATATCTTCAGGGGCTATTTTAAGAGATCAAATGAAAATTGCTACTACACCTGAAATAAGAAAAGGAATGTTATCTAGATTGTTAAAATCGAAAAAATTAGTTCGTGTCATAGAAGTACATAGTCCTATCTCAGCGCTAGTTGTAGAAAATACAAAAATTAAAACCAAAAACGAAATAAAAGTTTTTGATTGTTTTTGGTCAAGTTCATTGTGTGACTCTATTCAAATGGGTAAGCCAGATAATGAAATTTTAGATCTTTCTCAAAGATTGGATAATATAAATAATATTTTTGAAGTGAGCACAAAACCTTTAATAATTGATTTAGATACGGGTGGTAAAATTGAACACTTTTCAATGAATATAAAAAAATTAGAAAGACTTGGAATCTCAGCTGTCATAATTGAAGATAAGACTGGTTTAAAAAAGAATTCCCTATTTGGTAATAAAGCCAATCAAACACAAGATAAAATAAGTAAATTTTGTGAAAAAATAAGGATGGCAAGAAAAAATATCGCTTCTGATAATTTTTTTATTATCGCAAGAATAGAAAGCTTAATTTTAAAAAAAGGAATGAAAGATGCTTTAAACAGAGCCTTTTCATATGTGAAAGCAGGTGCTAATGGTATTATGATTCATAGTTCTTTAAGTACGCCAGCAGAGGTATTTAAGTTTGCAAAATTATTTAGAAAAAAATATTCAGATATACCACTTGTATGTGTTCCATCTACCTATAGCTCCGTTCATGAAAAATTATTAGAAAAAAATGGATTTAATATAGTGATTTATGCAAACCAAATAACAAGAACAATTTATCCTCAAATGATCGAAGTCACTAAAGAAATTTTAAAGAATGGAAGAAGTTTTGAGTCTGAAAAAAAAATGCTTAATATAAGCAAAATTATTAATTTAATTCCAACTCCCTAGACAAAATTCTAAGAGCTGACTCTGCTTGAATAGTGTTCATTTTCAAACCATTTCTATATCTGATTTTATATTTTTTTGATAAAAAAAAATAATTTTGTTTTTTTTGGTTTATAAATTACATCAAAAATAAATGTTTTTTTATTAATTAATTTAAAAATATTTTCTTTAATTGGCGATTTGTTAATATATTCTTTTTTTAAATCACTACCTAATGGAGTACAATTAATAATCAAATCTACATTTTTTAAAACATCAAAATTAATTTGTGTAAATATTTTAATCCTTTTTTTGTGATTTTTAAGATATTTAATTTTCTGAAAATAATTTTTTTTACTCGTAATTAAATAAAACTTTGATTTTTTTTTTATATTAAATAAAACATTTAATATCGCTTGACCAGTGCCGCCCTGTCCAATAATTGCAATATTTTCAGCTTTTTTAGGTATACTTTCTATAGCACCCAAAATATCGGTATTAAATCCATAGATTTTTTTTTTAGATTTTAAAATTAAATTTACTGTTTTTGCATACATAGTTAATTTATCTTTTATTGTAACTTTTTTAAAAAAATATTTTTTATAAGGCATTGTGACAGCTGCTGCATAAAAATTTTTATCTTTTAATATGGAGGAATAGAATTTATTGATCCTTTTCGTTTTGATTTCAAAAGGTAACATTTCTGCAGAAATTTTCTTTTTTTTAAAAAAACTCTTCCAAATTTTTATCGATCTTGGATTTTTTAGTGGAAAACCTATGATGCCAAATTTTTTTTTTATTTTAAGATTCACTATATAAAAATTAAATAATTTTTTTATTTAGTACTTTTGCAACTTTCTTACATTTAATTAATAAATTTGAAAATTCTTTAAAATTTAATGGTTGTAAGGGGTCTACCAAAGACTCTTTTGGTTTGGGGTGCGTTTCAATTATAAGTCCATTACAATTTGCAGCAATTGAAGCCATAGCTAAGCTAGGAACCCACGGTGCCCAAAAAGATGCATGACTAGGATCTGAAATCACTGGGTAATTAATTAATTCTTTTAATGCTACAATTCCTTGTATATCAAGCATAAATCTAGAGGTATCTCTGTGAGTGTGTGGTACTGACACACCTCTTTCACACATTATTAATTTATTGTTACCCTCTAAAAGTATGTGTTCAGCTGCTCCCAACAAATCTCTTAGACTGGCACCATAATGCCTTTTTAAAATAATTGGTTTTTTACTACTTGCACATTCTTTCAAAAGTTCAAAATTTGCCATATTTCTTGATCCAATTTGTAAAATATCTGCTGTTTGGCAAATTCTATCTAAATATTTTATTTCTGTTACTTCTGTGACTATTGAAAGCCCAGTGTATTTTTTTACTTCATCAAGCCAGTTCATACCATCAAACCCTGTTTCTAAATATTGTTTTGATCTATAAGGAAAAGTCAAAGGTTTAAAAGCATGACCTCTTAAAATTTTGATACCTTTCTTTTTTAAAAAACTCGCCACACTAAATATTAATTTTCTACTTTCGACACCATTTGGACCAGCAATTATAGGTATACTTTTTTCTGAAAAAGAAACTTTATTATTTATTTTTACAGTGATTTTTTTTTTGGAGGTTATTCTTGGTATCTTATATTTTATATCATCAATAGTGATATCTTTAGTAGGGTTTTTGTTTGATAGCCTTTTAACATAAACATTTTTAATCAATTTATTTACCCCAAATACTTTGTTTATTTTTTACTGAATATAAAAAATTTTTGGCATTAATCACACTATATATAGAATGTATTAATTTAAGTAAATAATAATTATTGGCAACTTCTAAATCTTTAGAAGATTTTTTAATTTTTTTAGTTAAAAACTCTTTAAGTATTTTTTTATGGCCGGTCCCCATTCCACTAACTGGCCCTAGTCCTAATTTAAAATTTTCACTGTTTCTTTTATCATTAATTAAAATTTCTTTTTTAAAAAAATTAAATGTATTTAAACTTATTCCTTTTATAATAATTCTCCCTTTTTCAGCAATCACATCGATTGCAGCGCTATAGTCTTTATCGGCTCTTGTTGTTGCCTTTAGGGAAGATATAACGTTATTTTTATGTTTAAAATTAATACTAATTAAATCTTCAGCTTGCAATTTTTTCTTATTATAATCTGCCATAACATTAAAATTTATTACTGGCCCAAATATATAGATTATAGCATCTAGTAAGTGAATTGCTTGATTGGCCAAGACTCCTCCATCTGATTTATATTTCCCTCTCCAATCAGATTTGTAATATTCAAAATTTCTATGCCATAAGAGTTTTGAGTCTACAAAATTAACTTTTCCCAAGGTATTTTTTTGCACAATTTTTTTTAGTTTAGTCAAAGCTAAATTATGTCTATTTTGATAAGCGATCCAACATTTTACTTTATTTTTTTTTGATAATTCTATCAATTTTTTTGCATCATTTAATCTAAGAACAAAAGGTTTTTCAATTAAAACATTAGATTTGTTCGTAATAAAAAATTTCGCAAACTTAAAATGAAGATTTGATGGTGTTGAAATAATTGCATGATCAATTTTTATTTTTTGATTTTTAATATCTTTCAAAGAAATTAAATTAAAAGAATTATCTTTAACTAATTTCTTTTCCTCTATGACAAATATGTTTTTAATTTTTTTATTATTTTTTAAAATTTCAAGATAGTATCTACCAGCTGTACCAAAACCTACGATTGCTATATTCATTAGTAATAATAATTAATTTTTTTTAATAATATTTTTTCTTGTTTCTTTTCAATTTTTTTATCTATTTTTATCTTTTTAAAATTTATTTGTTTACTTGAAAAATATTGAGTAGAAAATTTATCCGTAACTTTTGAATTTATTCCACTACCATCAAATCCAATATTTTTAATTTGTGATTTACTTGGAAAAATATATTTTTTATTATTTATATAATTAAATATTATAAATTTTAAAGACCAAATATCATTAGTTTTTTTTTTCTTATCTAATAATTTTTTAATTACCTTTGATTTGATTTTATATGAAAGATTTTTTTTATTAAATATTTCATTCTTTTGTTTTCTAAATTCGGTCCAATTTTTTGACCATACAGACCAACCCCAAGGTATAAAATAATTAAGTTTATAAATCTCCATATTTCTATGATTGTTAATTTGAATTTCAGGTAATTGGTATCCACATATTGCCCCAATTGAAATATCAGACTGAAATTTTTTTAGTGAAGCTAAAGTGAATTTAAAAAATTCTTTTCTAGGTATACAATCATCCTCTATTATAATTAAACTTTCATAAATTTTACTAAATTTATCAAGAGTAGTTGTAATTGATTTAGCAAGACCTAAGTTTTTTTTTCTATGAATAAAATTAATTTTAATATTACTTTTGCCAAATACAATTGACTGAATTTCTTTTTGACAAATGATATCTTTTTTATTTTTGGGACCATCTAAAATAATATTTATTTTTTGAATTTTGTAGTCTTCAAGACTTATTAAAACTCGTCTTAGATGAGAAGGTCTATTGTATGCAAAAACTAGAATACCTATATTGGAGTGAATTTTCATTAAACAATTATATTTTTAATAAGTTTATTTTTTTTTAAATAATTAAAAATTATTCTAGTAATTTTTAAATCATCAATATTATTTATGTCTATACCAGTAAATGGTTCATTATGAATAAGTAATTTATTTTTTATTCCAATTCTTAATCCTCTTCTCCAGAAACGAGCTCTAGTTGCACAAGCCAATCCAGTTTCTTCTCTATAGAGTTTTGGTGCTGTTTGCCTTGAGTGATATTTTTTCATCCATTTGGCAATTTTTTTTTGTTTGCCTTTATCTGTATGCCAAAAATGACGATATAATTTTACCACTACAAATGCACTGTCAATTAATTTATTTTTCTTTAAAGTATCTACTGCTTCTTTTATCCATCCTGCTCTTCTAAAAAAATTTGTACAAGTTAAAAAAACACAAATATCATATTTTTCATTTCTATAATTTTCATAATCTAATAAAGCATTTTTTAAGGTTTGCTCTGTTGTAGTAAGGGATTTACTAAATTTTTTCTTTCTTAAAAAAGGAACAGATGCTCCATATTTTCTTGCTATGTTTGCAATTTTATTTGAGTCAGTGCTTACAAATACTTCATCACAAACTTTGCTTTCTAAAGCAGCCTTAATGGGATAATAAATTAATGGTTTTTTATTGAGTTTACTTAGATTTTTATTCTTTATACCTTTTGAACCACCTCGTGCAGGTATTATACATATTGTTTTCATTTATTTTTATCATATAAATTATATTCATAATTTAAACAAAATAATTTATTTAACTCAACTCATGAATAAAAAAATTATACATTTGGGATTACCCAAAACAGGAACTACCTTTTTGCAAAATATAATTTACCCAAAATTATGTAAAAAAATGAATTATCATTACATAGGAAAAAGTGGAGAAAAAAATAAATATTATTTTCAAATGATGTATTTAAAATATGCAATTAGTAATAATTTTGAGGTAAAAAAAAAATTTGGCTTAAAAGAAAATTTTTTTATAAGTCATGAGGGCTTGTTACCAGGAGATCCAGAATACTGGGAAAATTCAGCTAAAAAACTAAAGTTTTTTTTTGGAAATGATCCACATATCATTATAATCATAAGACAACCTTCAAGTTTTTTAAGTTCAATATACCAGGAACACTGTTTAACCCAAGGATACTTTATTGATCCAGAAAGATTTTTTTTAGATAATGATGATTATCATCTAACTGCTAATCAGCCTAAGTTTAACATTGCTAAATTTGATTACGATAGATTAATTAAAATTTTTCAAAAAAACTTTAAAAATGTTACAATATTTAAATTTGAAAATATTTTTAAAGACAAAGTATTTTTAAATAAGATAGGATTGGGAAAAAAAATAACCAATGAAATAGATTTTAATAGTTTAGCTAAAAAACCAGTTAATACATCATTGTCAATAAAAGGTGTAAAAATAATAAGATTTATATCAAAAATATTAAATAGATTTGGCCTGAACATGCAACCAAATAAAAACAATTATTTAATATCTGACTTTGAAAAATACATGCAAGGCACTAACTATAAAACTAAAAAAAAAAAAATTGATTTTAATATTTTAAGTCTATTTAGAAACTACATAGATCCTCTTTTAGGGTCAGAAAAAGTAAAAGTGAATTTTAAAAATATTAAAATTGATATTAGTAGACATGATAAGAAATATTTTAAATATTCTTCAATAATTACTAAACAGGGAAATAATTGATATCAAAAATTTTTTCACTAATTTTAAGCTTAATAATCCCCAGATGTTCAGCATTATTGGTTTTTGGAGACAGATCAGGAAATAAATTTTCTGAAAATTCGAGATATTTATTTCAATACATGTCTAAGTATTCGAACAAAAATTGTGTATGGCTTACAAAAAAAAAGAAGATTTACAATATTCTAAAAAAAAGAGGTTATAAGTGTTATTTAAATTATAGTCTTAAAGGTTTGTATTTTGGGTTTAGAGCTAAGTGGCATATTTTTAATTATTCAACAAATGACACAAGTAATTTTTCTTCAATGGGAGCCAATCATTTAAACTTATGGACAGGCTTTCAAATTAAAAAATTATCAAAATTTAAAGAAAAAAATTTTTTTTTGATTAATTGCTTTGTCAATTTATTATCCAAGGATAGATATTTTTTATATCCGGATATTTCACATTTTAAAAATATTGAAAAACATTATAAAAAAGGACATTACAAGCTACTAGAAACAAATTTCCCTAAGCAAATAATATATAAAAAAAAAAATTCTCATTTTTTACTTGTTAAAGAAAAGAAAATTTTAAGAAATATTAATAATATTAAAGGTAAGGTAATAGGCTATTTCCCAACTTGGAGAGAAGACGGAAGTGAATTTAATCAATTTTATGAAAATAAAAGTTCATTATTAAGACTAAATAACCTTTTAAAAAAGAATAAAAGCTTTGTTGTTATAAAACAACATTCCACTTCTCATGAAAATAATTATGATTTTTTAAATAAAGCAGATTTATCTCAATTTATATTTTTAGATTATGATTTTGATTTAAATATAATTTTAAAAAGATGTGATTTAATCATTTCAGATTTTTCAGGAATTATTTTTGATTATTTATATTTTGATAAGCAAATAATTTTAAGTTTAAATGATGTAAAAAAATATACAAAAAGACCAGGTCTAACAATTGATTATGATAAATTCAATATTGGTTATAAAGTTTATGATTTTAATCAATTTTATAACAAATTAAAAAAATTTTTAGAATTGAAATTAATCGATAAATATAAAGCCAAAAGAACAATATATAAAAAAAAAATTTATAAAGAAAATAAATATTTTTTAAAAGACATAACAAAAATTCTAAATGAAGCTTAAAATGAAAAATAATATATTGATTTATTTAAAAAATGGTGGAGCTGAACTTGATTGGATATTACCAGTATTATATAATTTAAAAAAAAAAAATAATTTATATTTTTATTTTAGAAATGATGCAGCATTTAAAAATTTGAAAAAAAATTTTGAGCTATTTTATTTATGGAAAAAAATCTACAAAAATTTTTACATAAATAAGAAAAGTGATAAATTTTTTTTTAAATTAATTAGAAAAATAATATACAAGTTGAGTCTTCACAACAAATTACGTAAATTTATATATCTATTAGATGAAAAAATAAGCTCTGCATCATATATTGAAAAAATATTTAATGTTAAATTTTCTATAATTTTATGTGAATTTGATTTCAAAACAAAATTATTAAAAAATTTTAAAAAAAAAGATTCATTTATAATTAGATATCCAAGTACACCAAAAATTTTTTATGAAAATATTAAAAATACGAACATGAAAAAAGAATCATCTATTGATAATGAGTGTGATTTGTTACTATTGTCTTCTAAGTATGATGTCAGTTTTTGGAAAAAAAAATTCCCAATAAATAAAACTAAAGTAATAGGTTTTCCAAAATTTGACACTTGGTGGATTAATAAAATTCAAAAAATTAATCAATTTAAAGAAAAGAATTATTCTAATAAGACGGATAAACTTAATATATTATTTGCATATAGTTCCAGATTTGAAATTTTCAAAAATCAAAGAAAGATAGAAGAAAGTCATTTAAGAGAAATAATTGAAACTCTATTATCTATTAAACCAAATAAAACATTTTTAAAAATCAAAATGCATCCAAGAAAAATTAGTCAAGATGTTTTTAAAATAGTAAAAAGTTATAAAAATGCAAAAATTCAAGTCTCTTCAAACCATCTCTATAATGCTGGAAAAGACTGTGACATCTTTGTTGCTGAACCTAGATCTGCATCAATATTAGATGGATTAGTATTAAAAAAGCCAGTAATTGAAATTTGGGATAGTAAAAATCAGCTTTTATATGAAAATGAGACGGATAATACATATCAATTCTTAAGATTATCTAAGAAAGTGAAAAATAAAAATCAATTATATGTGTTATTAAAAAATTTAACTATAAACAAAAAAATTTTAAATTATCAATTAAAAAACTTTAAAAGAATATGTGCCCAAAAAAAAATATCTTCATCTATATTAGCATCAAATTTAATTAATGAATTAAAAACTGTAAATAAATGAGTGAACTTTCTAAAGCTTTAAAACTTCTTGATAAAAAAGAAAAGAGCAAAATATACATATTGTTATTAATAATGATAATTTTATCTTTTTTAGAATTTTTTTCATTAGGTGGTATTCTAATTTTTTTGAATTATTTTATTTTGGGAGGTTTTCAAGAAAATATTGCAGGTATTTTATCAAAATTAGATTCAAATATATTTTCTGAAACTAACTTAGTTTTTGTAAGTATAGTTATTATTTTGATTTTTTTATTAAAAAATACTTTAACTATTTTCAATGTATTTTTCTCAACGAATGTTCTTAATTCTATTAGAATAAACATATCTAGAAAATTATATAAGGGTTATTTAACTGAGGATATAATAGGTTTACAAAAAAGAAATTTATCTACATATTTAAGAAATATAGTTAATGAAGGACATGTTTTTACTCTATATTTAAAAGAGTATATAAATTTTGTTTTACAATTTTTGACTCTTTTCTTTATACTTGTTTTATCTTTACTATATAATTTTAAGATATCTTTATTTATATTTTTATTTTTGGGCTTATTATTTGTTTTCTATTTCAAATACTTCAAAAAAACTTTAACATTGTATGGTGAAAAAAGAGCAAATATTAGCAAAAGCTTGTTAAATTTAGTCAATCAAACTTTTTTATCAATAAGAGAAATTAAAATATATAATCTTGAAAATAAATTTATTGATGAATTTGTTAAAGAAAATACTGACTTAAAAAGAATTTCTGCAAGAAGATCTGTTATTGGAAATTTTCCAAAGGTTTTTTGGGAATTATTATTGGTTTCTGGTGTATTTTTATCTATGATATATTTTGTTTCTATAGGAAAAAATATGAATGAAACTATTGGATTATTTTCAACCTATGTAATTATCGCTATAAGATTAATTCCATCATTTTCACAACTAGGACAGTCAAAAAACTCTTTAGCATATGCAAAAAGTTCTATAAATATTTTTTATGATAATGAGGTGTATATCAAAAACAATAATAAAAAATTAGAAATTCTTGAAACAAAAAAAGAAGATTTTAAAATAAATGAATTAAAGATAAACGATCTTTCATTTTCTTTTAAAGGTATTAATAAAAAAATTTTTGACACTACAAACTTAAAACTGAATAAAGGTGATTTTGTATGTATTTATGGAGAAAATGGAACAGGCAAAACAACTTTTTTTGATATAATTACAGGCCTAATAAAACCAGATAGTCTAAATCTTCATATAAACGATGTTAAAATAAATGATTTAAAAAATCATATAAATTTTTCATACATTGCACAGAATAGTTTTATTTTTGATGACACTTTAGAAAATAATATTTTACTTAATAAAAATAAAAATTTAGAAAACATAAATACAAATAAGATAATAAAAATTTCTGACCTAACAAATCTAATAAATAGTTTGCCTGAAAAAGAAAAAACAATCATAGGAGAAAATGGTATTCAATTATCTGGTGGTGAAAAACAAAAAATTTCAATAGCTAGAGCATTGTATAATAATCCAAAATTATTATTAACAGACGAATTTACTAACGCGATTGATGAGAAATCAGAAATAAAGATCTTAAATGAATTGAAAGAATATAAAGAATTAGATATATCTATTATGATTTCCCATAATAGAAATTTAGAACATATGTTTAATAAAGTATATGAATTAAAAAACCAAAAATTTGAAAGAGTAAAATAAATAAAGTGAAAAAATTAAACTACTTCATAACAGGTGGAACAGGTTCTTTCTCGAATAGTTTTATAAAAAAGATTATAGAAAAAAAATTATCTGGAAAAATAATTATTTTTAGTAGAGATGAGTTTAAACAAGATTTGATGAAAAATTTACCATTTATTAAGAACAATATTAAAAAATTTAGATTTTTTATTGGAGATATTCGAGATAAGGATAGATTAAATTTTGCAATACAAGAAGACATAGATGTAGTTATCCATGCTGCAGCCTTAAAACAGGTTCATACAATTGAATATAATCCATTTGAAGCAATCAAAACAAATATCCTTGGTGCGCAAAATGTAATTGATGTTTGTTTATCAAAAAATATTAAAAAAGTATTAGCACTAAGCACAGATAAAGCTGCGGCACCAATAAATCTTTATGGAGCAACTAAGCTTACTTCGGATAAGTTGTTTATATCTGCAAATTTTTTTAAAGGTAAGAAAAAAACAATTTTTTCTGTTGTAAGATACGGAAATGTTATGGGTAGTAGGGGATCAGTCGTTCCATTATTTATTGAACAAAAAAAAAATAATAATGTTTTTACCTTAACACATAAACAAATGACCAGATTTCATATAACTTTAAACGAAGCCATCAACTTTGTAATTAATTGTTTGTCTTCAATGAAGGGAGGAGAGATATTTGTACCTAAAATTCCTTCTTTTAAGGTCACAGATTTGATTAAAGCATTAAGCAATAAACCTAAGATTAAACTAATAGGAATAAGACCTGGAGAAAAGTTACATGAAGAGATGATTACGCTTAGTGACTCATTTCATACTATTGAAAAAAAAGACAAATATATAATTCTGCCAGAAATTTCTGGTAATACTTTAAAAAAAATAAAAACATTTTCTTATAACAGCCTAGACAATAAAGATTTTCTATCTGTGCAGAAAATTAGAAAAATTTTAGTAGACAATAAATTATTATAATTTTATCAATGTTTAATTATGGGGGCCATTATATAGACAAAAAAGACATATCGTCTTTAACAAATGTTTTGAAATATAATTCTTTAACACAAGGAAAATATGTAAAAAAATTTGAAACAAAATTAAGAGATTACTTCAAATGTAAACATGTCCTTACAGTTTCTAGTGGTACAGCAGGATTACATTTAATATCAAAAAGTTTAGGATGGACAAAAAAAGATATAATACTCACATCCCCAATAACTTTTGCCGCATCAGTAAATTCTATCCTTTATGCAAATTCTACTCCAGAATTTGTTGATATAGACATGGATGATTATTCTATTAGTCCAAAAAATATTGAAAAAAAAATAATTAGTCTTAAAAAAGATAAAAAAAAAGTTAAAGCTATAATTGTGACGGATTATGGTGGTCAGCCAGCAAAATGGAAAGAAATAAATAGAATAAAAAAAAAATACAAAGTTCAAGTTGTTTCTGATAATTGTCACTCGTATGGAGCTAAATATTTTAATAAAAAATCTTATGCCACAAAATATGCAGATATTGTATCTTTAAGTTTTCACCCAGTAAAACACATAACAACAGGTGAGGGTGGTGCAATACTCACAAATAAATTAAGATTATTTAACACATGTAAGATTTTAAGATCACATGGAATAATCAAAAAAAGAAGAGTAAATATTGGAAAAAAAATCAACCAAATGAATTTTATTGGTTACAACTATAGACTTACAGATATTCAATGCGCATTAGGAATTAGTCAACTAAATAAAATTGATTATTTTATAAAAAAAAGAAGAAAATTGGCAAAACTTTACGATAATATTTTTAAAAAAAAATCATGCTTTATAATACCTAAGCAAAAAAAAAACTCCTATCATTCTTATCATTTATATCCTTTGCTAATTGATTTTGAAAAACTTAAAATATCTAAAGAAATTTTTATAAAAAAGCTTGAAGAAAAAAAAATTTTTATTCAGGTACATTATGTTCCAGTTTACAAATACAATTACTATAAAAAAAATTTTAAAATAAATCTTAATAGTTTAGAAAATTCTGAAAATTTTTATAAAAAGCAAATATCACTACCACTATATTTTTCAATGAAAAAAAAAGATATATATTTTATTACAAAAAAAATTTTTGAAATATTAAAAATTTAATTTAATGTTTAATCTAAAAAGAATTTTTACCAATTATAGATTTAAAAAACATAATAGAAAAATTTTTGATGTTAATTCAAACATTAAAAATAAAGGTAAAATTTTAGTTGAGTTTAATGCGTTTGCTACAACGCATATACCGATGTCTTATTTTTCAAATATATTGTCTAAAAAATATAATTCTAAAATTGTAGCAGCATACAATTATTTTTTGGTTGTAAATGATTTTAAAAATAGTTTTTTTATGAAATTAAAATGGTCGATAGGTAAATTATTTCAATTAAATTTTTTTGGAATATACAGTTCTTTTGGAACTTCTGATTTTATTCTTCCTCAAAGTGACGAATATACAAAAAAAAGAAAAAATAGATTTATCTTTAAGATTAAAAAAAAAATAAAAAAAAAAGAAGATATTTTAAAAATAAAAATAAATTCTGTATTAGTTGGTGATATTATTTATGACACCTACTTAAAGAGATATAAAAAAGAGACAATTATACTCAACAATGAGTTTTATGGATATTTTGATCAATTTGTTGAACTTTTTTATTATTGGGAAAATTTTTTTGAAGCAAATAATATTAAAGCAACTGTAGGACATCATTCAGTTTATTCATATGCAATACCTTTAAGAATTTCTATTAATAGAAATATACCAACATTTGTAATTAATTGTATGGATATGTGTCAACTTAATGAGAAAAACATGCTCACAAATTTTCAATATCTTGATTATAAAAAAAACTTTAAATCTTTAAATTATAAATACAGAAAAGAAGCAATAAAATTTTCAAAGCAAAAGTTGTTGAGTAGAGTTTCGGGAAAAATTAACTTAAATGAAGTTGATTATATTTCTAAATCTGCCTTTAAAGATGACTCAAATAGAATTACAAAACCAACTAAAAGTAAAAAGATTAAAGTTCTAATTGCTACGCATGATTTTTTTGATGCTGTACACTGTTATGGTGATTTAATTCTTCCTGACTTTTATGAATGGATAAGGTTTATTGGCAAACACTCTAAGAATACAAATATAGAGTGGTTTATAAAGACTCATCCTGATTTTGATGGTAAATTTAAAATATCACAAAACTATACGTCAAAAATTGTTAATAGATTGATTAAAGAATTTCCTCATATCAAATTAATAAAAAATAACACATCTCATTTAGAAATTATCAAAAAAGGAATTAATTTTGTTTTTACTTGCTTTGGAAGCATTACAATGGAGTATGCTTTTTTTAATGTTATACCTATTAATGCAGCTCCAAATAATCCTTTCAAGAATTACAAATTTGGAATTCATCCAAAAAACAAAAGTGAGCTAAAAAATATAATTTTAAATTTAAATAAATATAAAAATTTTAAAATTTCAAAAAAAGACCTATATGAGTTTTTTTATATGTCATATTATTTCAATCCTAGAAATTTTTTTATTAAAGACTACAATGAGATGATAAAATTTGTAGATGGTTATGATGGTCAATTTACTTACAAACTTTACGAATATTGGATTAAAAAATATAATTATAATAATCACAATAAAAGATTAGATATTTTAAAAAAATTTATAAATTCAAAAGATTATTTTTTTATTAAAAAAAAATATTTATAATATGAAAATTCTTTATGATTACATGATTTTCCAAAATCAAGTATATGGAGGGCCATCAAAATACTTCATAGAATTAATTAAAGCATTAAATAATAACAAAATTGAAAATGGAACTGATACTAAAATTATTTCTCCATTCTATATAAATAAATATCTTCAATCATCTTCAGAGATAAAAAAACTTGGTATATATATAAATAAAAGAAATAAATTTGGAGTTTCCAATTTTTTAAATAAATTTATCTTTAACAAGTATCTTAGTTTTAGTAATTGTGATCTAGTACACCAAACATATTTTGCTGATGATATTGAAAAAAAAAAACCAATAATATTAACAGTCTATGACTTGATTCATGAAAAATTTAAAGAAGATTTTAATGTAAATTTTCCTAAAGCAAAATCAATACAGAATGCTGATCATATTATTTGTATATCTGAAAATACAAAAAAAGACTTAATAGATTTTTATAATGTCAATAAAGACAAGATCACAGTTATACACCTTGCAACAAATGACAAAGAGATAATTAAAACCAAGAATGAAAATTATATTCTCTATATTGGTAGTAGAAAAAGATATAAAAATTTTCAAGTATTATTGAAAGCATTTTCAAACAAAGAAATAAATAAAAACTTATACATTAAATGTTTTGGTGGAGGAAAATTTTTAGAAGAGGAAATAGAATTTATGAAAAAAATTAATATTCCAGTAGATAAAATAAAACAAATAGATGGTGATGATGAATTGTTATTTAATGAAATGCGTAAAGCTTTTGCTTTAGTGTATCCCTCCATGTATGAAGGTTTTGGTTTACCGTTGTTAGAAGCCATGTCATTAGGCTGTCCAGTAATATCAAGTAATTCTAGTAGTTTACCAGAGGTATATGGTAAAGCAGCTTTGAACTTTGATCCAAATAATAGTGATGAATTAATTAATAAAATTTTTGATCTCTTAAATAATGATTTACTTAGAAATGATTTAATAAATAAAGGATATGAAAGAATAAAAAAATTCTCTTGGGAAAAATGTGCAAATGAGACAGTTAAGGTATATAAGAAAATTCTTAAATGAAAAAAAAAGCCTTAATCATTGGAGTCACTGGTCAAGATGGGATTTATTTAACTAAACTTCTTTTATCAAAAGATTATAAAGTTTTTGGGACTACAAGAGGGAATAAAAAAAATCTCATAAAAACTGGATTGATTAATAAAGTTAAACTTTTTACAATAAAAAAAACAACTGAGCTAAACTTGACTAAAATCTTAAATTTTTTTTTTGATGAAATTTATTTTTTTGGAGGTCAAACAAATGTTACGACTTCTTTTAAGAACCAAGTAGATGCATACGAGAGTCAGATTACTCCTGTAAAAATAATTGTTGACTTTATACAAAAACAAAAGAAAAAAAAATCTAAATTTTTGTTTGCTGCTAGTAGTGAAATATATGGTCAAAAAGATGATAAAAAAAAATGTAAAGAAGAAGATGAAAAAAATCCTTTAAGTCCATACGCATTGTCAAAATTAATTTGTTTTGAAATTATAAAGTCATATAGAGAAATGTTTAATTTACCAATTTGCTCTATAATTTTATTTAATCATGAGTCTATTTATAGAGCTAAAGGATTTGTTATACCAAAAATTATGAATACAATTAAAGAAATTAAAAAAAATAAAAATATGAAATTAATAATGGGAAATGTTAATGTTAAAAGAGACTGGGGTTGGGCCCCTGAATATATGTATGGCTGTTATAAAGTTTTAAATTCTAAAAAAATAGATGATTATAATATTGCAACTGGCAAAACAGTTTCATTGAGAGAATTAATATTATATGTGTTTGGAAAATTTAAACTAAACTATAAAAATCACCTTCAGTATAATAAAAAATTTATTAGAAGATTAGATATTTCAGAAAATTATGCAGATTTATCAAAAATAAAAAAGAATATTAATTGGTATCCTAAAAGTAAATATAAAAAAGTAATAGATAATATTTTAGCTTATAATGAAAAATCTTGAATTTAATCAAACACTAGATAGGTGGCCAAATGTTAATGAAGAAGGTGGATTAAGATTAAAAGAAGATCAAATATCTCAAAAACAAAATAGACCTCTTATTACTATAATTACTGTAGTTTACAATAACGAAAAATACCTTGAAGAATGTTTAAAAAGTTTATACTCACAAAAAGAAAAAAATTTTGAACATATCATCATTGATGGATCTTCTTCCGATAATACAATTAAAATAATTAAAAAATTTCAAAACAAGATAGATTATTGGTTTTCCCAAAAAGATTTAGGAATTTATGATGCTTTTAATAAAGGAATGATTCTGGCTAGAGGTAAGTATTTGGGCTTTTTAAATTCAGATGATATATTGACTTTAAATAGTTTAAAAATTTTAAAAGAATATATTAACAAATATCCCGAAAAAGATTTTATATTTGGATCTGTTAAAAAACATTGGGGTATTTTGCATGGTTACAAGCCATATAAAATTTATTGGTCTTGGGGCTTCTATTCTAGTCATTCAACAGGATTTTATATAAAGACTGAGTCAGCTAAAAAAGTTGGTTTATATAATTTAAAATATAAATACTCGGCTGATTATGATTATTTTTTTAGAATGATTGTCAAAAATAAATTAAAGGGAATTGCAACAAAAAAAGATGAATTATTGGGAGTTTTTAGGCGTGGTGGTTTTTCAAGTACTATAGATTTTTATTCTCATTTTTGTGAAGAAATTAAAATACGAATTGATAATAGGCAAAATAAATTTCTTATACTAATAATTTTTATTTATAAATTTATCAAAAATATAAAAAAATTATGAAAATATTAGTGACAGGCTCGGCGGGATTTATTGGCTACAATATATGTAAGAAACTAATAAATAGAAAAAATATTGTTTATGGTATAGATAATTTTGATAATTATTATTCAGTAAAATATAAAAACCAAAGAATAAACGATTTAAAAAAAAACAAAAATTTTATCTTTCACAAAATTGATATAACTAATTTAAAACAAATCAAAAATTATTTAAAAAAATTTAATTTTGATATTATCATAAATTTAGCAGCACAAGCAGGTGTAAGATATTCATATATAAATCCTGGCAAGTATATAGATACTAATATTAGAGGTTATTTAAATTTAATTTTATATTCAAAAAAACAAAAATTAAAAAAAATTATTTATGCATCTTCGAGTTCAGTTTATGGTGACTCAATCAATTTTCCTTTAAAGGAAAATGAAAAACTATCCCCAAAAAATATTTATGGCTCAAGCAAAATGCTTAATGAAAAAATTTCAGAAACATATTCAAAAATTTATAATATTCCATTTATAGGATTAAGATTTTTTACAATTTTTGGAGAATGGGGAAGACCAGATATGTTTTTATTCAAGCTATTCAAATCTTATTTTAATAAAGATACTTTCTATTTAAATAATTTTGGGAACCATGAAAGAGATTTTACATATATAGATGATGTAACAAATATGCTCGTAAAACTGACTTTAAAAAAAAACAAAGGACATAAAGTTTTTAATATTTCATCAAATAATCCAATTAATATAAAAAATATTATTAATAATTTTACAAAAGATAGAAATATTAAATTAAAAAAAATTGAAAAGAATAAAGCTGATATGCTTAAAACTCATGGGGATAATAAAAAAATTTTGAATTATTTAAACATAAAGTTAAATAAAAATTTTGAAAAAAATTTTTTAGATACTTTCAATTGGTATTCAAAAAATTATAAAAATAAAAATATAAATTAGTCATAAATCTGTTTAATCAAATAATAACTATTCATTAAATACCAAGGGAAAACTGAATTATTTTTTACATTTTTTTTCCAATGACTCAGTGCCTCTAAAGTTTTATCTTTTTTAAGTATATTTAGTGAAAAAAAGTTTTCGTCTTTAGACAAATCTTTATAAAATTTGTCATATATAAATTCATGCATCCATTTTATTTGTGGAGTTTGAAGAGAATTTTTGGGCGAAAAAGCAATTTTTTGATTTTTAATTAATTTTCTTAATGGAAGTTTTCCAATATTTTTTTTGAATAAAAGTTTTCTTGGAATTGAAAAACAGTAATTTATAAGCTCGTGATTAAGATAGGGGAATCTGCCTTCAATAGAATTTGCCATTGTCAGATGATCAACTTGAGACAACGATCTTCTAATTTTTGATCCCATTAGGTCCCTATACATTAAATTGCTGGTATGATTATTCAAATCTTTTTTATAATTGAATTTAATATCGTTTTCAAAAAATTTTTCATTAAATATTTCTGGGTAAAAATTTATTTTTAAACCCTGGACATAATGTGCACTTTTCTCTTTCAAATTATTATAATGACTATCGATATAATGTTTGTAGCCACCTAGAATTTCATCAGCCCCAGTTCCATCTATCAATACTCTAATCTTATTTTTTTTGATATTCTCAAATGCCTTTAGAGCCGATAAAAAGTTGAGACCTCCTACAGGACCGTTTATTATTTTAATACTTTTTTTAAAGTATTTAAAAAAATCATTCTTATTAAAGTAATTTATATTTAATTTAGAATTTTTTATTTCCTTAATAAGTATTTTTTCTTCAGAATTCTCATCTTTACAGCTCCAGTGATAAAATGATGAAATATTTTCAAAGTTATTTTCTTTTTGATCTTGATATATATAGTAAGAGTCCACCCCAGAGCTTAGGGCTAAAGCTACCTCTTTATCAGATCTAAAACTTAATTTAATTGATTTATTTAGAAGATATTTTATTTCTTCATTTATATCAGTCGAATTTTTCTGAATATTAATTTCTTTTAGATTATACCAATTGTATGAATAAATTTTATTGTTTTTAACTACCGCATAATTACCAGGTGTTAATGAAAAAATATCTTTATAAAAAGTATTAGAATCATCTTGATAAACACCATAATTTAAAAATTTATATAAAGAACTTTTATTAATAATTTTTTTAACATCATAAGCTAGTATATTTTTTATTTCAGAAGATATTATAAATTGTTTTTGATTGAAGTAATAAAATAGTGGTTTTATTCCAAAAGCATCTCTTGCTATAAAAAACTCTTTTTTCGATTTATCATAAATACAAAAAGAAAACATTCCTTCAAACATTTTTAAACATTTTTTACCCCATTGAATATATGAAAATAACAATACTTCAGTGTCAGACGATGTCTTAAATTTATAATTGAGTTTTTTTAATTTTTCTTTAATTTCTAAATAATTATATATCTCACCATTATAAACAAGAATATATTTATCATAAATAAATGGTTGATTTGATCTATTATTTAGATCTACAATTTTTAGTCTATTAAAATTAAAATTTATTCCGTCAATTGAAAATGATCTAAAATTATCCGGACCTCTGTGATGAAGTATTTTATTTTGATTTTTAATGTTTTTAAAGTTTGTTATTAAAAAACCACACATAAATTACTTAATTTCCTAAATTTTTTTTTAAGATTAATTCTACAACTTATTCTGCACCTTTTATAGATGTATGATCGTGATCACTATAAAATATTTACTTTCTAATTAATTTTAAACCACCAAAAGAAATAGGCAAGCAAGATTTTATATACCATAACCACCTTGCAAAGTATATATTTCTTGAATTATAACCAAAAAATATTTCATGTAACTTTTGTTTTTTCAAACTCAATAGTATTGCTGCAGATATAACATTAGACTTAATAAAACTAATTCCATTGCACTTAGATAAAATTAGAGTTTCTATTATAGTTTCTTTTCCAAGTTTATATCTGTGATTTTTTCTTGGGTATATATCAAATGAGTCATATTTACTCATTCTAAAGCCTGGATAAAAATAACATATATCTTTAAACTCTTTATGAATAATATTTAAATAACTTTGTTCCTCAGTCATTAAAAAAATTTTATTATACTTATGTTTTCTAACTAATGTTTTAATATAATTAATCATAAATTCAGGTGTAGGGGGAAAAGCATGCCCAGCAGCAGTTTTGTAGGTAGATCCTCTTAATTGTACTCCTAATATTTTATCCTTTTTATTAAAATTTTTTTTAAAAAAAATATTAGCTTCGTTTATTATTGATTTTCTAATTTTAATCTTACTAAATAGTTTTTTAAATGATCCTTTGGTCATATCTAAAATCATATTGGGTTGAATAGATGGTTCGCTAAATATTACATTTTTACTTTTATAAACCTCGCTTAAAGAATAATGATTTAGTTTTTCAAAATAATATTCCCATGCATTATGTGATTTATTAATTCTACTTTTTTCATTATAAATAGTCGTAAAATTTTCCATATCGATAATTGGTATAAAGTTAAATTGATTACAAATTTTTAAATGATTTAAAACAAAAGTAATATTTGAAAATAAACCCGATCCTGGTGATCTATTAATAACATAAAATATTTTATCTTTATTTAATTGACCAAAAGAAAGATAGGTAAAATTTTTACCCAAAGTACTATTTTTAAGAATATTATTTTTTTTTGAAAAATGTTCTCTTGGACCAGTATTTGTTAGTAAATTCTTTAGCTTAATCATTTTATATTTAATCAAAGCCTCCCAATGATTTAGGAACTAAGTTTTTATAATGCCAAAGCCATTTAGCTACATATTCATTTGAAGAATTTGTTCCATTATCCATATAATGATATTTAATTTTTTTTTTTTTATCTAAAAATTTTACAAACTCTAAAACATTTGTGTTCGTAGAAAAAAAACCTTTACATTTTGAAATAATTAAAGACTCGATTAATATTTCTTTTCCTAGCTTATATCTGTGATTTTTTCTTGGATAAATTTTAAAAGCATCATCTTTTAAAGATCTATAAGATTCATCTAGATAAATAAGTTGTTTATTAAATTCAATTTTCATTACTTCAAAAAGTTCTTTATCTTCAGTGCATAAAAATATTTTTGTATAGCCAAACTTTTTCATTTTATGTCTACAATGGTCTATTGTCTGTTTAATTGTTAAGGGAAAAGGATGGTTTGCAGAAGTTTTATAACTGGTTCCCCTATAGTGTACCGCCAAAGTTTTTGAATTAAGATTTAGTTTATAAAATTTGTCAGCATAATCTAAGTAAAGTTTTTTAATTTTTATATATTTTTTTGATAAATCTTGAAATTTATTTTGCCCAATATTATGTGTAAAGCTTTTAAAAAATCTGTCATTAGTTATAATCACATTTTTGCTTTTGTATATATTCTCTAATTTATATTTACTTACTTGTTTAAAATAATATTCCCAAGCATTTAGTGTCCCCCCAATTTTATGTTTTTCATTATAAATTGTAATAAAATTTTTCATATCAATTATCGGTAAAAAATTATTATTTTTTGCAATTTTTAAATGATTGATTACGAATATAAAATTTGAAAATAGACCTGCTCCTGGAGTACGTTTGATTATATAAAATATTTTGTCCTTATTTCTAGGCCCAAAAGTCATTAAATTAAACTGAGCATTATAAGGAAAATTTATTTTCTTTTTAAAGAAAATTGGCTTGGCATTTTTATTAACAAAAAAACTATTCATTTCATCAAATTTTATTAAGGGATATAACTACAAATATATTTATATTCAATTTAATTATAAAACAGTTTATTGCCATTTAAAAAATTAATTTTATAATAAATTACCTGTTAAAAATTAAAATTGTATATTTTTAATTTATAAGTAAAAAGTATTAATTAATGAAAAATGTTCCTGTAAATAGACCAAGTATATCTAAAGAAGAACTAACGAGTATCACCAAGTGTATTAAAAGTGGATGGATTTCAGCAGATGGACCAATTGTTAATTCTTTTGAAAAAGAATTTGCCAAAAAAGTTTCAAGAAAATACTCAGTTGCAGTATCAAGTGGAACTGCTGCTATTGATATCGCTGTTAGATCCTTGAATCTAAAAAAAGGTGATGAAATAATTATTCCAGCATTCACAATTATTTCCACTATTAATCAGATAATAAGAGAAGGTTTAGTTCCAGTATTAGTAGATAGTAATGCTTTAACATGGAACGTGGATGTAACTAAAATTAAAAGTAAAATTACAAAAAAAACAAAAGCGATAATGGTGGTTCATATATATGGTCTTCCAGTTGAAATAGATCCTGTAATACAGATAGCTAAAAAATATAAGCTTTATGTAATAGAGGATGCTGCGGAACAACTTGGTCAAACTTATAAAAAAAAAAAGATAGGTAGTTTTGGGGATATTAGCACATTCAGTTTTTTTGCTAACAAGCACATCACCACTGGAGAGGGTGGCATGATTGTAACAAATAATTTAAAACTTTTTGAAAAATTTAAAATTTTGAGAAATTTAAGTTTTAATCCACAAAAACAAAAATTTATTCATGATGAGATAGGTTGGAATTATAGAATGACAAGCATGCAGGCATCTTTGGGATTAGCTCAACTTAAAAAATTAAATTTATTTGTAAAAAAAAAGAGAGAAATAGGAAAATACTATAATGAGAAATTTAGTAAAATTAAAAATTTTCAACTCCCTTTAAAAAAAACTACATATGCAACAAATATATATTGGGTTTATGGAATATTAATCAAAAAAAATAATTTAAATGGCAAAAAGTGTATTTCACTTTTAAAAAAGCATGGAATAGAAAGTCGTCCATTTTTTTGCCCTATGCATTTACAGCCAATTTTCAAAAAAATGAAATTATTTAAAAATCAAAAATATCCTATTGCAGAAAAATTATACAAAGACGGATTTTATATTCCAAGTGGATTAGGCACAACAAAAAAAGAATTAGAAAAAGTGGCTAAAGTAATCTGTAAGATTTTTAGTTCTAATTAGATATTGTAATATTTATATATTTTTCTAATAGTTTGGCATATTTTTTAATTCCAAAACTTTTTGATTTTAATTTTCCACTTTGAATAATTTTTTGTCTTATTTTTTTACTGGTCAAAATTTTATCTATTTTGTTTGATATATCTTTTTCACTTTTAGGATTAACAAATAATGCAGATTCTTTTCCAATTTGTTTTTTCATTGAGTAAACGTTTGAGCAAACCAATGGCACTCCCACCTTAATAGCTTCTAAAGGTGGTATATTTGTTGGTCCTGTAAAAGGTACATAAGTAACACATTTTGATTTTTTATAGAGAGAGTACATATCATTTTCATCTATGTAATCGATTAAAAAGATTTTATCATTTATTTTTAGTTCATCTATTTTGTTTAATACATTTTTGTAATTAATCTTTTTTGCACCTGATAATACCAAATTCAAATTTTTATATTTATTTGAAATGATTTTAAAAGCTTTTAATAAGTTTATATGATTTTTCTGTTCCCAAAATTGAGCTGGGTAAAAAATATATTCTTTTGGTAAATTATATTTTTTAAAAATATTAACATTTTTTTTTTTTATTTAGATATTGAGGATAAAGCAGGGGTAATACATGAATATTACTTTTTGCATTATAATTTTCAAATATATGTTTTATTGTTAATTGACTTTCAACAAGTATTCCATCACAAATTTTACTAATCAAAGAGTATTTTGTATTTCTTCTTTTTATTTCTTTTTTGGAGTATTCAGCAAATTGACTCTCATAAATATGCATTAAATCTAAAATTGAAGATAAGGATTTTTTTTGAGTTTTATAAGAATTGTCATCTTGTGTTGGAAATATAATTAAGTCTACTTTACTTTTATTCATTCTATTAATATGAGGATCAAATAAATTAGAAAAAAAAGTTATTATTTTTTTATTTGATGAAACTTTACATATTAAAGAAGTGGCTAGTTTTGAAAATTTATTTCTTTTAACAGGAATGATCTTAAATCTATTTTTAAGACTCTTTTTCCAAATATTTTTTTCAGTAAATGCAGTTAATCTATATTTTTTAGTATCTAGTTTTTTAAGAGCTGAAATAATATTTAAGCATATCTGGTAGGCTCCACCTATTTTTTGGTTTTCAACTAAATAAAGTCCAATATTTATCATTAAACTTTTTAAGCAATTATTTTTTTAAGTCTGAATGTATCTGTTTCATATTCTTTTCCACCTCTTGGACCCTTTGTAAAAACTAAAAGTTCACAATTTGTTACACCAACCAAAGCATGACTTTCCATTGGCTCTGAAGCAATTAGATCTCCTTTACTCATTATTATTGATTTCTTTTTTTTACCTTTAAATTGAGTAACTAATTTTAGTTTTCCTGACAAAACATAATTCCATTGAATAGTTTTTTTATGATAGTGGTTACCTCTAACCGCCCCTTTTTTTATTGTAATATGTGTTACTGCATTAATATTCTCTTTTTGCAAAAGATCAGTGATCTCTCCTCTATTATCAGAAAAAGCTACTTTGATTTTAATTTTTTTCATTCGGTATTATTTTTGGTTTTGGTAGTGGTATTATAAATTTTCCATTATTTGAAATAAATTTTGAGTTTTTTAGAAAAAAATCTGAATAATTCCAAGCCAAAAGAAGTGCGTATTTACAATCAGTTTTCAGAAATTCTTCATCTGAAATAACCTTTATATTGCTTCCTGGAGCATAATGATTAATTTTAGTTATACTATTATCAGCAATAGAGAAGATTTGCTTTGATTTGAGTCCTAAATAATTTAACAAAGTATTTCCTTTTGCCGGTGCTCCATAAGCACCTATTAATTTATTTTTTATTTTTGTTTTTTTTATAATGTTAAGAAGGTCAATTTTTAACTTTTTTACATCATTTGAAAACTTATTATACACTCTAACTTTTTTTATTCCCCATTTTTTTTCCTCATTCAATATATCATTTATTTTTTTTGAAATTGTATATTTGGACTCTATGTGTGAAACGTAAATTCTCATAGCTGGTCCTGATGCTCCAACTAAGGTTTTTTCATAATCAAAAATTTTTAATCCATGATTTTGAAACAATAATTTTAAAGGAGATATTGCAAAATATGATAAATGTTCATGATAAATAGTATCAAAATACAAATCATTAAGCATATCTTTGATGTATGGAAACTCTACAACAAAAACACCCTTTTCTTCATCTAATAAATTTTTTACTCCTTTGGTAAAATCATTAATATCATGATTGTGTGCGAAAACGTTTGTTGCTGTTATTATTTTTGCTAAACCACTCTTTTTTTTTATTTCTTGAGAAAGTTTGAAATTAAAAAATTTTTTAATAACATTTAATTTTTTTTTTTTTGCATAGATATAAGCAGATGATGGCTCTATACCTAACAAAGAATATTTTTTTTTGGGGTATAAATCTAGTGTAATTCCGTCATTACAACCTATATCAATTATAAAGTCATTTTTTTGTGGTTTGAATTTTTTAATTATTTCTCTAACCATTTCTTCATAATTTTTAATTAATGCCTTAGAAGTAGATGATAAATATGAATACTTATCAAAAATTCCAGCACTTAACACAACTGTATCCAATTGAGACAGTCCACAGACTTTACATAGAATAACTTTTAGAGGAAATTTTTTTTGTTTTGAAATATACTTTTTTTTAACAAAACTATTTGAAGGTGGCTGATTACCTAAGTCTATATACTTGTAAAATTTTTTAGAGTTACAAATTCTACATTTTTTAACCTTGAAAGATTTAGTAAGCGACTTCATAAATTATTATATTTTTAGATTAATTTTTTAAAATACCAATTAATTGTTTTATTTAAACCAGTTTCTAGAGGTATTTGAGGTTTATAACCTAGTTTTTTTATCTTTGATATATTTGGACATCTTCTTTTCGTTCCTCCCTTATGGCCATCGATAAAATTTAAATTTAGTTTAACACCAAAATATTTTCCAATCATACTTGCTAGTTTTTTAATATTTGTTTCTTCGTTGGTACCTATATTATATATTTGAAATTTTGATCCCTTAGATAAAATTCTCATAAAAGCATCGCAAAAGTCATCAATATAATTGAATGCTCTTTTTTCTTTTCCATTTCCAATTAAATCAATATTAATCATTTTTGATTTACCAGATTTTTGAATTTTATTTATAATTTTATTTGTTAATTGTGGAATCACATGCTCTAATCCCATATCTGGCCCATAAACATTATGAGGTCTAAAAATTACAACCTTTTTAAAAAATTTTTTATTATTAATAGCAATAACCTCACTAATCAATTTTCCTGCTCCATATGAATATCTTGGGTTAAATACATCGGGTACTATAAGCTCAACATCTTCGGGAGTAGGTATCTTTTTGGGAGACTGATAAACTTCTGAACTTGAAGCAACAAATATTTCTTTGATATCATTTTCTTTACAAGCGTCTATAACATTTAGCATACCTTTTATCCCTACATCTAATACTTGATCAGGTTTTTCATAAAAAAATTTTGTTCCATTAATAAATGCCAAATGAATAATAGCGTCTACTCCTTTAGAAACTTTAATGATTTTTGCTTTATCTCTTATATCGATTTTATGAAACTTAATTTTTTTTTTAAACTTTAATAATCTACTTTTTTTTCCTCTAGAATTATTATCTATACATATCACTTCTTGTTTCGCTTTAATAAGAGAGCTTACTATTGCAGAACCTATAAAGCCTGAGGCACCAGTTACTAAATATTTTTTTTTTTTCATTAAATATGGTTTCCTAACTGTATATATTTACTTCTTAAATTATTTTTCTTTTTATTTTTCAAATTATTCCAAAAATCATAAATAACAGAGTTTTTATTCAAATTTTTACTAATCTTAGAAAAATCAATTTTTTTAAATGATGGATGGTTATTTGCAAAAATGACTAAATCTTTATTTTTAAATGCATCTATAATTCTGTCACACTTCTTAATCCTAAAACTTTTAAAATCATCTCTAGAAACTAATGGGTCATATCCAAATATATTTGATTTAGAAAAGTTATTTTTAAGCGCTTCTATTATTTTATATGACATACTCCCTCTTACATCGTTAGTTACTGGAAAACCTTTAAACGCAAGTCCTACAACACAAATATTAATAAATTTATTTTTATTATAAAAAAAATTATCTTTTAAATATTTAATACTTTCAAATGGCAGTCTTTCATTGATAAGCCTAGAAAATAAAGTTAATTCTGCTTTTAATTTCAGATTGTTAATTGAGTTTGAAAAAATATACGGATCCTTTTCTAAACATGGTCCTCCTACTAAACCTGGACTAGGTAAGTTGGTTCTTGGATATTTATATTTACCTGATTTTATTACTTCTTGTGCATTAATTTTTAAACTGTCACATATTCTTGCAACTTCGTTTGCGTATGCAAATTTTACATCTCTGTTAGAATTATCTACTAATTTAATCATTTCAGAAACTTCCAAACTACTTACTGAAATAGTTGTTCTTGTTATTTTAGAAAATATTTTTTTAGACTTACTTATTGATTCACCATCTACTCCACCTATAATTTGAGGCAAATAATTTAATTCTTTAAGTGCGGCTCCTTCAAGAGTTCTTTCAGGGCAAAATGATAATGAAAAAAATTTTTTTGATTTTTCTAAAATTGGCTTTACAATTTTTCGGGTTGTTCCTACTTTTACTGTGGATCTTAATATTATCAAATCATCATTTTTTAAATATTTGGAAACTTCTTCGCTAGTATACTTAATATATTTAGTAATTATTTTTTTATTTTTGTCTATGGGAGTTCCAACAGTTATGATGTAGATATTACAATTAATTTTTGAATTTAATTTATTTGAAAAAAAAATTTTTTTTTGTTTAATAAGATGTGTTAATTTTTTTTCAAGATTAGGTTCAAAAAAATGTGGTTTACCTTTTTTTATTTGTTGAATAATTTTTTTATTTTTTTCTATTCCGTAAATTATAAAACCTTTAGATGCCATTGAGACGGCTAATGTAAGTCCCACGAATCCAAGACCTATCACACAAACATTGTTTTTTTTATTTTTTTTCATAGATTATTTAAATTTAAAAAGGCCTTTTATAATGGCAAGTCCAATAATTGCTACATGTAAAGCGTGCATAAAGTTAGAATTTAAAATTTCATTTTTAAACTTTTTTAGAGGTATCTTAATAACTTCAATATTTTTATCTCTCTTTAATCTCATTTTTTTAATTTCTAAATTTTTGGAGAAATAACAATGAATTAGATTTTCATGTCTACCCGTATCAGGAAATAAATGGCCTAAATAAGTTAATTTTTTAGCAAAGTATCCCGTCTCTTCATATAGCTCTCTCACAATAGCTTTTTTGGGACTAAAATTTTTCTCAACAAGTCCGCCTGGCAATTCTAATGTGTATTTTTCAACAGCAGGTCTAAATTGTTTAACTAAAATGATCTCTTTTTTATCATTCATCGCAAATATAGAACAATAATTATTTGGTTTAAAGGAGTGATAAGTTTCTAGTTTTTTATTTTTATTTAAGGAAATTTTTTTTTCAATTAAAGTTAGCCACTTTGAGAGTTTAATTTTTTTTCTATTTTTGATAATATTTTTTTTCATTAAAATTTTCTTATTTTTTTTGTGCCTTAGTACTTAAAATAAAAATATCTTTAAAATTTTTTTCTTGAATATATTTGTCAAAGAATAATCATCTAAATTAAAAATTTATATAATTTTTTGCTTTTACAAAGTCTACAATTTAGCTTTTTCATAAATTTATTTTATTTAAAACCTATTAAAGACTTCAGTATGACATTTTTTTTATATTTTATATTCATCTTTTGAAAAAAACAGGTTAGTTATATTTGTTAACTATTATACATTTTTACTGTTTTTTTTTGTTGTATTTTGTATAGTTATATTTTTAATTTAATCAATTTGTTTATGAAAACTTCTCTTGTAATTACAACAATTAACAAACCAAACCAGAACATTAGAAATTTTTCAAAGAATTGCAAATCAAAAAAATGGGATTTTATTGTAATAGGAGATAGTAAAAGTCCTAAAAACTACAATTTAGATTATGGAAACTTTTTTAATATAAATAATCAAAAAAAACTCAAGTTTAAATTTGCAAAAATTTGTCCAGACAATCACTATGCTAGAAAAAATATTGGCTACTTGATAGCTATCAAAGATCAAAATGATATTATTATCGAAACTGATGATGACAACTATCCATATCAAGATTTTTTTTTTTGATAAAAAAGAATTTCATCAAACAAAAATTATTAAAAATAAAAATCAATGGATAAATATCTATGATTTTTTCAATAAAAAAAAATCTATTTGTTGGCCTAGAGGAATTCCTTTAGATGAAATACACAATATCAAATTAAAGTTTGGAAAAAAAAGTGTTTCAAGTTTTTTATTACAGCAAGGTGTTTGTGAGGGAAATCCAGATGTTGATGCAATATTTAGACTTTTAAATGAAAAAATTAACATAAATTTTAAAAAAAAATTAAAAATAAATATAAAAAAATCGTTGGTTACATTAAACAGTCAAAATACAATTTGGTTTAAGAAAATTTTTCCACTTTTATATTTACCAGTAACTTGCACAATGCGTTGTACTGATATTTGGAGAGGTTTGGTGGTTCAAAAGATTTTGAATAATGATAATAAAGATATACTATTTTTTGGCACTACCATGAAACAATTTCGAAATGATCATAGTTTGATGAGTGATTTTGAACAGGAGGTGCCAATGTATCTTTTAAATAAAAAGATAAATAAAATACTTTTTAATTTGAAATTACCCAAAGGAGAAATGAATTATCTCAATAATTTAAACACATGTTATAGAGAGTTAATAAAAAATAACATCATTTCAAAAAATGAAATCTATTTTTTAAACGCATGGACAAATGATTATAAAAAAATTACTAAATAAATTTTTTAATTATTTTAAAGTACTCTTCACAATTAGTGTTAAAATCGAATCGAGTTAAGCTTTTAAAAGCATTGTGTATAATTTTATTATTTTTATATACATCATAGTTAAAATCTAAAATTTTATTACTTAAATCTTTTATATCCTGGGTCTTAAATAAGCTGCCCAATTTACCATTTACTAAAATTTCCTTGGGACCTGTTGGACAATTTGATGAAATGATAAATTTTTTAAGAACCATTGCTTCCAGCAACACATTTGGTAGGCCTTCATATAGTGATGTGAGTATAAATAGATTTGATTTTTTCAAAAATTTATAAGGATTTTTTTGAAAATTTATAATTTTTATATTTTTAGAAATTTTGTTTTTTGATATGAAATTTTGCATTTTATTTTTATTTATTCCATAGCCCATAATTAAAAGTTTAATATTAATTTTTTTTTTAATTAAAATTAATATAGCTTTAAGCAACGTCATATGATCTTTTTGATCAGTAAATCTAGCAATGTTAATTGCTTTAATTTTTGCACCATCAAAGAAAGTGAATTTAAATTTTTTATGACTTAATATTCTGATCTCGCTTTTATTTAATGGGTTATAAATAACTTTTGTATTTATGTTAAATCTTTTATCAATTTCTCTTTTAAAATCTTTACTATTAACAATTATTTTTTTTGGAACCTTAAATAAAAATCTAAAAACCATATTTTTGATAAAATTTTTGGACCAACCTGAAGGCGATGAATTAGATCGTGTGATTAATTTGAAATTAAATATAAAAGATAAAATGCAACAATAAATATTTGCTTGAAAAGCAAAAACTAAACATTTTTGTTTTTTAATTTCAATTAACAATAAGAGTATGCATCTTAAATATTTATAATATTTTGAGTATTTTATATTTGATTTTTTAATAACATTTAATATCTTAATTTTTTTGTTAAATTTTTTATTAAATCTATTATCAAAAGTAATGACTGTGAGATTGTTTATTTTCTTAGATAAAAAATTAGATATAAGAAATAGATTTTTTTCTACACCCCCACCATCAATAGATGGCATAAATATAATTAATTTTTTTTGAATATTTTCCATAGCAGTCTAACAATATTTTTAAATGAATTTTCTCTTGTTACAATTCTATGGCCTTTATTTAGGGGTAGATTCGATTTTTTCTTGATTATTGCTAAACCAGACGAGATAAAAGAAAAATTTAAATCAAACAAGTTAGAATTATTATCATAAATTTCTAGAATTTTATTAAAAGTTTCTTTGTTATTGATTTCACAATAAAAACTATTAGGATTTTTATTTTTTAAATATGGAAGGTGTGAAATGTCATCTATAAAAAAATATCCATCTTTATTTAATAGATCAAAATAATTGTATATAATTTTTTCAACATGAACTGCTTCATGAAGACTATCTAAAAATATTACATCCACTTTTTTTGGTATTTTTGATTTTATTAGATCAAAATTATCATCTCTTGATTTTATAAAAGTCCATCTTGGATCTTTTGATACATCTGAGCAATCGTCAATATCTGCTGAGAACAAAAATCCATCATTTTTCTTGCATATATCTAGTAATTTAAGAGTAGATCTGCCCCTTTGAACTCCAAACTCAAGAATATTGAGTTTGTGAATTTTAGATATTAGAGGATATAAAGAATTGTTTAATTTATATTCATATTCAGTCATAATTTTTATAATTTAAGTTTCTAAATAACATTAATTTAAATTTTTGGATATACTATTAAATACAAATTATAATACCACGAATGAAATAAAGATTGAATCAATTGAATCCTAAAAAAAATATTTATTATTGGTCACCATTTCTAGTACCTATTGCAACGCCTAAAGCAGTTGTAAATTCAGCTAAATCTTTAAAAAACTACGGAAAAAATTATGAATGTTCAATAATTAATTTCTTTGGAGAATTTAATTCATATGAAAATGTTTTAAAAAATAAAAATATTAAACTAATAAATTGTTTCAATAAAAAATTATTAAACGTTCTTCCAAAATATGGAAAATTAAAAAGTAGATTTTCATTTATGATAGTATTTATACTTTCTTTTTTTCCATTAAAAAGATTAATTTCAAAACAAAAACCAGATTTTCTAATAATTCATTTAATTACGTCGCTACCGCTGATCTTGTTAATTTTTTTTAAATTTAAGACAAAATTTATTTTACGAATCTCAGGACTGCCAAAATTAGGTATTTTGAGAAAGTTTTTGTGGAAGAGAGCTTTACCAAAAGTTTATATGATAACTTGCCCCACAAAATCAACAGCAAACCATATTGAGAGTCTAGGCATAGTAGATAAAGAAAAAATTAAAACTTTGTACGACCCAATTATTGAAATTAATAAAATTAACCTGCAAAAGAAGCAAAATATTAATTTGCCTTTTAAAGGAGAAAAATATTTTTTTACAGCAGGAAGATTAACAAAGCAAAAAAATTTTTTATTTCTTTGCAAGGCGATTAAAAAAATATGTATTGATATTCCTGACTTTAAAATAATAATTGCTGGAGATGGAGAGGATAAACATAAGATATTATCTTTTATAAAAAAAAATAATCTACAAAAAAATATTTTTTTAATTGGCCATGTTGAAAATATTTTTCCATATATTTCTTTGTCTCAAGGGTTTATTTTGACATCATTGTGGGAAGACCCAGGTTTTGTTTTGATCGAAGCTGCAGCTTGCAGAACGCCTGTCTTTTCAAGTGATTGTCCTGAAGGTCCAAAAGAAATAATAAAAGATAACTTTAACGGTTTACTATTTAAATCTAATGATGAAAATGATTTAGTAAAAAATTTTATTAGATTTAAAGACATTATTAGTAGTCCTGTGAAAAAAAAAAGATTAATTATAAATAACCTGATATTAACGAGACAATTTTCGTTTTTTAATCACTACGTTAAATTAAATAAAATTCTAAGTAATGTTTGTAATTAAATATTAATGAGTCCATTGATTTCTATAATAATTCCTTATTACAAGAAAAAAAAATTTTTCAAAAAAACAATAAAATCTGTACTAGAACAAACTCATAAAAATTTTGAAATCATTTTAATTTATGATGATATAGATAAAACTGAATTACCATTCGTAAAACTCACCCTTAGAAAAATTAAGAATGTAAAAATTATTATTAATAAAAAAAATTTAGGAGCTGGATACTCAAGAAACATTGGAATAAAAAAATCTAAGAGTAGATTAATATCATTTCTTGATTCTGATGATACGTGGCACAAAGATAAATTAAAAAAACAAATTAAATTTATGAAAATAAATAAAGTAGACTTTTCATATACGGATTATTCAATTATTGATAAAAATGAAAAAAAAATAAAAATTATTAGATCACCCAAAATAATAACATATCGAAACCTCCTATTTTCTTGTGACATAGGTCTTTCTACAGTTATGGTTAATTCTAGATTATTAAAAAAAGAAAAATTTCCCAACCTTAAAACTAAAGAAGATTATTTGTTGTGGATCAAATTATCGAAAAAAAAAATAAAAATGTTGGGTATTAATGAAACATTGGCATCGTGGAGAAAGACAAATAATTCTCTTTCAAGCTCAATTAGGCAAAAATTAAAAGATGCTTTTTTAGTCTACAGTTGCCATTTAAAATTTAATTTTTTAAAATCTTTAATTTTAGTTTTTTTGTTGAGTGTAAATTCTTTAACTAAAAAATATTTATGATCGAGTTAAATAATACCTTTCATATCCTGGTGGTCATAATTTTTTTGTCATCAGTAATAATTTATATATTTAACAAAAATAATATCCTAATCGATCAAGTAAATTTTTCTAAGCATAAGCGGTTAACAGGGAATTTACTTAAATCACCACCATTGTGTGGTGGTATTTTAATTTTTATTTGCTCAGTTTTATTTTTCAAAAGTTTAATTCTATTAACTATATTTGGTTTCTTTATATTAATTATAGGTATTTTATCTGATGCTAACAAAATTTTTTCACCTAGTAAAAGAATTTTAATACAAAGCATTGTATCTATTTGTTTTATATATTTATCTAATTTAACAATTACAGATTTAAGAATAGATTCAATAAATTTTTTTTTAGATATTAAGTTTGTGTCAATTTTATTCACATTATTTTGCGTATTAATTTTAATCAATGGAAGTAATTTTTTAGACGGTCTTAATACACTTGTAATAGGCTATTATATCTTAGTTTGTTTTTTTTTAGTTATAGTCTCTAATAATTTTGAATTAATAATTAACCAAAATATAAGATTATTAACTATAATTTTATCAACATTATTTTTCTTTAATTTTTTTAGTAAATTATATTTAGGAGATTCTGGAGCTTATTTACTTGGATTTTATATAGCTTTTTTCGTAATAGATTTTTCTTTAAAAAATAATTCTGTTTCACCTTTTTTTATTTGTCTTTTATTATGGTATCCAGCTTTTGAGAATTTATTTTCAATTATAAGAAGAATTATTTTAAAAAATAAGCTAGAGGTCGCAGATCAATTACATTTACACCAAATGATTTATAATTTTTTTATAAAAAAGGATTTAGTGAAAAATATTTATTTTAATACTTTAGTAGCAAATTTAATTAATATTTATAATTTAGTTATTTTTAGTTGTTTTTATAAATTTTATTCAAGTACAAAAATTTTAACTTTGGGTATATTATTTAATATATCTGTTTATATAATTTTATATTTATTAATTAAAAAAAAGCTAGCTGACAGTTAGAAGAGGGAAAATTTAAATGTATCAATTAGCTAGATTTTTAAATAATAAAGTAACAAGATATATGGTAAAGATTATCAGGGTACATTATTTTCTTGTAAACCTTAAAACTTTAAAATAAAAAAAGCTAAAATGATCAACAAAACAATATTTTTTCTATACTTCTTTTTGTTTACTTCCTCAGCTCATGCATATCTAGATCCAGGAACGGGCAGTATTATATTACAAGCAATTGTAGGTGCTTTCGCTGCATTTCTTTCAACCCTTTATATATTTTGGGAAAAAGTAAAAATTTTTTTTAGAAAAGTTTTTAAAAAAAATAATAAAAAGTAAATTTTGTGGAAAAAATCTCAGGATCTTTTAGAGATCCATCAGCAACAGTATTTACACTTGGTGACAGAATAATAAGAGGAATCAATAAAAGTGGGGAAGAAAAATATAAATTA
>MDSY01149946.1_pt1 | contig 38990 bp, 48 predicted proteins | sample 811131 | NCBI WGS metagenome assembly MDSY01 (sample SAMN05326643, study PRJNA326480) | marine metagenome | isolation source: seawater | place: Atlantic Ocean: South West | collected 2010
ATTTTAAAGTAAACGCTTAGGAGCGTAGTTCAATTGGTAGAGCGCCGGTCTCCAAAACCGGAGGTTGTGGGTTCGAGTCCCTCCGCTCCTGCCAAAAACTTTTGTAAATATTATGAAAAACCCTTTAAGATTTATACAAGAAGTTAAACAAGAAGCTTTTAGAGTTACCTGGCCAACTAAAAAAGATACTTTAACAGGTGGTCTTATGGTTTTTGGCCTGGCATCTGTTGCTGCAATTTTTTTTCTTTTATTAGATCAAATATTAAGATTTTTGCTTAATTTAGTTTTAACTATAAGTTTTTAAATATGAATTGGTATATCGTTCAAGCATATTCTGGATTTGAAAAAAAAGTAGTAGAATCTATAAAAGATGTACTCACTAAAAGTAAATTAGAATCTCATTTAGGTGAAATGCTGGTACCAACCCAAGAGGTTACTGAAGTCAAAAAAGGCAAAAGAACAAAAAAACAAAAAAAATACTTTCCCGGATACGTTTTGGTCAAATTAGACATGACTAAGCAGGTTTTTCATTTGATTAAAAACCTTCAAAAAGTGAGTGGTTTTTTAGGGACAGAAGATAAACCAGCGCCAATTACTGATGCTGAAATTCAAAGAATTATCGATCAAGTTTCTGAAAGTGCAATTAATCCAAAAAGTGGTATAAGTTTCGAGATTGGTGAAAAAGTAAAAGTATGTGATGGACCTTTTGCTTCTTTCAACGGCTTAGTAGAAGAAATAGATGAAGAAAAATCAAGACTTAAAGTTTCAGTTTCTATTTTTGGAAGAGCTACACCAGTTGACTTAGAGTATAACCAAGTAGAAAAAAATTAATATGGCAAAAGAAATCGCGGGACTTATAAAATTGCAAATTAAAGGTGGACAAGCGAATCCAGCTCCTCCTGTTGGCCCTGCATTAGGTCAAAGAGGAATTAATATAATGGAATTTTGCAAAGCGTTTAATGAAAAAACAAAATCAATGATGGGCAAGCCTGTACCTGTTGTGATTACAGTTTATAAAGATAAAAAATTTGATTTTATAATTAAAACACCACCGGCTTCTCATTATATTAAGGAAGCAGCAAAACTTAAAGGTGGATCAAAAGAACCAGGAAGAACTGTAGCTGGATCAATTACCATGAAACAAGCAGAAGAAATTGCCAAAGCTAAAATGGAAGACCTAAATGCTTTTAATATTGAAGAAGCTACAAAAATAATTTGTGGGTCAGCCAGATCAATGGGCGTTGAGGTAAAAAACTAATGAAAAAAAAATCAAAAAGATACACTGAAGTATTAAAAAATTTTAAAAATTTTAAATCTAACGATCTAAAAGAAATTGTAGAATTGATTAAAAAAAATTCTACAACAAAGTTTGATGAATCAATAGATGTTTATTTACGTATTGGTCTCAAACAGTCTAAAGGTGGAGATTTTAACTTAAGAACAGTTACGCAATTACCGGCAGGCACTGGGAAAAAAATTAAAATCGCCGTTTTATGTGAGCCAGATAAAATAGAAGAAGCTAAAAAGAGTGGAGCAGACATAGCAGGATCAGAAGACTTAATAGAAAAAATTGCTGGTGGAAAATTTGATTTTGATAAACTTGTTTGTACACCTGGAATGATGGGAAAAATTGGAAAGCATGGAAAAATTTTAGGCCCAAAAGGTTTAATGCCTAATCCAAAACTTGGTACTGTTTCAACTAACATCAAAAAATCTGTTGAAGATATCAAGTCGGGTTTAGTGGAAGTTAAACACGATAAAGATGGTAATATTGGAACATCAATCGGAAGAAAAAGTTTTACGGTTGACAGCTTAGTAAATAATTTAAAACATTTAGTAGATTTTGTTAAAAAAGAAAAACCAGAAGCCATAAAGGGTGAGTTTATTAAAAGTTTATACGTTACTTCTTCAATGGGTGCGTCAATTAAAGTAAGCAATAAAAGCATTTAATATTATGATGAATAAAGAAACAAAGAAAAATTATATTGAAGAAATGAAGAAAGTATTTTCTTCAAATGAAGCTGTTATGATCGCCCATTACCAAGGATTAAATGTAATACAATTAGATGCTTTGAGAAAAGAATTTAGAGATAATGGTATTGTGTTTAAAATTACTAAAAACAGAATTACAAAACTAGCAGTTAAAGAATCTCCATGCAAAGATCTGGAGAAATTTTTTACAGGACCAACGGCAGCTGCTATTTCATCTGATCCATTTATGTCTGCTAGAATATTGTCAAAATTTGCAAAAAAAAATGATAAACTAAAGATTGTCGCAGGGTTTATGGAGGGTAAGGTCATAGATCAAGAAGAAGTAGCAAAAATAGCTAGTTTACCAACGTTAAACGAAGCAAGAGCAAGTATTGTTGGAATTTTAAACGCTTCAGCACAAAATATAATTGGTATTTTGCTTGCACAGAGCAAAAAAATGACTAATTTAGCGCCCGCGGAAGAAATAAAAAAATAATTCACAGGAAATAAAATGTCAGATTTAAATAAAATTATAGAAGATTTATCAAAACTTACTGTTGTAGAAGCAGCAGAACTTTCAAAACAATTAGAAGAAAAATGGGGAGTTTCTGCGGCAGTAGCAGCAGCACCTGCAGCAGCTGGCGCAGCGGCTGGCGAAGAGAAATCAGAATTTACAGTTTTTCTTGCTTCTTTCGGTGATAAAAAAATTAATGTTATTAAAGAAGTTAGAGCTATAACTGGTTTAGGTTTAAAAGAAGCTAAAGATTTAGTTGAAGCTGCACCTAAAGAAGTTAAAACTGGAGTTGCTAAAAAAGACGCTGATGAAATGAAAGCGAAACTTGAAGCAGCTGGCGCAAAAGTAGAATTAAAGTAAACAAAAATTTAGTTACATTTTACTGAAGTTAAAAACTTTAGTAAGATTTTTTATCATTAATGGATTTATCTTTTACGCAAAAAAAAAGCATCAGGAAAAGCTTCGGCAAATTAACCGCTGACCTTGCAATTCCAAATCTTATTGAAGTACAAAAAAATTCTTATAGCGAATTTTTAAGCTCTAAATCTATTCATGAGCCATCTGAGGAGCTTAAAAAAGGAATACATAAAACTTTTCAAAGTATTTTTCCAATAGAAGATGGTAACGACAAAGCTACCTTAGAGTACATTTCTTATAAATTAGAAAAACCTAAATTTGATGTCTTGGAATGTAAACAAAGAAGCTTAACATTCTCTGCATCTTTAAAAGCTAATTTAAGATTAGTAGTATACGACATTGATCCTGACACTAATACAAAACAAATTTTATCTGCAAAAGAACAAGAAGTTTTTATTGGCGAACTTCCTTTGATGACTACTAGCGGAACTTTTGTCGTAAACGGTGTAGAAAGAGTAGTTGTTAATCAAATGCACAGAAGTCCAGGTGTTTTCTTTGATCATGATAAAGGCAAAACCCACAGTAGTGGTAAGCTATTATTTAATTGCAGAATAATTCCAGGCAGAGGATCGTGGTTAGATTTTGAATTCGATCCAAAAGATATTTTATACTTTAGAATTGATAGAAAGAAAAAACTACCAATTACTACTTTACTATATGCTTTGGGTGTTACAAGAGAAGAAGTTATTGATAATTATTATTCACAAGATTTATTTACTTACGATAAAAATAGTAAAATGTGGAGTACTAAATTTATTCCAGAAAACTATAAAAGGCCCGTCAAATTGCCGTACGACTTAGTCGACGCAAAGTCTAACAAAAAATTTTTAAACAAAGGTGAAAAACTTAATTTGATTATAGCAAATAAATTAAAAGAAAAAGGACTTACGAATATTCTAATTTCAAACAATGAAATTATTGGAAAATATATTGCACACGATATTAAAGAAAAAAATGGAGAATACATTATTAGATCAGGTTTTGATGTTAATGAAGAAATACTTGAAAAGATCATATTTAATGAGACTTACTCTTTAAAACTTGTAAACATAGATCCAATTAATAAAGGGCCGTATTTATTAGAAACATTAAAAATTGAAAAAAATATAGATAAAAATGAATCATTAAACGACATCTATAGAATTTTAAGACCAGGCGAAGCTCCAACAATTGAAGTAGCTGAAGGTGTTTTTAAAAATCTATACTTTAATAAAGAGCGATATGACCTATCTGAAGTAGGAAGAGTCAAATTAAATGCTAAATTAAACTTAAAAACAGATCTTAAAAATACAATTCTATTCAAAGAAGACATCTTAGCTATCATCCAATTCATGCTTGACCTAAGAGATGGAAAAGGTGAAGTTGATGACATCGATCATCTGGGAAACAGAAGAGTGCGTTCCGTCGGTGAGTTAGTAGAAAATCAATTTAGAATTGGTCTACTTAGAATGGAAAGAACTGTTAAAGAAAAAATATCTACTTTCCTTGAGATCGAGTCAGCAATGCCACAAGATTTAATCAATGCAAAACCAATCACCACCTCACTAAAAGATTTTTTTGCAACATCTGCACTTTCTCAATTTATGGACCAAACAAATCCCCTTTCTGAAATTACACACAAAAGAAGAGTTTCAGCACTTGGACCAGGTGGTCTAACAAGAGAGAGAGCAGGCTTTGAAGTACGAGACGTTCACCCAACACATTATGGTAGAATTTGTCCAATAGAAACACCTGAGGGACCAAACATTGGATTAATAAATAGTCTTGCTACATATTGCCAAGTTAATAAGTATGGATATATTGAGAGTCCCTACAAAAAAGTGATTAATGGCAAGGTTTCAAAAGAAGTTAATTATTTATCTGCAATCGAAGAAGAAAAATTCACTATTGCGCAAGCTAACTCTCCAATCAATAAAGACGGAACATTTGAGGAAGAACTTGTTTCTTGTAGGCATAATTTAAATTTTCTTTTAGCAAATAGAGAAAGTATTGACTATATTGATGTATCTCCAAAACAACTAGTTTCTGTAGCAGCAGCTCTTATTCCTTTTCTAGAAAATGATGACGCCAACAGAGCATTAATGGGATCTAATATGATGAGACAAGCTGTGCCCTTACTAAAGCCAGAATCACCACTTGTCGGAACTGGAATGGAACGTGATGTAGCGTTAGATTCGGGAGTTACTATTGTTGCAAAAAGAGATGGTGTAGTAGATAAAATTGACGGAAAACGTATTGTTGTTAAGGCAACTGAAGTTAAAGATTTGTCACAATCAGGTGTAGATATATATAATTTATCAAAATTTAAAAGATCAAACCAAAATACTTGCATAAACCAAAAGCCACTTGTCCAAGTTGGCGACTCCATTAAAACAGGAGATATTATTGCAGACGGTCCAGGAACAAAACTAGGTGAGTTAGCCTTAGGAAAAAACGTGACAGTAGCATTTATGCCTTGGCAAGGATACAACTTTGAAGACTCAATCTTAATTTCTGAAAGATGTGTTACAGACGATGTTTTTACTTCCATACATATAGAGGAATATGAAGCAATGGCTAGAGACACAAAATTAGGAGCAGAAGAAGTTACGAGAGATATACCGAATGTAAGCGAAGAAAGTCTAAGAAATTTAGATGAATCAGGAATTGCATATGTTGGTGCAGAGGTTAAGCCTGGAGATATTTTAGTAGGTAAAGTTACACCAAAAAGTGAAACATCTTCAAGTCCAGAAGAAAAATTATTAAGATCTATTTTTGGCGAAAAAGCTACAGATGTCAGGGACTCTTCACTCAAACTTAAATCTGGTGGTTCAGGTGTGATTATAGATGTTAGAGTTTTTAATCGACACGGTATTGAAAAAGACGAAAGATCAATAGCTATTGAAAGAGCAGAAATAGAACTAGTTCAAGAAGATAAACTCGTAGAAGAAGAAATATTAAACAGAAACATTAAACTTAGAGCCATAGATTTATTAAACGGAAAACAAACAAATAAATCACATAAATCTATTAATGAAAATTCATCCATAAAAAAAGAACAATTAACTGAGTTAAGTTTAAAAGATATATGGAAATTAAGTTTTTCTGAAGATCAATTAAATCAAAATTTATTAAAACTGAAAAAACAATTTGATGAAGCAAGTGAAGATATTAAATTGAGATTTGAAGATAAAGTAATAAAAATTAAACAAGGTGACGATCTTCTTCCAACGGTGATGAAAGTTGTTAAAGTATTTGTTGCTGTTAAAAGAAGATTAATGCCGGGAGATAAAATGGCTGGAAGACACGGTAATAAAGGCGTGGTCAGTAAAATAGTTCCGGTACAAGATATGCCTTATATGGCAAATGGTAAAGCTGTGGATATAGTTTTAAATCCTTTAGGTGTTCCAAGTCGAATGAATGTGGGTCAAATATTAGAAACACATTTAGGCTGGGCTTGTTCAGAATTAGGAGATCAAATAAAAGAATATTTAAAAAATTTTGATGAAACATTAGAAAATTTAAAGAAAAAGTTAAAAGATATATATGGCACAGAGTATTATGAAAAAGTAGTTAGCAAGCTAAGCAAAAAAGAACTATTTGAACTTATTCAAAATATTTCAAATGGCGTGCCAATTGCAACACCTGTTTTTGATGGTGCTTCAACTAATGATATTAAGGAAATGTTAGATTTAGGTAAACTACCTAATTCTGGACAAACCACTTTATGGGATGGTTTATCAGGAGAAAAGTTTGATAGACCAGTTACAGTTGGAATTATTTATATGTTAAAACTAAATCATTTAGTAGAAGATAAAATACACGCAAGATCTACAGGACCGTACAGTTTAGTAACGCAACAACCGTTAGGTGGAAAAGCTCAGTTAGGTGGACAAAGATTTGGGGAAATGGAAGTTTGGGCATTAGAAGCCTATGGAGCATCTTACACTCTTCAAGAAATTCTTACCGTTAAGTCAGACGATGTAGCTGGTAGAACTAAAGTTTATGAAACTATTGTTAAAGGGAATAATAATTTTGAGTCAGGTGTACCAGAGTCCTTTAACGTATTAATTAAAGAAATTAGAGCTTTAGGATTAAATATAGAACTAAATTAATATGGAAAAAAATATATCAAAACAAACTTACAATAATAACAGTAATTTACCTGAAACAAATTTCAGCAGCATTAAGATTACTCTAGCTAGTCCAGAAAAAATTAAATCCTGGTCTTTTGGTGAGATAAAAAAGCCAGAAACTATTAATTATAGAACTTTTAGACCAGAAAAAGATGGCCTTTTTTGTGCAAGAATATTTGGTCCTGTAAAAGATTACGAGTGCCTTTGTGGCAAATACAAGAGAATGAAATTTAGGGGCATTATCTGTGAAAAATGCGGCGTAGAAATTACCAAATCAAATGTCAGAAGAGAAAGAATGGGACATATTGATTTAGCTTGCCCGGTGGCTCATATCTGGTTTTTAAAATCACTACCAAGTCGAATAGCTCTTGCCATAGACATGAAGCTAAAAGATGTTGAAAGGGTTTTATATTTTGAAAGTTTTATAGTTGTAGAACCAGGCTTAACTACACTTAAAAAAGGTGACTTAATTTCAGAAGAACAACTGATTAAAGCTCAAGAAGAATTTGGAGAAGATGCTTTTCAAGCGGGTATTGGAGCAGAAGCTGTAAGGGAAATTTTAATAAATCTAGATTTAGCAAAAGAACAAAAAAAATTACGTACTGCACTAGAAACAATTAAATCTAAAGTCACTGAAGAAAGAACAATTAAAAGGTTAAAACTTGTAGAATCATTTATTGATTCTGGAAACAAACCAGAGTGGATGATATTAACTACAGTACCCGTCATTCCACCTGAACTAAGACCCTTAGTTCCACTTGATGGTGGCAGGTTCGCAACTTCGGACCTTAACGATTTATACAGAAGAGTAATTAATCGTAATAACCGTCTTAAAAGATTGTTAGATCTTAAAGCACCCCACATTATAGTTAGAAATGAAAAAAGAATGTTACAGGAATCTGTCGATGCACTTTTCGACAATGGTAGAAGAGGAAGAGTAATTACAGGAACAGGTAAAAGACCTCTTAAATCATTAGCAGAAATGTTAAAGGGTAAACAGGGAAGATTTAGACAAAACCTACTTGGTAAGAGGGTAGATTACTCAGGCCGATCAGTTATTGTTGTTGGTCCTGAACTAAAGCTACACCAATGTGGTTTGCCAAAAAAAATGGCTTTAGAGCTCTTTAAACCATTCCTATACGCAAGATTAGATAAGCTAGGATTAGCTACCACAATTAAACAGGCAAAAAGACTTGTTGAAAAAGAAGTACCCGAAGTTTGGGATGCATTAGAATTTATTACAAGAGAACATCCGATTTTATTAAACCGTGCGCCTACACTTCATAGGTTAGGAGTCCAGGCTTTCGAAGTTAAATTAATAGAAGGTTATGCCATTGAATTACACCCACTTGTTTGTGCTGCTTTTAATGCTGATTTTGATGGTGACCAAATGGCTGTTCACATTCCTTTAAGTCTAGAGGCTCAATTAGAAGCAAGAGTATTAATGATGTCTACAAACAACATTTTGAGTCCATCAAACGGTAAACCTATCATTGTACCAAGTCAGGATATTGTTCTTGGTATATATTATCTTTCCCAAGCAGATGATAAAAATGAGGATAAACCAAAAGGTATTTTTTCAAATATAGAAGAAATTAGTCAAGCTATAGAAAACAAAAATATAAGCTTACACTCTAAGATTATTTCAGTTTTTGAAACTGTAGATGAAAATGGAAATAAAGTAACTCAAAAATATACAAGTACCGCAGGAAGGTTTTTACTAGCCAGTGTATTACCAAAAAATAAAAAAATAAAATTTACTATTATTGATAGGCTTTTAACCAAGAAAGATGTTTCTGAAATTATCGATACCATATTTAGATTTTGTGGACAAAAAGAAACAGTTATATTTTGTGATCGAATTAAATCTTTAGGTTTTAAGCATGCGTTTAAAGCAGGTATCTCTTTTGGCAAAGATGACTTGATAATTCCTGAAACTAAAACTCAATTAATTAATCAAACTAAAAAACAAATAGAAGAATATGAAAAGCAATACTCAGATGGCTTGATTACAAGAGGCGAAAAATACAATAAAGTTGTTGATATTTGGTCTAAATGCACTGACACTGTGGCGAACGAAATGATGAAAGAGATTTCGTCAGCACAAAAAATATTCCCAGACAACAGAATAGAAACAAATTCAGTTTATATGATGGCTGACTCTGGAGCTAGAGGTTCTCAAGCTCAAATGAAACAATTAGCAGGCATGAGAGGTTTGATCGCCAAGCCATCGGGTGAAATTATTGAAACTCCTATTATGGCTAATTTTAAAGAGGGTCTTTCTGTATTAGAATATTTTAATTCAACACATGGTGCGCGTAAAGGTCTTGCAGATACCGCTTTAAAAACAGCAAACTCAGGCTATTTAACTAGACGATTATGTGATGTTGCACAAGATTTGCAAGTCACAATGAAAGATTGTGGCTCAAAATCCTCAATTAATATTACTGAGGTTATTGAAGGTGGAAATATTTTAGTAAGTTTATCGGAAAGAGTTTTAGGAAGAACACCAGCTCAAGACATCAAACATCCTATAACAGGAGAGGTAATTATAAAAAAGAAAAAACTACTAGATGAAGCTGATTGTGAATTAATAGACACAGCTGGAGTTAAAGCTATTCAAGTTTATTCAATAATCACATGTGCAGCTACTAAAGGTGTTTGCCAAACTTGTTATGGAAGAGATTTGGCTAGAGGTAAATTAGTTAGTATCGGTGAGGCAATTGGAATGATCGCAGCACAGTCAATAGGTGAACCTGGTACTCAATTAACAATGAGAACTTTTCACGTCGGGGGAACTGCTCAAGTCAAAGAGGAGTCTCAAATTATTTCTCAAAACAAAGGAAAACTTAATATACTAAACAAAAATCTTATTGAAGACTCAAAAAAAAATATAATAGTAATGGGAAGAAATACAGAGCTTTCGATCGAAGATGATAATGGTATTCAACTAGGTATTTACAAAGTTATTTATGGTTCAAAACTATTCTTCAAAGATGGAGAAATGGTTGATAAAGGTAAAAAGATTGCTGAATGGGATCCGTACACACTGCCTGTTATCGCTGAAACAAGCGGTGTTGTTAACTATATGGACCTTGTAGAAGGAACCTCTTTAACTGAAACTATGGATGACTCGACAGGTATTTCTTCAAAATCTGTTACCGACTGGAAGTCACTTTCTAAAAATACAGAACTTAAACCTAGGCTAACACTTAGAAATGAAAAAGGTGAAGTTATTAAAAAAGCTGACGGAAACGTTGCTAGATATTTTTTAGTTCCAGACTCAATCCTTTCCGTAAAAGATGGTCAAAAAGTTTCTGCTGGTGATGTACTCGCAAGATTACCTAAAGAAACTTCTAAAACTAAAGATATTACTGGTGGCCTACCAAGAGTAGCTGAGTTGTTTGAGGCTAGAAAACCAAAAGATAGTGCTATTATAGCTGAAAACGATGGCATAATAGAATTTGGAAAAGAAATAAGAGGAAAGCAAAAAATATCTATTGTTTCTTCTAAAGGAGAGACTTCTAATTATCTCATACCTAAAGGAAAGCACGTTAATTTTAATCAGGGTGAAAAAATTAAAAAAGGTGAATACTTACTTGATGGCAGTCCATTGCCTCATGATATTTTAAGAATCTTAGGTGTTGAAAAACTTACAGAATTTTTTGTTACTGAAGTGCAGGAAGTTTATAGACTCCAAGGTGTTGTTATTAACGACAAACACATTGAAACTATTGTTAGACAGATGCTTAAAAAAGTTGAGATTAAAGAGCCAGGTGATACTGATTATTTATTAAACGAAACTGTTGATCTAATTGATATAGTTAAGATTAACGAAGATCTTAAAGAAAATGGTAAAAAGCCAGCTGTGTATGAAAGAATATTGCTAGGAATAACAAAAGCATCTTTACAAACAAAATCATTTATTTCAGCTGCTTCGTTTCAAGAAACGACTAGAGTTCTCACAGACGCTTCTATAAGGGGTAAAGTCGACTATCTTGAAGGATTAAAAGAAAATGTAATTGTTGGTAGGCTAGTACCTGCTGGAACAGGTCTAACTAAAATGGGTTGGGACAAAGAAGCTAGAAAGCAGGACGAATTAAGATTGGCCGAAATACAAAAACAACAATTAGAAAATACTCCAGTATCAGAGTAATCCTTTAAAAAAGGAAGTTTTATCTATTAAATATTGACTTTTACCTTTTGAATGTTAGTTTAGCGCAATTTTGATAGTTAGAAGTAAGGTAGTATTTAACCTTAAACACTGACTTAAGCGTACCTTGACATCAAGGCCTACCTTTAACTTTTTTCTTCAAAATTTTTGTATGCCAACTATTAGTCAATTAATAAGAAAACCAAGAACTAAGCCTGTAGCTAGAAATAAAGTTCCCGCATTAGAAGGTCAACCTTTAAAGCGTGGAGTCTGTTTAAAGGTGTACACAACTACTCCTAAAAAACCAAACTCTGCATTAAGAAAAGTTGCACGTGTAAGACTATCAAATGGTTTTGAGGTCACTGCATACATACCAGGTGAAGGACACAACTTACAGGAACACTCTGTTGTATTACTTCGTGGAGGACGTGTAAAAGATTTACCAGGAGTACGTTACCATATTTTAAGAGGAAATTTAGACACACAAGGAATTGCTGCTAGAAGAAAACGAAGATCTTTATACGGAGCTAAAAAACCAAAATAAAAATTAATTATGTCTAGAAAAAGAAAAGCACCAGTCAGAAAAGTTTATCCCGACGCAAAATTTCGCTCTGAATTAGTTTCAAAATTTATTAATTGTATTATGTATGATGGAAAAAGATCTACAGCAGAAAAAATTCTTTATGATGCATTAGACAAGATCAAAGAAACAAGCAAACAAGATCCTTTAAAAACATTTAACGATGCAGTCGGCAATGTAAAACCAAACGTAGAATGTAGATCTAGAAGAGTAGGAGGTGCCACATACCAAGTGCCTGTTGAAGTAAAAACAAAAAGAGCTCAAGCACTTGCATTAAGATGGATAAAAACTGCTACCAGAAATAGAAAAAATAAAACTATGGCCGAAAAACTATATTTAGAATTATTAGACGCTTCACAAAACAAAGGTGCAGCGATTAAAAAAAGAGAGGATACTCATAGAATGGCAGAATCAAACAAAGCTTTTGCTCATTTTAGATGGTAACAATTTATGTCTGAAAAAAAATATATTTTAGAAAAGTATAGAAATATTGGCATCATGGCACATATTGATGCGGGCAAAACTACTACCACTGAAAGAATTTTATATTATACAGGCAAGAGTCATAAAATTGGTGAGGTACATGATGGTGCTGCGACTATGGATTGGATGGAGCAAGAACAAGAACGTGGGATAACAATTACTTCTGCTGCAACTACATGTTTCTGGAATGACCACAGAATAAATATTATTGACACACCTGGACATGTGGATTTTACAATTGAAGTTGAAAGATCTTTAAAAGTTTTAGATGGAGCAGTTTGTGTTTTTGATGGTGTTGCTGGTGTAGAACCTCAATCAGAAACTGTTTGGAGGCAAGCAGACAAATACAAAGTCCCAAGAATTTGCTTTATTAATAAATTAGATAGAACAGGGGCAGATTTTTATATGTGCGTTGAAATGATTAAAGACAGACTAGGTTGTAAACCTTTAGTTCTACAGCTGCCCATTGGTTCTGAAGCAAACTTAAAAGGTATAGTAGATTTAGTTAAAATGAAAGCTATTGTCTGGCAGAACGAAGATCTTGGAGCAAAATTTGATATTGTTGATATTCCAGTCGATCTAAAAGATAAAGCTGAAAAATACAGAAAAGAACTTGTTGAAGCCGCTGTCGAAGAAGATGAAAAATTAATGGAGGCATATCTTGAAGGAAAAGAACCCTCTGAATCTGAACTTAAAAAATGTATAAGAAAAGGAACTTTAGGATTTAATTTTGTTCCAATTACAACAGGTTCTGCTTTTAAAAATAAAGGAGTTCAACCACTCCTGGATGCAGTCGTAGATTATTTACCAAGTCCTATGGATATTGGTTCTATTGAAGGTACACGACTTGGAACAGACGACAAGGTAGAAATGAAATTTGGTGACAATGAACCTTTTTCTGCTTTGGCCTTTAAAGTTGCTAATGACCCATTTGTTGGTTCTTTAACTTTCATTAGAGTTTATTCAGGAACCATTAAAACTGGAACTAGTATTTATAACTCTTCAAAAGAAAAAACAGAACGTGTTGGTAGAATGTTGCTAATGCATGCTAATAGCCGAGAAGATACAAAAGAGGCAACGACTGGTGACATAGTTGCTTTAGCTGGGCTTAAATTTACTGTTACAGGACATACTCTTTGTGACGAAAATAAACCTATTTTGTTAGAACCTATGGAGTTTCCTGATCCCGTAATAGAAATTGCAGTTGAACCTAAAACGAAAGCTGACCAAGAAAAAATGGGTGAAGCCTTGGCACGACTAGCTAAGGAAGACCCATCATTTAGAGTAACATCTGATGAAGAATCTGGACAAACTATTATTAAAGGAATGGGTGAACTACACTTAGATATTATTGTAGACAGGATGAAAAGAGAATTTAAAGTTGAGGCTAACGTTGGAGCTCCTCAAGTTGCATACAGAGAGACTATACTTAACTCAGCTGAAGTTACATACATACATAAAAAACAAAGTGGTGGTTCAGGGCAGTTTGCAAAAGTTACCCTGAGCGTTGAGCCACTAGAACCTGGCAAAGGTAGAGAGATTGAAAATAAAATTAAAGGTGCGTCAATACCAAAAGAATTTATTCCAGGTGTTGAAAAAGGTGTTGAGTCAGTTGCCGAAAGTGGCATTCTCGCTGGATTCCCTATAATTGATTACAAAGTTACAATATTAGATGGACTACATCACGATGTAGACTCTAGTGTTTTAGCCTTTGAAATTGCATCTCGATACTGTTTTAAAGAACTTTGCCAACAAGCTACATTAAAACTCCTAGAACCAATAATGAAAGTCGAAGTTGTTACACCTGAGGATTTTATGGGAGACGTAATTGGAGATTTAAATAGTAGAAGAGGTCAAGTAGGCTCTACAGAGCCCAGAGGAAATGCAACGGCAATATCTGCAACAGTACCTTTAGCTAACATGTTTGGCTATATAAATACTTTAAGATCTTCAACTCAAGGCAGAGCACAATACACAATGCAATTTAGTCATTATGATAAAGTCCCTCAAAATGTACAAGATGAGGTAACAAAGAAATTAGCTTAATATTATGGATAAACAAAATATAAGAATACATTTACGTGCTTACGACAATAAAATTTTAGATTTATCTACAGAAGAAATCGTTAATACAGCAAAGAGAACAGGAGCCCAAGTTAAAGGCCCAATACCTTTACCAACAAGAATTGAAAAATATACAGTGCTAAGATCTCCACATATAAACAAGAAAAGCAGAGACCAGTTTGAACAAAGAACCCACAAAAGATTAATAGACATAATTGAACCAACACCTCAAACAGTCGAAGCGCTAATGAAATTAGATCTAGCATCAGGTGTAGATATAGAAATAAAAATATAAAATATGAGCTTAGGATTATTAGGAACTAAAATAGGGATGACGAGAGAGTTTTTGGTAAACGGTCAATCTGTTCCAGTGACTGTAATTAGAGTTGAAAAGGGAAGAGTATTGGATGTTGTTACAAAAGAAATAAGAGGCTATTCGGCAGTAAAGGTTGGATTTTTTTCAATTAAGAGTTCAAAACTTACAAATCAAATGAAAGGTTATTTTACAAAAAAGAATACTGAACCTAAAAAAATTTTAAAAGAATTTCGTTTAGATAAAATTGAAGATTTTAAAGAAGGAAATGAAATAGGTCTTGAAATCTTAAAAGACATAAAATTTGTAGATGTGAGATCTAAAACTATAGGCAAAGGATTTGCTGGAGTGATGAAAAGATGGAATTTTGGTGGGCTTAGAGCTTCTCATGGTGTTTCTGTCTCTCATAGATCTCATGGTTCAACAGGTCAAAGGCAAGATCCAGGTAAAGTTTTTAAAGGTAAAAAAATGGCTGGACACATGGGTGATAAGTTTAGAACAATGTTAAATTTAGAAGTAATTAAGTCTGATTTAGAAAATAGTTTATTGTATCTTAAAGGTTCCATACCTGGTTCCAAAAACTCGACAATTTTAGTGAGGCAGTCAGTTAAAGACGTTAGAAGAAAAACAGTAATTGAAAAAATTGAAGCTAAAGCAAAAATCGCAGCAGCCAGTAAAGGTAAAAAATAATATTATGAAACTAAACCTACTAAGCCTCGATGGCGACAAACCTGGAACAATCGACGTTTCAGATAAAATTATGAATTTAAAATTTAACCATAAATTAATTAAGTATGTAATAGATTGGCAGTTAAACCATCAAAAACCTAGAACAGCTAAAACAAAACAAAGAAATGAAGTTAAAGGTTCTACAAAAAAGATTTATGCTCAAAAAGGAACTGGTCAAGCAAGACACGCGAGTAAAAAGGCCCCGCTATTTGTTGGTGGTGGGCAAGCACATGGACCAAAAGGAGCAGTTTATAAAATCAAAAAAATAAATAAAAAAGTAAGAAAGTTAGCTTTGGCACAAACTTTAGCTAAAAAAAATACTGACAAACAGTTACATATTTTATCTGACGTTACAAAAGAAGTTAAAAAGACGAAAGATTTTAATAAATTTTTAAATATCAATAAACTATTAAATGTTTTGATTGTATCGGATAAAGATTCTGAAAAAAATTTTGTAAAATCTGCAAGAAATATAAAAAATATCAAAGTGATACGTGACGAAGGTGCTAATATTTACGATCTTCTTAAATATACAAATGTAATTATTACCTCTAGTTCAATGAAAAAAATAGAAACAAGGTTATTAGATGAAAAAAATTAATTTTATAGATTCTATAAGACAGCCAATTATTACGGAGAAAGCTACAATTCTTTCTGAACACAATAAGACAGTATTTAAAGTTCATTCTGGTGCAAACAAGAGATCAATTAAAAAAAATATAGAAAAAATATTTAAAGTCACCGTCACTAAAGTCAATATCATTAACCAAAAAAGAAAGAAAAAAATTAAACAAGGAAAACCTTCAGTCAAACCAGGATATAAAAAAGCAATCATAACACTTAAAAAAGGTCAGAGTATTGATCTAGCTTCAGGAATTTAACTATGGCATTAAAAACATTTAAACCTTACACAAAATCAGTTCGTGCTACAGTTCTTGTAGATAAAAGTAAGCTATGGAAGGGTGACCCCTATAAACCTTTAACTGTTGGCCAACATTCTACTGGTGCAAGAAATAATATGGGAAGAATAACCTCAAGACATAGAGGTGGTGCGCACAAACATAAATATAGAATTATAGATTTTTACAGATCTAAAAGAAACATCAAAGGTACGGTTGAAAGAATTGAATATGATCCGAACAGAACTAGTTATATTGCTTTAATAAAATATGAAGATAAAGATATGAAATATATTATTTGCCCTCAAAATTTAGAAATTGGTGACACAGTTGAGGCAGGAAAAAAAGTTGAAATTAAAGTTGGCAACTGCATGGAATTAAGTGAAATTCCTCAAGGTAGTTCAATACACAATATAGAATTGGTGCCTAATACAGGAGGAAAAATGGCAAGATCGGCAGGTTCGTCCGCAACTCTGACAGGATTTGATGGAGATCATGCAATTGTAAGACTAGGATCAGGCGAAACAAGAAAAGTTAGTAGCAAATGCATGGCTACACTTGGAGCTGTATCCAATCCAGATCAAAAAAATATTAAAATTGGTAAAGCTGGAAGAACTAGATGGAAAGGTCAAAGGCCACAGTCAAGAGGAGTTGTGATGAACCCGGTTGATCACCCTCATGGTGGTGGTGAAGGAAAAACTGCTGGTGGAAGAAATCCAGTGTCACCTTGGGGTCAATCAGCCAAAGGTTTAAAAACTCGAAAACCCCAAAGAAGTGATAAATTAATAATTTCAAGAAGAAAGAAGAGAAAATAATTATGGCTAGATCTGTTTGGAAAGGACCATTTGTACATCCAAGTTTATTAAAAAAAATTGACAGACTTAAAGAAGGTACTGGTGACAAAAGACCTATTAAAACTTGGTCAAGAAACTCAACAGTAATTCCTGACTTCGTTGGACATAGTTTTTTGATACATAATGGTAAATCATTTATACCTATTACAATTTCAGAGGAAATGGTTGGACATAAACTAGGAGAATTTGCTTTGACAAGAACATTCAGAGGTCACCCTCCAGCCGATAAGAAAGCAGCACCAGCAACAGCCAAGCCAGGAGGAGCAGGTGGAAAAAAATAATATTTCAGTTACAGCGGTAAATAAAAACGTGAGATCAAGCACGCGTAAAATTGCTTTAATTTTAGACTTTATAAAAGGAAAAAAAGCTGACGTAGCAATTCGTGACTTAGAGTTTACTAGAAAAAGAATAGCTCATGATGTAAAAAAAACTGTTAAATCAGCAATAGCTAATGCTGAAAATAATTACCAATACGACATTGACAGTCTCTATATAAAAGAAGCATATGTAGGAAAATCTATTGTTATGAAAAGATTTCGACCTCGAGCTAAAGGTAGAGCTAGCCCGATTAAAAAACCTTTTGCTAGAATTACTATTGTATTAGGAGAAAAAAAAGAAATAAAAAAAGAGGCTAAAAAATAATTATGGGACAGAAAATAAATCCAATAGGTTTTAGACTGGGTGTTAACAAAGGCTGGGACTCAGTTTGGTTTGCAAAAAAAAAGGATTTTGGAAAATTTTTAATAGAGGATTTTAAGATTAGAAAATATATTAAAAAAAATATCATTAACTCAGGTGTCTCAGACGTCATTATAGAAAGATCAGGAAAAAAACTAATTGTGTCAATCCACACTTCAAGACCTGGTTTTGTAATAGGTAAAAAGGGTGCAGATATTGAGAAGATTAAAAGCAATGTACTTAAAATTTCTAAAGAAAGTGAAGTTTCTGTGAATATTAAAGAGATAAAGAAACCAGAACTTAACGCATATTTAATCGCAGAAAATATTGCCACTCAATTAATCAAAAGAATTGCTTTCAGAAGAGCAATGAAAAGAGGAATGCAATCAGCTTCTAGACTTGGAGCACTAGGAATAAAAGTAATGGTAAGTGGTAGACTAAACGGAACTGAAATAGCAAGAACAGAATGGGAAAGAGATGGAAGTATCCCCTCACATACATTAAGAGCAAATATTGATTACGGTACTGCGGAGGCATTAACAACTTATGGAATTATAGGTATTAAGGTTTGGGTATATAAAGGTCAATTGTATAAAAAAGATGTTGAAAATGAAAAAAAAGAAAGAGTAAAAAATGCTACAACCAGTAAGAACTAAATTTAGAAAAGCCTTTAAAGGCAGAATTCACGGAAAAGCTACTAGAGCTGCAGTGTTAAATTATGGCACCTATGGATTAAAAGCACTAGAGCCTGACAGAATTATTGGGAAACAAATAGAATCTGCAAGAGTAGCGCTGACAAGATACATGAAACGTACTGGAAGAGTTTGGACACGAATATTTCCTAATATACCAGTTTCTAAAAAACCTACAGAAGTTAGAATGGGAAAAGGAAAAGGTAATATTGAGTATTATGCCTGTAGAGTAAAGCCAGGAAGAATTATATTTGAAGTTGACGGAGTAACAGAAGAGATAGCAAGAATTGCACTTTACAAAGCTTCAGCAAAACTACCAATTAAAACAAAATTTATTAAAAGATAAAATGGCTAAGAATAAAAAAGAAGATAAAAAATTAACCGGCGAACAAGCTGTTAAAAAAATTCAATCTTTAAAAAAGGATTTATTTAATATAAGGTTTAAAAAAATTAACGGACAGGTAGAAAACCCTGCTTTATACAATGAAATTAAAAAAAGTATTGCTAGACTATACACAACACTAAATACAAAGATTTCTAAATGACTAAAAGAGTATTAAAAGGAAAAGTAGTGAGCTCTAAAAGCGACAAAACAATAGTTGTAGCTGTTGTTAGGAAGTTTCAACACCCTTTTTTTGGTAAAGTAATATCTAGAACTAAAAAATATCACGCACATGATGAAAAGAATAAATTTAAAGAAGGTGACACTGTTCAAATTGCAGAATGCGCCCCTGTATCTAAGAAAAAAACTTGGGAGGTAATGGAAAAATGATACAAAACCACACTGAATTAAATGTTGCTGACAATACTGGAGCAAAGAGAGTAGAGTGCATAAAAGTACTTGGTGGTTCAAAAAGAAGATATGCTGGGGTAGGTGATTTAATCGTAATTACAGTCAAAGACGCTATACCTAAAGGAAAAGTTAAAAAAGGTACTGTGCATAGAGCTGTCGTTGTCAGAACTAAAAAAGAAATTTTTAGAGACGATGGTTCAAAAATTCAGTTTGATCACAATGCTGTAGTTTTAACAGATGAAAAAGGCGAACCTATGGGCACTAGAATTTTTGGTCCAGTCACAAGAGAGTTGAGAGCATCAGGTCATACAAAAATTATTTCACTAGCACCGGAGGTCATTTAATCATGAAAATTAAAAAAGGAAATCAAGTTAAAGTCATCACAGGTAAAGACAAAGGCAAAACTGGTGAAGTAATAGAAATAAACAGAAAAATGAACACAATTAAAGTTAAATCAATTAACCTTGTGAAAAGACACACAAAACCCACAAAAGAAAACAAAGGTGGAATCGTTTCGAAAGAGAGTTTTATACATTATTCAAATGTTAAAAGTTTAGAAGTTAATAAAGAAAGTGCAAAGAAATAGATAAATGATACCCAGACTTAAAAATACTTACGATAAAGAAATTTTACCTAAATTAATGGCAAAATTAAATTGTTCCAATCGCCATCAGGTACCAAAAATCAATAAAGTGGTATTAAATATAGGGTTAGGAGAAGACGCAACAGATACTAAAAAAGTTAAGTCTTGCCAAGATGAACTAACATTAATTGCCGGTCAAAAAGCAATAGTTACAAAGTTTAGAAAATCAATTGCAAATTTTAAAACAAGAAAAGGTTACGCTGCAGGTGTTAAAGTAACGTTACGTTCATCTAAAATGTATGAATTTATAGACAGGTTAGTAAACATAGCCCTTCCAAGAATAAAAGATTTTAGAGGTTTGAGCACTAATGGAATTGATAAATTTGGAAATTATAGCTTTGGGATTAAAGAGCATCTTATTTTTCCAGAAATAAATTACGATAAAGTAGACAAAATTAGAGGTATGGATATAACTCTTGTGACCACGAGCAAAACTAAAGAAGCAACAATTGAACTTCTAACCGAGTTTAATTTTCCAATAAACAAAACAACAAAGAATTAATAATATGGCAAAAACTAGTGCAATACAAAAAAATTTAAAAAGAATAAAATTAACTAAAAAATTTTCTAAAAAGCGAACAGCATTAAAAAAAATTATTATGAACAAAGAACTACCTTTAGCAGATAGGTTTGAAGCTCAACTTAAACTAAATAAGCTACCAAAAAATTCTGCAAAAATTAGAGTTGTAAATAGATGTGAAATTACAGGAAGGCCTCACGGTGTTTACAGAAAATTAAAAATGTCAAGAATAGCTCTTAGAGAAATGGCATCTTCTGGAAAAATTCCAGGTATGACAAAATCGAGCTGGTAAGGAAAAAAATATGACTTTGATGGATCCTATAGGAGATATGTTTACAAGAATAAGAAATGGTCAACTAAGACTATTAAAGAAAGTTGAAATGCCTTCTTCTAACTTTAGATTAAAAGTTTTAGAAGTTTTAAAAAGTGAAGGCTTCATCTCTAGCTACCATATTGAGAAAAAAAACAACAACAAGATCTCACTAATTGTAGATTTAAAATATTACGAGGGATTACCAGTAATAAAGGAAATTAAAAGAGTTTCTAAACCAGGCAGAAGAGTCTTTTCGAGAGCCGATAGTATACCCAGAATTCAAAATGGTTTAGGTTTAGCAATTATATCAACTAACAAAGGCGTAATGTCCGATATCGAAGCTAGAAAAAATAACGTCGGTGGAGAGATTATTTGTAAAGTATTTTAATGTCTAAAATTGGAAAAAAAAACATAACTATACCTAAAGACTCATCAGTAAAATCTGAAAATGGAGTTATAACTATAACAGGACCCAAAGGCTCTAAACAGCTTACAATAAATGATAAAATATTTTCTGCAAAAGTTAATGAAAAAAATGAATTTAATATTATGCCATTAAAAACTAAAAATTTAGATAAAAAAACTTCGATAATGTGGGGCACATACCGAAGCCTTATAAATAATGCAGTTTTAGGGGTAAGCACCGGTCATGTAAAAATTTTAGACATTACGGGTGTTGGTTTTAGAGCAAATTTAAAAGGTGAACTGCTAAATTTACAGCTAGGCTTTAGTCATGATATTAATTATAAAATACCTAAAGAAGTAAAAATTGTTGTTGAAAAACAAACTATTATAACGATTTCTGGTGTCGACAAAGAATTAGTCTCAAAAGTTGCCTCTGATATTAAAACTTTAAAGCCTGTTGAACCTTACAAAGGCAAAGGCATTAGAGAAAGAGGTCAATACGTTCTTAGAAAAGAAGGTAAGAAAAAATAATATGAAAAAAATTATTAATTTAAAAAAAAGAGAAATTAGAAACAGGAAAAAAGTTAAAAGTGTTGCTGTAAATAGACACAGAATATCTGTATTTAAATCTTTAAAAAATATGTCAGCTCAAATTATAGATGATAAAAATCGAAAAACACTTGTATCTGTTTCATCTATCGAAAAGGAAATAAAAGCTAGCAAAAAAAAAAAAATAGAAACTTCAGCTATATTAGGCGAAATATTAGCAAAAAGAGCTGCTGAAAAGAAAATAACTAAAGTATATTTTGACCGAGGTTCTTATAAATATCACGGTAGAATCAAAATGTTTGCCGACTCATTAAGAAAAAATGGAATGGAGTTTTAGATGGCTGAATGGCAAAAAAGACAAAGTGAGTATAAAGAACGACTAGTTGGAATAAACAGAATTACAAAAGTCGTCAAGGGAGGTAGAAGATTTGGTTTTGCTGCTTTAGTAGTAGTGGGAAATGAAAAAGGATCAATTGGAATTGGCCAAGGTAAATCAAAACAAGTACCTGATGCAATTAAAAAAGCAACACAAGACGCTACTAGAAATTTAGTAAAAATTTCGCTTAAAGACGGAAGAACCCTTCACCACGATGTAAGAGGCAGAAATGGTTCGGGTAAAGTTTTATTGAGATCAGCTCCTGCAGGAACAGGTATTATTGCCGGTGGCCCCATAAGAGCTGTTTGTGATGTTCTCGGAATACAAGATGTAGTTGCCAAGTCACTTGGATCTGCAAACCCACACAACATGGTAAAAGCTTCAGTTAATGCTTTACTAGCTCAACGTTCACCAAAATTACTTTCTTCAATGCGTGGAAAAAAAATATCTGAAATTATTTCTAAAAGAGAAAACACAAAATGAAATTAAACACTCTTGTAAAAACAAATGTTAAAAAAATTCGCCCTGGTCGAGGCATTGGTTCAGGTAAAGGTAAAACAGGAGGACGTGGTGTAAAAGGACAAAAATCAAGGTCCGGAGTTGCTATAAAAGCTTTTGAAGGAGGCCAAACACCACTATACAGAAGATTACCAAAAAGAGGTTTTAAATCATTGTTTGTAAAGAGTACAGCTATTATTAATTTATCTCACCTTCAAAAATTTAATGACAACAAGAAAATAGATTTAAACGCACCTATAGACCTTAAACTTTTACAAGAAAAAAAAATAATTAATAAAAAATATCTTAAGTTAAAAGTATTAGGTGATGGTGACTTAAAAAGCAAAATTGTCTTAACAGTAAATTTTGCATCTAAACAAGCCCAGGCTAAAATAGAAAAAGTGGGCGGAACTCTTAATGTTATTAAAAAAAAACAAGTTTTGCCAAAAAAAAAAATAAATCCTGAAACCCCAGAAATTCTTAAAAAATAGAAAACTTAATGTCTAATGAAAATATTAACCAAGGTGCTTTTGCAAAAGCTAACGATCTTAAAAGTAGAATTTTTTTTACCATCTTTATACTAATCATTTATAGGCTTGGAACTTACGTTCCCTTAGCTGGCATAGACCCACAGGCTCTGACACAAGTAATGAGTAACTCTCAAAAAGGTCTTCTTGGAATGTTTAATGTATTTTCTGGAGGTGCTGTCACTCGTATGGCAATTTTTGCTCTTGGAATAATGCCCTACATTTCAGCTTCAATTATAATTCAATTATTAACAGGTGTGTCTGATTATTTTAAAAACTTAAAAGAACAAGGTGAAGTAGGCAGAAAACAAATTACCCAACTAACCAGATATGGAACTGTATTAATAGCTATCTTACAAGGTTATGGAGTATCAGTCGGATTAGAAAATGCGGGATCTTTGGTATTAGATCCTGGAATGTCCTTTAGATTAACAACAACTATTTCATTGGTAGCTGGAACAACTTTTTTGATGTGGTTAGGTGAACAAATTACGCTAAGAGGAGTTGGTAATGGAATATCCTTAATAATTTTTTCCGGGATTGTTGCAGAAATACCAAGAGCCTTAGCCTCAACCTTTGAGCTGGGGAGAACAGGAGCTTTGTCAGCAACTCTAATAATAATTATCTTTATATTGGTTATTTTTACTGTTCTGTTTATAGTTTTCTTTGAGAGAGCAATGAGAAAAATTTTAATAAACTATCCTAAAAGACAAATGGGCAATAAAGTTTATGGTGGAGAATCTTCTCATTTACCGCTTAAAATAAATACCGCTGGTGTAATACCTGCAATTTTTGCTTCTGCCTTACTGTTGTTGCCAGTAACCTTAAGTAATTTTGGTTTTTCAGATTCAGATGCATTCATGAGTATTTCTTCTATGTTTACTCAAGGGCAACCACTTTACATGTTATTATATGCAGCAGGAATTATTTTCTTTTCTTTTTTTTATACCTCAATTGTATTTAATCCTAAAGAGACAGCTGAAAATTTAAGAAAATATGGAGGGTATATTCCAGGTATTAGACCAGGAGAAAGATCTGCTGAATATATTGAAACTATATTAATGCGATTAACTACAATAGGCTCAATCTATTTAACATTTGTTTGTTTGATGCCTGAATTTCTTATTTCAAAATATCCAATACCTTTTTATCTTGGTGGTACTTCAATTTTAATTGTAGTTGTTGTTGCAATGGATACTGTCACTCAAGTGCAAACCAGATTAATGAGCTCCCAATACGAGTCTTTGATTAAAAAAACAAAATTTGGCAAGTAGTAAATAAGTCAAAATGAATGTCATTATATTTGGACCCCCTGGAGCTGGAAAAGGAACTCAATCAGAGTTTATTGTAAAAAATTTTAATCTTTTTAAGTTATCTACAGGTGACTTATTAAGAAAAGAAATCAAAAAAAAAACTCCTTTAGGATTAAAAATAGCTACCATAGTAAATTCTGGAGCTCTTGTTTCAAATGACATTATTAATAACTTGCTTGAAAGTATTGTTTCAAATGATTCTTACAAAAATCAAATTATTTTTGATGGATATCCTAGAAATTTATCACAAGCAGAGAATTTAAGTAGACTTCTTTCTAAATATAACCAAAAAGTTAATCTTGTCATCAGCTTGAAAGTTTCATTAGACACAATAAAAAAGAGAGTTACTGGCAGAATGATTTGCTCGAAATGTGGCAATATTTATAATGAATTTTTTAATCCACCCAAAGAAGATTCTACATGTTGTAAAAAGGAGTTTTTGAAGAAAAGAGAAGATGACAACGTTGATATTGCTGTAAAAAGATTTCAAACATATGAAGAGTCCACCAAACCAGTTTTAAACTATTATGATAAAATGAATTTAGTAAAAGATATAAATGGAGAAACAGATATCAACGATATTTACACTGTAATAAGCACTTATTTGAACGTTATAGAGGCTTGACTTTATAAAATAACGCCATATAACTACGCATTTAAAACTTATACCCAATAAACTATGGCCAGAATAGCCGGAATTAATATTCCTCCGAATAAAATTATAAGCATCGCTTTAACCTATATACATGGCATAGGTTTACATTCTTCTAAGAAAATTTGTAACAAACTTAGTATACCTAACGATATCCGAGTTAATAATTTAACCGAAGATCAAGTTCTTAAAATAACAGAATACATAAATACAAATCATAAAGTTGAAGGTGACTTAAGAAGAGATGTTTCTTTAAACATAAAAAGATTAGTAGATTTGGTTACGTACAGAGGGACACGTCACAAAAAGAAACTACCAGTGCGAGGTCAGCGCACACATAGCAACGCTAGGACAAGAAAAGGAAAAGCTGTAGCAATCGCAGGTAAGAAACTTACTCCACTAAAGAAGTAAATATTTTATGAATAAAAAAATAGACGACAAAAAAGAAACTAAAGTAGCTAAAGTAGCATCGGTAAAAGTAGAAAAACCTTCTTCAAAAGTTTCATCATTTAAAAAAAAGAAAAAAGTAAAAAGAAATATTATCTCAGGGATTGCATATGTCTATTCGACCTTTAATAATACAATTATTTCTATTGCCGACGAAAGTGGTAATGTAATAGCCTGGTCTTCAGCAGGTGCAAAAGGATTTAAAGGTTCTAGAAAGTCTACCCCTTATGCAGCTCAAGTTGCCGCTGACGACGCAGGTGGTAAGGCTTACGAACAGGGTTTAAGAACTTTATCTGTAGAAGTTAAAGGACCTGGCTCTGGAAGAGAAACGGCTTTAAGAGCTTTTCAATCAAAAGGATTTAAAATTTTATCAATTAAAGACACAACACCTATGCCCCACAACGGGACAAGGCCACCAAAAAGAAGGAGAGTATAAAGATGCAAACTGCAAATAATATTATCGATAAAAACTGGAAGGCACTAATAAAACCCAACAAACTAGAAATTAATAGTAACGAAGACAAATCCACAGCCAGCGTTATAGCCGAACCTTTAGAAAAAGGTTTCGGACAAACACTTGGTAATGCTCTTAGAAGAATATTACTTTCTTCTATTCAAGGTGCTGCCGTTACAGCTATTCAAATAGATGGTGTACTTCATGAATTTTCTTCAATCAAAGGAGTTAGAGAAGATGTAACTGACATAGTTTTAAATGTAAAAAACCTAGCTATAAAGTCTTCTGTAAATTCTCCAAAAAAAATCATTCTTGATGTTAAAGGACCTAAAGAAGTGAAAGCTCAAGATATAGAACTACCTTCTGAAATAGAAATTTTAAACCCCGAACAAGTTATTTGTAATTTAGATGAAAAAACCAATTTTCATATGGAGCTAATAGTAAATACAGGAAAAGGTTATGTGCCTTCTACAAAAAATAAAGGTGAAGATAGTCCATTAGGATTAATTGCCGTTGATTCACTATTTAGCCCAGTAAAAAAAGTTTCCTACACAGTTGAAAACACAAGAGCTGGTAGCGCATTAGACTATGATAAATTAGCTATGAGCATTGAAACAAATGGCACAGTTAATGCAGAAGATGCAATTGCTTACGCAGCAAGAATATTTCAAGATCAACTTTCAATGTTTGTCAATTTTGATGACCCACAAGAAGTTGTTAAAGAATTAAAATCTGTAGAGCCTGAATTTAACAAAAATTTATTAAAAAGAGTTGAAGAATTAGAGCTGTCAGTTAGATCAATGAACTGTCTAAAAAATGATAATATTATTTATATTGGCGATTTAGTTCAAAAAACTGAGCCTGAAATGCTCAGAACTCCAAATTTTGGAAGAAAATCTCTTAATGAAATTAAAGAGGTTTTGAGCACTATGTCGTTATATCTTGGGATGGAAATACCTAATTGGCCACCAGATAATATAGCGGAAATGTCAAAAAAACTGGAAGAAAATACATATTAAATAATGAGACACGGTTTAGGACATAGAAAATTAAATAGAACTGCTGAACACAGAAAAGCTTTATTCCAAAATATGCTCAATTCTTTAATTAAATATGAGCAAATAAAAACAACCCTACCTAAAGCAAAAGAACTAAAACCATTGATAGATAAAGTCATTACTATTGGCAAAAAAAATAATTTAAGTAATAAAAAAAGATTATTTTCAAAATTACAAGATAAAAGCTCGGTAGTTAAAGTTTTTGATGTTTTATCTGCTAGATATGGAAAAAGACAAGGTGGATACTCAAGAGTTTTAAAAGCTGGGTTTAGATACGGAGATGATGCACCCCTAGCTATAATCGAACTAGTTGACAGGGATTTAGAGGCAAAGAAAGTAGATAAACCAAAAAAAGTTGAAACTAAAGAAAAAAATACTCCACCGGTTGCAGCTACTAAATAATTTCCATAATATATCTTTCCTATGATCAAAAAGTTTGAAGTAGAGAAAGATTTTCATAACACTCGTTTTGATCGTTGGTTTAAAAATAAAGTTTTAGATATTCCTCAAGGTTTAATAGAGAAAATTATAAGAAAAAATCAAGCAAAAGTTAATGGAAAAAAAACTAAAAGTTCTTACCGCGTTCAAGAAAAAGATATAATTGAAATTTTTAATATTGAAAAAGTAAAAAAAACGGAAAAAAATTTAATTACTCAATATATTCCAACTAATACCGAGAGAGATAGGTACGATGATTTTGTAATAGAAAACAATGAAAACTTTATCGTTATAAACAAACCGGCCGGTATTGCAGTTCAATCTGGAACTAAATCTTTTAAAAATGTAGTTGATACGTTAAGGAAAACAAAATATTTTGAAGACTCAAAACCTTTTATAGTTCATAGACTTGATAAAGAAACATCTGGTATTTTAATAGTTGCAAAAACTAGAGAATATGCTCAGTTATTTACATCTCTATTTCGTATTAGAAAAATTCACAAGACATATTTAGCTGTAGTATATGGCGATGTATCAAAGGAAATAAAAGTTTTAGAAGATAATTTAGTTTTATACGAAAAAGAAAGAAAAATTGTACAAAAAGCAATTTCATATATTAAGGTTTTGAAAAATAGTTTTGAGTATTCTTTATTAGAATTACGACCGATCACAGGAAGAAAACATCAGCTTAGAAAACAACTATACAATATAGGAAATTCTATAATTGGTGATGACAAATATTATGTTAAAAAAAGTGAAAATTTTATAAAAAGTAAGAACTTAATGTTACACGCTTATGAAATAAAATTTATGATTAATAATGTAAAATATAATTTTAAAGCTAATTTTAATAAAGAATTTCAAGATTTTCTTATTAAAAAAAAATTAAACATTTTTTAAATGTTTTAAAAATATATTTTTTAATTTATTTTCTTTATTTGAAACTTGAATATTACTCTCAATTTTTGCAGACGTAATTTTTTTATTATCTAAACCACATGGAATTATTTTTTTATAATAATTTAGGTTATTATTTATATTAATCGAGAATCCATGGTAAGCAACCCAATTACTCACACGGATGCCAATAGCAGCAATTTTTCTATCCTCAACCCAAATTCCAATATTTTTTTCATTAGATTTACTTTTAATTTTGTACAACTTTAAGAAATCTATAATAGTTAATTCAATTTGTTTTACTAAATTTTTAATATCTTTTTTTCGTTTATTTAAATTTATAGCAAAATAAACTATTTTTTGTCCAGGGCTGTGAAGTGTTATTCTCCCACCTCTATTTGTTTTAATTATCTTAATTTTCTTATCTAAAATTTCATTTTCTTTAGATCTAATTCCACTAGTAAAAGTTAATGGATGCTCTAATATCCATACTAATTCATTATTATTAGTTTTTTTGACCAGTTCAACTCTTTTTTTTAGAAGTAAAAAAGCGGTTTTGTATGGTACTAATTTTCTACTAATTTTTACTTCTAAAGTCATTTTAATTTGAATTTTACCACTAGATAAACTAATAGTCTCACAAATAATGTAATAGGAATTTTTATGAGTTTAATAAAGTCTATAGGTAACAAAAAAGTAAATGTAGATTTTAATAAAAATTTTATATCAATATTTAGTGAGAAAATAAATATTGGTGATTTGCAATTTATTAGCCAAACACTAAAAGACCTACACCCCTCAGATGTAGCAAATTTAATAGAAAATTTATCTTACGAAACACGCCTAAAATTAATTCAGATTGAGTCAATTAATATTGCTCCTGAAATTTTTATTGAATTAAATGAATCGATACAAAGTGAAGTTTTACAATTACTTTCTTTAGACTCAATATCCAACATTATTAAAAGATTAGAGTCTGATGATGCTGTAGCAATTTTAGAAAATTTAGAGTTAGAAAAAAAAAATTTAATTTTAGATAAGTTACCTCCTAAGGATAGGTTTCTTCTAGAAGAAGGACTAAGTTATCCTGAAGATTCAGCCGCTCGTATTATGCAGCGCGAGTTCACAGCTATACCAAGCGATTGGACTGTTGGACAAACTATTGATTATTTAAGGGAAAGCAAAGATTTACCACAAGAGTTTTTAGAAATATTTATAGTTGATAATGAATTTAAACCTATTGGTATTGTTCCTTCTTCCAGAGTATTGAGAACTGCTAGAGATTCAAAAATGAGTTCGATAATGCGGGAAATGCCAGTTCTAATTTCTGTAAATATGGACAAAGAAGAAGTGGGGCAAGCGTTTGAGAGTTACAATCTAGTATCAGCTGGTGTTGTAAATAAAAATAATAAATTGGTAGGGATGATTACTGCAGATGATATTGTCACAGTAGTTCAGGAAGAAGCGGAAGAAGATGTTTTAAGATTAGCCGGTGTTGGTAATGAAGAAATTACTGATAGTGTTCTTGTAAAAACTAAAAGAAGATTTAACTGGTTACTCATTAACCTAGCAACAGCTTTACTTGCTTCTTGGGTTATAAGTATCTTTGGTGCAGAAATTGAAAAAGTAGTTGCTTTAGCTTTTTTAATGCCAATCGTTGCCTCTATGGGCGGTAATGCGGGTATGCAGACTTTAGCTGTTACAATTAGAGCTATTGCAACAAAAGAATTGTCTAGCAGCAATATAAACAAGATTGTATTTAAAGAATTTTTTATCGGTGTTTTAAATGGAATTATCTTTGCGATAATTACAGGTGTCGTAGTACAGCTTTGGTTTAAACAATTTGATCTTTCCATCATAATAGCTGCTTCTATGGTTTTAAACATGATTGTTGCAGGTTTGTTTGGAATTTTAATTCCTGTAACTCTAAAGAAAATGAATATAGATCCAGCCTTGGCATCAAGTGTGTTTGTAACAACTGTAACTGACGTTATTGGGTTTTTATCTTTTTTAGGGATTGGTTCTTTAGTATTTTTATAAATTATCAATTAACCTTACTTTTCCTAAGTAGTAAGCAATAAAAATATTGTAATTTTCATCAGTTGTTTTTATGGATTTAAGTGTGTTTATGTTTATACACTCTAAATAGTCTATCTTTTTAGCACCAAGTAAAATTATTTTATTAATAGCATTTATTTTTTGCTTTTTAGAAATAAGAGAATTTTTTTTCTTTTTCATACTTTTTAAATATTTATAAATTTTGCCCGCAGTTTTAATATGATTTTTTTTTAATTTTTCATTCCTTGAAGATAAAGCAATTCCATTTATTCCTCGTATGGTAGGACATGAGACTACTCGAGTTTTAATTTTATTTTTACGTATATGCAGCTTAATAAGAGCTAATTGTTGAAAATCTTTAAAACCTAAAAAAATTGAGTGTGGTTGAATTAATTCTATAAATCGATTTACAATGTTAATTACACCTTTAAAATGTTGTCCTCTGAACTTTCCACAAAGTTTTTTAGAAAATTTGTCTAAATATATAGGTAAACTAGATCTAAAGGAGTAAACATCTTTATATGTTGGCAAATAGAGATATCTGACTTTTGTCTTACGCAGAAAAGCAATATCTTTATTTATATTTCGCGGGTATTTTTTAAAATCATAATTTGAACTAAATTGTTTTGGATTTACATATATAGAAACCAGTACATTTTTAGATCTTTTTTTAGCTTTTTTAATTAAGCTTAAGTGACCATTGTGGATTGACCCCATAGTAGGCACAAAAGCTATATTTTTTTTATTTGATATTTCTTTAAATAAATTTTTTTTATTTTTAAATATTTTCATTTGTAATAATTATGATTTAAAAGTAAAAGAATTATATGTTAAAGCAAGCAATAATACCATTAGCTGGACTTGGAACAAGGCTACTACCTTTATCTAGTATTACACCAAAAGAACTTTTACCAATAAATGGAAAATCTAATTTAGAGCACATACTTGATGAATGTATTGAGGCTGGTATTAAAGATTTTATATTCATTATATCAAAAAGAAAAGAAAATATAAAAAAATATTTTTTTAATGATCGATTTTATAAATCTATATTAAGTAAAAAAAAAGACAAAAGATTAAGTGATGTTTTTAAAAAAATAAAGAAATATCAAAAAATGATTAAGTTTGTCTATCAAAACAAACCCAAAGGTACTGGTGATGCTATTTTAAAATGTAAAAAATATATTAGAGACTCACATTTCTTAATGCTTTTTCCTGACGATTTAATTATTAAAAAAAATTGCTCTAAAGAGATGATCGCACTTCATAAGAAAACTAATGGTTCGATTATAGCGACAAAGACTGTTAGCAAAGGAGAAGTTTCTAGATATGGTATTCTCTCATTAAAAAATAAAAAAAAAAATCATTTTTTGATTAAGGATGTTGTTGAAAAACCTAGCCCAAAACAAGCACCTTCCAATTATGCAATTATTGGAAGATATATTTTGCCAAAAACAATTATGCTTAAATTAAAAAATTTAAAACCAGGGCAAGGTGGAGAAATTCATATCACTGATGCTATTAAACAATTAATTTTTAATGGTGAAAAATTTTACGGAAATATATTTAAGGGCAAATATTTAGATTGTGGCACACTAAATGGCTATATTAATTCAAACAATATAATATCAAGGGAAAAAAAATAATGAAGCTATGTATGATTGGAACAGGATATGTTGGACTTGTTAGTGGCACTTGTTTTGCAGAAATAGGGCACTCTGTTTATTGTGTTGACAACAATAAAAGCATAATTAAAAAACTAAATTCAGGAAAATCTACGATTTATGAACCTGGTTTAAAAGAATTAATAAAAGATAATCTTAAATCAAATAGACTTTTTTTTACTTCCGATATTTCAAAAGCTGTAAATAATTCTGATATTATTTTTATTTGCGTTGGAACGCCAAGTAAAAAAAATTCATCTTCAGTTGATTTAATACACGTGCTTAAAGCAGCAAAAGAAATACTAAGATTTTCTAAAAAAAAAAAAATAATCGTAACTAAATCTACTGTTCCAGTAGGTACAGGCGATCAAATTGAAAAAATTTTTAAAAATAAAAAAAAATTTTCTATTATTTCTAATCCTGAATTTTTGCGGGAAGGAGAGGCTGTGAGAGATTTTAGGTATCCTGATAGAATAGTAGTTGGCTCTAATGATAAAAGTTCCTTTAATACGATGAAAAAATTGTACCTGCCACTAATTAACAAAGGAGCAAAATATTTTACCACAAATAGGAAGGGTGCAGAATTAATCAAATATGCTTCTAACGCGTTCCTTGCAAGTAAAATTACTTTTATTAACGAAATAGCCAACCTTTGTGAAAAAGTTGGAATTAATATTGAGGATATTTCTTTAGGTATGGGTAGTGACATGAGAATAGGGAGTCGTTTTTTAAGAGCAGGTCCTGCATATGGCGGATCGTGTTTTCCTAAGGATACCAAAGGTTTAGTTTCAATAGGGGACAAAGCCAAAATAGATCTTTCTTTAGTTAGAGCTGTAATTAAATCCAATGAAAATAGAAAAAAATTATTACTTAAAAGAATTCACAACATTGTGGGAAAAAATATTAAAAATAAAAAAATAACTTTTCTTGGAGTGACATTTAAACCAAATACTGACGATATGCGGGATTCAGCTAGTCTTAGCATGATTCCTTATTTAGAAAAAAAAGGAGCGTCAATCACTTACTACGATCCAACAGGAGAAAAAAAAGAATTTACCAGTTTAAAGAACTGTAAGTTTTCTAAACTAATTAATTTGGCCTGCAAAAATGCAGATCTTGTTATTCTACATACGGAATGGGATGAGTTTAAATCTCTTGATTTTAAAAAATTAGTAAAAAATAAAAAATTTAAATTATATGACTTGAGAAATCTCTACAATCGTGAAGAAATGAAAAAAAAAAATATTAAATATTTTTCTATAGGAAGACCAGATTTTTAATTTAGTTCAAAAATTGCTTCGATTTCAACCACCACACCTAAGGGCAGTGAATTTACACTTACTGCTGCTCTAGCATGTTTTCCTTTATCTCCAAAAACTTTAACCAATAACTCCGATGCAGGATTAATTACTTTTGGTTGATCTTTAAATGTATCAATTGAATTTACAAATCCTGTAATTTTTATACAATTTTTAATTAAATCTAAATTTCCATTACATGCATCATTAAGTTGGGCTAAAATGTTTACACAACAATAATAAGAGGCATCTTGAGAATCTTTTAAATCTATATCAAGACCAACTTTACCCTTTATAAGAGAACCATCTTTTTTAAAAGGTAGTTGGCCTGATATAAAAATTAATTTTCCTATTTTTTTGTAAGCTACATATGAGCCCACAGCTTTAGGAACATTTGAAATGTCAATATTCCAAGTTTTTAAACTTTCATTAATTGACATAATTTTTATTTATCTTTTTTACTGTATTTACCAGTTTTAAATAAAGTAGAGTCTGTATTTAGTTTTCCAAAAATTTTTTTCATAGTAGCTTTTGTTTTAGAATCTGGTTTCACTTCAGTACTCTTTGTTGTGCCCTTGACGCCACTTTTAGTCATACACTTATTGTACGATTTAATTTGTAATATACCGCCATATTTTTTTTTACAGTCAGTATTGGCGTATAGTATGCTTGCACTGAAAAAAATTGAAATTATTATTAGAATTACTTGTTTCATTTTATTTTCCTTTTTTTGTTTTTTTTATTTTTATCATATTCTCTTCTTTTTTCTATTAATATTAATGCTTCATCCATAGTAATTTCACTAGGATCTTTTTCTTCTGGAATTGTTGCGTTTATAGACTTGTATTTTATATACGGTCCAAACTGACCTTTCATAATTCTAACAGGTTTTTTGTCATCTGGATGTTCACCTAAATCCTTTATAGTTGATGACGATATTCTTCCTGGTTTTGCATCAGCGATTAAAATAATGGCTCTATTTAAGCCTATTGAAAATATTTCATCTACATTTTCAATTCTAGCTGATTTATTTTCACATTTTAAATATGGACCAAATCTACCTGAATTAAGAATTATATCTTTTCCAGTTTCAGGATTTTGACCAAGGATTTTAGGTAACGAGCATAAAAATTTTGCTTGAGCTAATTCAACACTATCTATATTTATACCTTTAGGTATAGAAACATTCTTCACATTATTAACTTCTTTTATTTTTTTCTTTTTTTTATTTTTTTTAAGAACTTGTGGCTCAGGCTCTAATTCTTTTTCATATTGTAAATAAGGACCAAATCTTCCATTTTTTAAATAGATATCTTTTCCAAATTCATTTTGTCCAATTAGTTTTGGTTCTGCTAAATTATATTGAGCTGCAGCTTTTACTTTTGATAAAGGTCTAGTAAATTTACACTCTGGGTAGTTTGAGCATCCAATGAAAGCACCACCTCTAAAGCTATTTTTTAAACTTAATTTACCATTATCACAAAGTTTACAATTTCGATCTACAGTATCTTGTGCATTTCTTTCAAAAATCAAGCTACCAAGACTATCATTTAGTAAATCTAAGACTTCACGAGTTCTTTTTTCCTTAACAGAATTTACATTTATAAAAAAATCTTTCCAAAAATTACTTAAAACCTCGACCCATTTAACTTTACCACTTGTAATTTCATCTAGCTGATTTTCTAGTTCTGCTGTAAAATTATAATCAACATATTTAGCAAATAGTTTTTCTAAAAATGCACATATCAATTTACCCCTGTCTGTAGGATGAAATCTTTTATTAATCATCTCTACATAACCTCGATTTGATAAAACAGAAATAATACTAGCATAAGTTGAAGGTCTCCCAATACCAAGTTCTTCCATTTTTTTTACCAAGCTAGCTTCGGAATACCTAGGTGGTGGATCTGTGTAGTGTTGCTCATCATTTAGTTTTAAAATATTAACATCTTCACCGACAGTGCATTCAGGTAAAATATTTTTTGTATCCTCATTACTTTCTTGAATTTCATAAACTTTTAAAAATCCATCAAACTTAACAACTGAACCATTTGCTCTGAACTCAATATCTTCATCTTTATTTGAAATAATAATACTATTTCTATTGAATTCTGCTGGCATCATTTGTGATGATAAAGCTCTAGCCCAGATTAATTCATAAAGTTTAAGTTGATCAGAATTAATATATTTTTTTACATCGCTTGGTTTTCTCTTTATTTCAGTGGGCCTAATAGCTTCGTGTGCTTCTTGAGCATTTTTTGCTTTTTTACTTTCATATTTGTTAGCACTACCAGGAACGTATTCCCTGCCAAAATCTTTTGTAATTAATTCACGAAATTCGACAATCGCCTCTTTAGAAATGTGAGTCCCATCAGTTCTCATATAAGTGATTAACCCAGTAGTTTCTCCTTCAATTTCTATACCTTGATATAGCCTTTGTGCAATTTGCATAGTTCTAGAAGCACCAAAACCAAACTTACTCGAAGCTGTCTGTTGAAGTGTAGATGTGGTAAAAGGTGCCAATGGATTTCTTTTGTGTACTTTAGAATTAATATCTTTAATTTTAAATTTTGATTTATTTATTATATTTACCGCATTATCAATCTCAGACTTATTTTTGAATGAAAATTTTTCAATTCTTTTTCCATTAAAAATATTTAAATTTGAAAAAATACTTTTATTGTCTTTACTGATAAAATTTGATGATAAAGTCCAATATTCTTTTGGTTTAAATAATTCAATTTGATGTTCTCTCTCAGTAATTAATTTTAAAGCTACAGACTGAACTCTACCCGCAGATTTTGAACCTGGAAGTTTAGTCCATAAAATAGGAGAAATATTAAAACCGACAAGATAATCTAAAGCTCTTCTAGCAAGATAAGCTTCAACTAAAGGAACTTCTATTTGTCTCGGATTAGCGATTGCTTTTAAAATTGTATTTTTAGTAATCTCATTAAAGACTACACGCTCTAAAATTTGATCTTTAAGTATTTTTTTTTCAATTAAATATTCTTTAACATGCCAGGCAATTGCCTCACCTTCACGATCAGGGTCAGTAGCTAATATAATTTTATCAGATTCTTTGGCTGCATCAGTAATTTCTTTTAAATATTTTCTAGAGAAAGAGTCTACTTCCCACAGCATTTTAAAATTATTATCTGGATCAACAGAACCATTCTTTGACGGAAGGTCTCTTATATGGCCATAGCTAGCTAGAACTAAATAATCTTTTCCAAGATATTTATTTATTGTCTTTGCTTTTGCTGGACTTTCTACAATAACTAAATTCATTTACATATTTATTTTCAAATCCTAATAGATTTGTCAAATACAACTAATTAATATTGAAAAAGCTTATTAGAAATTGGTTTTATTTTCTGTTTTATTTCTAATACGAGATATATTTTCTCTATGAGTATAAATAACAATAATAAAAATTATAAAAAAAAATAGACTCATATTAGATTCATTTAAAGTAATTGAGTATAATAAAATTATTAATGAAGAAACTATTGATGACAAAGAGGAATATTTCCAAATATATAAAATTATTATCCAGCTAATTATAAAAATAAAGCCAAGATAGACTGAAAAAGCAAAAAGAACACCAAGGTAAACTGCAATTCCTTTTCCACCATTAAATTTTAACCAAACCGGAAAGACATGTCCAAGAAAACAAAATAAAGCCGAGAGATAAGTATAATCTGGAGAAATTTTTAATGTTATTAAAATAGAAGCATATGCTTTCAACGCATCAAGCAGAAGTGTCGCTGCCCCTAGAGTTTTTTTACCTGCCCTTAAAACATTTGTTGCACCAATATTTCCAGAACCAATCTCTCTAATGTCTTTTTTAAGAAAAATTTTTGTTAATACTAGACCAAAAGGTATCGAACCTAATAAATATGAATATATTGATATATATATTAATTCTATAATCACTAAGATTTAAAAGCCAGTTCTCCTTTTAAGAAAGTCATAAGGACTTTCCCTTGAACTTTTTTTTCCTCTACAGCAGTATTTTTAGACTTAGATTTAAGCAAGTCTGCTTTTATTACCCATGGTGCATCAAGATCAAAAATACAGATGTCTGCGTCAGATCCTTTTTTTAGTGTACCTTTGTTAATTTTTAAAATTTTAGCTGGATTGATTGTTAATGTTTCTATTATTTTTTTTAATGGGAGCGACTCATTATGATGCATTTCAAGAGCGAGTGGTAACAATGTTTCTATACCAATAGCTCCAGTGGCTGCTTGAGCAAACGGTAGTCTTTTTCCTTCTTCATCTTCTGGTGTATGGTCTGAAACTATAACGTCAATTAATCCAGATTTAATACCTTCAACTAAAATGATCCTATCATCCTCCAGTCTTAAAGGAGGAGACACCTTTAAAAAAGTTTTAAAATTTCCAATATCATTTTCATTTAAAGAAAGATTATTTATAGAAACCCCAACCGTAAAGTCCAATCCATTTTCTTTATTTCTCTTAATTACCTCTAAAGATTCTTTCGATGAGATTTGGTTTATATGATACCTACATGGAAATTCACTCAACAAACAAAGATCTCGTTCAATAATTATTTTTTCAGCTATATAAGATATTCCCTGTAAACCAAGTCGCGTTGAAACCTCACCTTCATTTATACAGCCATTTTTTGACAGCTCATAGTCTTCTGCATGCTGCATAATTAAAACTCCTATATCTGAAGCATAGTTCATTATCTTAGCCATTGTCTCAGTGCTTTGAACTGCTTTAACAACATCTGTAAATCCAACTATACCTTTTGCAGATAGCAAACCAAATTCCGTCATTTGTTTCCCTTCTGTTTCCCTTGTTAACGTTGCAGACGGGAATAAATTAACAGATGCTTTGTCTCTCCCTCTTCTGATTATAAAGTCAACCATTGAAACATTATCAATAAGCGGTTTAGTATTAGGCATTGTAACTATAGAAGTAACACCACCAGCTAAAGCTGCTTGACTTAGCGTTCTAAAATTTTCTTTATATTCGTATCCAGGCTCACCAACAAATGCTTTCATATCAACAAGACCAGGTATTAATATATTGTTTTTGATATCAATTATTTCTGCCGAAGATAAAGTATCAGTTTTTTTAATATCTTTACCAATCGCTTTAACTTTACCATTTTCGTCAATAACAACAGAGCCTTTCTCATCCATTCCTTGAGATGGATCTATAATTCTCGCATTAATTAAAATTTTTTCAGTCATTTATTTTTTACAATACATTTTTAAACATGCCATTCTTACTGCGACTCCTAATTCTACTTGTTCTTTAACAAGACTTACGTTTATATCGTCTGCAAGTTTAGTGTCTATTTCAACCCCTCTGTTCATGGGACCTGGATGCATTATTAAAGCTTCTTTATTTGCAAATTTTAATTTTTCTGGCGTTAGGCCATAAAATTCATAGTATTCTCTTTTTGAAGGTAAGAAGGATCCTTGCATACGTTCATTTTGGAGTCTCAACATCATTACAATATCACATTCATCTAATCCTTTTTTCATGTCAGTAAATGACTTCACTCCTAAGCTATCTATTCCCTTAGGCATTAAAGTTTTTGGTGCAATGACATTTACTTCTGCCCCTAACATATTCATTAAATAA
>MDSY01053789.1_pt1 | contig 38863 bp, 28 predicted proteins | sample 811131 | NCBI WGS metagenome assembly MDSY01 (sample SAMN05326643, study PRJNA326480) | marine metagenome | isolation source: seawater | place: Atlantic Ocean: South West | collected 2010
CTCCTGCCTTAGGGTCAGCGCCAACTGCTCCTCTATGTTCTAAATTGCAAAGCATAGAAAGACCTTTGCTTACGATATCATGTGAGGCATTATTTTTTGTATCAACAATAAAACCAACACCACATGAGTCATGTTCTTTTGACGATTCATAAAGGCCTTGGTTTTTAGGGAAGCCTATATTATTTTTTTCAATATTATTTTTAGTCATAAATTTAGTGTCCATAAAAATTATGCTTCCCACCTGTATTAATTAATTATTGTTTTTAGTTAGTAGTAAGATGTGATGTTTTATAATAAAATCATTATAAAATCAAGTAGTGTTGCAAAGATACAACAAATTCAGCTATCATATTCTAAAATATGGATTTTTTTGTTATTTTATCAAATATTCTAATGTTTCTTTAATTATTTTATTTCTTTGTTGGAAGTCCATAATTAGGAGATTTTACATCATAGTCTAGATTATCTGGCATATGGAACCATCCAGTAATAATATATTTAATTCCATCATTAACTATTCCCCCTCTGTGAGCATGTGTCCATTCCGCCGGCCAAATAAGAGTCTTACCTTGTTCTGGTTTTATCGATAAGTCATAATATAAAAAATCTGTGGTCCCGCCATCTTTTACATTATTAAGATATGTCATCCAGGCAAAAATTCTACTTGAATTCAAAATATTTGTTCTCTCCATGTGGTGTTTCTTGAAATGACCTCCGGAATAATATTTTTGAATGTTGAAGGAAGAAACCTCAACTGAGTCGAAAAGTGTTTTTAAATGTGACCATTGCTCTAGATAATCAACATAGCATTCCTTTAATAGATTCATATATTTTACAAAAATTTTATATTTTTCATCAGCCAATTGGTTAGGTGTAATAGAAATATCTTTTGATAATTTTACTTTAGTGTTTATCCTTCCACCTGATGTGCCATCCCTTACATCATCAGGATTATTTTCATAAAAAGAAACAATTTCTTCACATATCTTTTTATCAATATCCCAACAACCAATAAAATTATTAGTTGCAACTGTTTCTATAATTTCTCTTTTAACCATCGAGTAATACCTTATTTTTATTATTGAGAAAGAGATTTGTTTCTCCAGATTTATTCATCTCAAATCTAATATTCCCATCTGCTAATCTATTTAACATTATTGAGGCGTGATGATTACCAATATGAGAAAAACTTGTACTTAGAGATTTTAAGGCGCCATAATTATATGGATCTTCTTTTAATATATTAAGCCCAATCTCAATTGCTTTTTTATTTCTATTAGTATCATTTAAAATATTCATTTTTAAAACTAGCGATTCTCTATAGACTTGATCATTAATATTTTTTAGTGCATTCAATACTTTTTCGTTTTGAGTGTTTGATTTTTCTAAATCTCCAACTTCATATAACAGAAGAGCATAATTGTATGTAAACTGGAAATACTTTTCAATCTCAACTGGTGACTCTTCAGCAATTTTAACACCTTCTTGGTATTTTCTTATTTTATGAAGTAGAGATAGATAATTGATTATTAACATATGATCTTTTGGATTAATATCATATGCATTTGATAAAAATTCTTCGCTTTTTAAGTATTCATTACGAGAAGCATAGAGCATACCAAGGTTGTAATTGGTCTCAAACTTTTTTGGGTTTAGTTCAAAACTTATAAGATAATTCTTAATTGCTTGATCTGTGGCATCCAATATTTCATAACTTCTTCCTAGATTGTAATATGGAAGAAAGTTTTTATCTTTTGATATCTTAATTTCATTCTCAAAAGCTTCAATGGACAGATCGAATTGATGTGTATTATAAAAGATATTACCCATTAAACTGAAAGTGAAATCGTTATTTCCATTTTTATCTGTATACAGTTTAATTTCTTTTAATAAATGATCATATTTCTCATTCACGAATAATTCTAAAAATTTATTTTTTGTTTCATTATCAATATTAATGTTCATATTCTAGACTTTTTAATTAATTTACATCAATTTGTCAGTTACTTATTTTATTTGATATCACAAAAGTTAATAATCGAAAAAAATACAAAAACAATGTAAAATTAGATATGCCCAACTCATTAGATCATAATCCAGATGAAATAACTCAAAAAAAATTGATAGGAATGTTTAAAAACGGCTCTATAAAAAAAGAATCAATTCTCTCAGAAATAGATAAAAGACCAAAAAGTGATTTTTGTTATCAACTTTTAGGTTTGATACAAAAAAAAGACAAAGATTATGAAAACGCTCTGAAATCATTTTATAAAGCAAAAGAGGTCAATCCAAATAATTCAGGAGCTATTAACAATATTGGTGAGATTCTTTTTATAAAAAACAAAAGAGAAGAAGCGCTCCTTTGTTTTCTTGAATTAACTAAATTGAGTCCAAATTATATTATGGGGTGGATTAACTTGGCGATTTCCTATCAAAATTCTGGTCTTTTGGATAAATCTGAAGAATGTTATAAAAAAGCCCTTTCCTTAGAACCCTTAAATCAGACAGCAAATATAGGTTTTTGTGAATTATTACGGACACTTGGAAGAAATGATGAAGCATTAGTAATTTTGAAAAACCTCTCTAAGAGCCTTCCAAATGAAAAAGTTATTAATACAATGTATGCGAGGTCATTATTTGATGATGGGAAGGAGTCTGAGGCGCTTGAAGTTTTTGACAAAATCGCCAAGGTCTTTCCTAATGATAAAGTTATTTTACATAATAAATCAGTTATTCAAAAGATTAGAAAAAATTATAGCGAAAGCCTAGATATTGCTCTTAAATTAGAAGAAATAGATTCCACATCTGAGAGAACTAAAGCCCTTATACTTGAACTGTATATGAGAAAAAAAGATATCAAAGGATACATAAAATATTATAATTCGTTAGATGAACGTTTTAAATTAAACAGAACAATTGACGCTATGACTAACTATATTGCTTACCAGACAGATGAGAAAATTGAACCTGTTTTTTGCTCTAAACCAATGGACCACATTTTGATAACTAAGATTTCTGATTTTAGCTCTAGAAGTAAGGATATTATAGAAAATTTAAAATCCGATATTAAGAATAAATATAGTGTATGGGAGCCGAGTTCGAATTCAACTATAGGGGGGTATCAAACAACTAAAAATTTATTCCTTTTTAAGGAAGAATCTTTTTCCGAGTTGTTGGGAATAATTAATTCTGCAGTTAATAACTATAAAAGACACTTCAATAATAGTGAGAGTCTTATGATAAAAGAATGGCCAAAAAAAACATCTATCCATAGTTGGGCTGTTACTTTAAAGACTCAAGGATATCAAAATGCACATATTCATCCTGATGGTTGGTTAAGCGGAGTTTTTTATCTTCAGGTTCCAAATACAAAAAATGATGAAGGGTCAATATTTTTTACCACATTGGGTTATGATTACCCAAATCTCAATGATAATAAAATAGTTGAGAAGCATATAAAACCAGTTCAAGGAGATATTATTCTTTTCCCATCTTCTCTATTTCACGGTACTATTCCTGTAAACTTAGACAGTGATAGAATATCTTTGGCGTTTGATATAAAACCAATATATTGATTTTAAAAAAAATATAATGAGCTCAGAAAAAGAAATAATTTTAGAAGCGACAGCTAAGGCAAATAAAAGGGAACTAAGTCTTGATGAGGCTAAGGATTTGGTGAAGAAATATCCTAAATCTCACAGGACAATTTCTCTTTTAGCATTTATATATTTTCAACAAAGTAAATTTGAAAAGGTAATTGAAGAGATAAAAAGAGCTTTAAGGTATGGGAAAAGTTTAACAGCTTATAATCTCTCAGCGCAATCTAATATTAATTTACAAAATTTTGAAGCTGCCAATCAAGATTTTTCAAAAGCTTTAGAGATTGACGCAAACGATATTATGACCCTAATAAACTATGCAGCATTCTTAGGCCAAACAGGTAAAGCAAAAGAAACTATTCAAATAACTAAAAAACTAACTCTGATACAACCAAATAATTTAGATTTAAAAGTAAAATTAGTAAAAATGTATCATCAGATTTCTGACTTTTTGTCAGCTTCGGAATACCTTGAAGGGGTTGTTAAAGAATTTCCAAATGAATATATTTTTCATCATTTGCTTGGAAATAGTTATTTTCAAACTGACAGAGAAGATGATGCAGCAAAGTGTTATGAGGATGCAATAAAAATAAAACCTGATGCCGAAAGAACCTACTTTAATCTAGCAACATATTATTATGGAAAGGAAAACTTTTCAGAGGTTACTCCATTACTTAATAAAGCTATGGAGTTTGCCCCAAACTGGAGAGCGCCTTATACGCAAATGTGCTATAGTTTGTATAAACAAAATGAATTTGCTGAATTAAAAGACTTTATTTCTAAAAATATTCACAGATTAAAAACATCTATAGAGGTTGCTGCAATTTCTGAATTAGTCGCGGTTCAGGAAAGAGAAAAAAATTCTCATCCATTTTGTCCTGATCCAATGAAATATATATCTGAATTTGATATAGGAGATTATGTTGATGACAAAGATATTTTCTTGAAAGATTTAAAAAATGAAATTGATGATCTAGAGTTTTATGATGGGTTTGCTCCTAATTCAGGAAAATCACAAATAAATGGAACCCAAACTGTGGGCAATATTTTCAAGCATGAAAGTAATCTGTTAAACCAATTGAAGAATTTTTTTATGAAAGCGATCGATGATTATAAAAAGAAATATGAATCTTCAGATAGCATTATTATTAAAAATTTTCCTGATGAAATTAAACTATTTGGGTGGTCAACGAAATTTGATAAAGGGTCTGGAAATCATTTCAGTCATATTCATCCAATAGGTTGGATCAGTGGAGCTTTTTATTTAAATGTTCCGCATGATATTAAAAAACATGAAGCTAATATTCAATTTGATGTCCAGGGTCCTCTACCTGTGTTTAATAACGAAATAAATATTGAAAAAAGGAATATATTTCCTGAACCTGGAAAGTTAGTTATTTTTCCTTCTTCTTTATTTCATTGTACAACACCTTTTTCATCTAAGAATTCCTACAGACATGCTTTAAATTTTGATGTTCAATCGCCTTATACTACAAATATGGATATATCAAAAAATTAGCTTAATAACTTCATAATTTATTTGTTTATGGTCTTAGTCCAAAATTAACTTTGCCTTTTTGTCTGATAGGTGCAGCTAAATTAGTAAATTCACAAATTAATTTTCTTGTATCTCTTGGGTCGACGATTTCTTCTGCAAGAAAGGACTCAGCAGTTTTGAATGGCGATCTAACTTTTTCCATTCTTTCCTCAATCTCTTTCAGTAATTTTTCCGGATTATCTGATTTCTCAAGATCTGATTTATAAGCCGCCTCAATACCACCCTCCATTGGTAGTGAACCCCAGTCACCTGATGGCCATGCATATCTATAATGGACTCTCGATGCATTCATATGTGCGGCACCTGCAACTCCAAAGACTTTACGAAGTATAATTGAGCACCAAGGTGTTTTTGCTTGATATACAGCTGTTAAAGCCCTAGCTCCATGCCTTATTGTTGCAGCTTTTTCGGCATCCAAACCAATAACAAAACCTGGGTTATCCACTAGGTGGACAACTGGCAAATGAAAGGTTTCTGCAATATCAACAAACCTTGTAATTTTATTAGAGGCTTCAGCTGTCCATCCACCTCCGTAGAAATATGGATCTCCAGCAATTAAGCCAACTGGCCAGCCATCAAATCTAGCTAATCCAGTTATAACAGATTGACCGTAGTATTTTCCAAATTCTAAAAAGCTACCATTGTCAACTAATGTGTTAATTATTTTTCTTGCTTTATAAACTTTTCTTCTGTCTTTTGGTATTGCTTCTATTAACCATTCATCTTTTCTATTTGGATCATCTTTAGATTCATATCTTGGAGGAAGTTCATATACTGAAGAAGGAAGATATGTTAGAATATTCCTTGCAACTTCCATCGCCTCTTTTTCAGATTTTACAATTATGTCAATGGCGCCATTCTTCGAATGTATCTTTGATCCACCAAGCTCTTCTTTTGTCAAATCTTCACCAACTCTTTTAACAACAGGAGGTCCCGCTACAAACATTTGTGAGAGCTCTTCAACCATGATTGAAAAATGACTTGATACAGTTCTAGCCGCACCAAGACCTGCAACAGGGCCTAATGCTAAGGCAATCACCGGTATAGTCGATAAATTATCAACAACCCAATTCCATCCTGGATTACCAGGAATATATGTTCTTGCATCAGTATCAAGACTTTTTACTGAACCACCTCCACCAGTCCCCTCAATCAATCTAATTAGTGGAATACGATATTCATTTGCAAATTGTTCTGCCATAATTTGTTTTTGAGCAATTGCTGCATCCGCTGCACCACCTCTAACTGTAAAATCATCTCCTCCGACTATAACTTTTTTTCCATTAATTTTTCCTCTACCCATTATAAAATTTGATGGTGTAAAATTCTTTAATTCTCCTTTTTCATCGTATTCAGATTTACCTGCAATTTTACCGATTTCATGAAATGAATCTTTATCAAGAAGTATTTGAATTCTCTCTCTGACATTAAGTCTATTGTTGTCTTTTTGTCTCTGAATTTTTTCTGGCCCACCCATTTCTTCAGCAAGCTTTTCTCTTTTTTTTAATTCTTCTAATTCGTTCTTCCAATTCATTTGATTTCTTCCTTGAAGACCCAATTATGAATTGGCTTTGCTAGTATTATAAAAAGGAACCCCAATAAGCTTGCACCGATTGCTATATTATTGAACAGGTCTGGCATCGATTTTAATCCTTCTGTCGTAGCTTGGCCTGATAACAATCCTGCTATTATTGCACCAAGTGAAGAAGCTAAAAACCACACACCCATCATCTGGCCAATAAATCTTTTTGGAGATAGAGATGAGATTGCAGCTAAACCAATCGGACTAACCACGAGCTCACCAATAGTATGGAATAAATATGTAAGTAAAAGCCATTTTGCGCTAGCCAATGACTCATTGTTAATTGCAGTGTTAGCACCTAATGCAATAATAACAAAACCAATACCCATTAGTATCAATCCAAGCCCAAATTTAAATGGTAAAGAAGGATCTAACATCCTCTTACCAAGAAAGACCCATATGTAAGCCATTATTGGTGACAAAATAACTACGAAAGCTGGATTAACTATTTGTAACCAGCTAGCTGGATACTCCCAACCAAAAATCAATCTGTTTGTGAACTCTTTAGCAAAAATATTAAAAGAACTTCCACCTTGGTCAAAACCTGACCAGAAAAATGCAGCCCCAATAAATAAAATAAAAATTAAAATCATCTTTCTTTTTTCAAGATTAGAAAGTTTTCCAAATATAAAAATGATAAGAAAATAACTCAGTGAAATTAAAGCTATAATTATTGTAATTACTCCAGCGAGCGGCACGGGATTAAAAGACCAAACATCCAATATGCCTAATACAAATATCGATATAATTGAAATGAGAGAGAAGGAAACTATTAAATAGTCTCTTTTTTTTATTTTATTAGTTAATGTGACTTGAGGTGATATACCTGCATTACCAAGCTTTTGTCTTGTAATTATAAATTGACCTAAGCCAAATGCCATTCCTAATCCAGCAGCAGCAAAACCATAATGCCAACCTATGTTTTCCCCAAGATAGCCACATATAAAAAAGCCTAATATACTTCCAATATTAATTGCCATGTAAAATATTGTAAAACCAGCTTCTTTCCTCTGATCATTATCTTTGTATAAAGAACCTACAATTGCCGAAATATTTGGTTTCAGAAGACCTGTTCCTAAAACCACAAGAAGAAGACCAAGATAAAAAGTGTTTAAGTTAGGAATTGCAAGAATAAAATGTCCTATCATGATAATTATTCCGCCATACAAAATTGATTTCTGTTGACCAATTAATCTATCAGCAATCCAACCACCAGGAAGAGTAACAAGATAAACACAAGATGCGTAGATCCCATATATAGCACTTGCAGAAACAGGATTTATCTCGAGACCACCTTCAGTAATTGAAGCGGTCATAAACAACACTAATATTCCTCTCATTCCGTAGTAGGACATTCTTTCCCACATTTCAGTGAAAAATAGGGTTTTTAGTCCTTCTGGATGATTTTTTAACAATTTAAAGTCCATAGTTATGAAGGAATTTAGTTTATCAAGAATAATTTTTCATTCAAACTTAAAATAGAAAAACAAGCATTTAAAATTATTTAATATTTTGATAGTATTTCATTTTAGCTTTTTTTAATAAGTTTAATTTCATAAGATTTACATAAATAGTTATTGTTTTTTTTCTTAAAGAAGGTTAATTATTTATGGTTGGTACATAAAATAAAGATTTGCTATTTGGTATAAATCATTTATACCTTTTGGTAGACTGAACATATTGTTTTATGAGTCTTTTGAACCGGAGATAAAATAATGAAAATACACAATCTGCCTATATTGGACAAACAGCTAGAATCTAATGAAGATCCAATTTCAAAAATAAAGAATGTAAATCGCGAAACACTCGACAGAAAAATATTTGGGTATACTAGTGCATTAACTTTACCACTTATATTAGCTGCTTGCGGAGGCGGAGGCGGAGGCGGAGCTGTAAGTCCTACTCCAGATTCTGGTTCTAGTGGCGGTTCAAGTTCAGGCGGCGGTTCAAGTTCAGGCGGCGGTTCAAGTTCAGGTGGCGGTTCAAGTTCAGGTGCTGCTGGTACTCAGGCAAATGCTGGGTATATCACTGCAACTGCTGATGCTGATAACTATTTATACGATGTTACTTTTTCAGGTAGTGCTGTAATCAGTGGTGATGATGGTAATGTTATTATTACTGATTTTGATGCAGCAAATGATACTATAACACTAAGAGGTTCTGGTGCTCCTTCAGAATTTTCATCTGGAGGTTCTTCAAATGTTGATGTTGCATCAAACATTGATGGCGATACTGTCATTACTCTTGGAAATGATAATGATAAAACGGGAAGCATTACATTAAAAGGTGTTTCTGACTCTTCTTCTGTTGTTATTAATACAGAAGATGGTGCGGCAGATGATGGTGCGCCAAAAATTGATTTATCTTCAGGTACAGTAACTGCTGCAGCTGCAGGAGAAGTTTTTGAATATTCTGTGAATTTTTTAAATGGTAAGCCTGTCGCGACTGATGGAGATATTATAATTGATGGTTTTGATGTTAAGACAGATAAACTAGTTATAAAAACTGATTCATTACCTGATGGTTATGGTAAAACAAATTTATTAAACACATTAGGAGTTGATGTTACAACTGGTATCTCTGAAACGCGTATTGATTTTGCAGTCAATGCTTCTGGAGAAAGTAGTTCTATAATACTTAAGGGTGTAGAAGATGCAGACCTTGATACCATTGATTTAATTTTTGAGATTATTGCACCAACTGTGGTAGGTACTCAGGTCGATATAGATTCAGCAGAAGTTACTGCAAGTGATGATGCTGAGACTTTTGTTTATGATGCTTCCTGGGATGGCGATGAAGTTGTTGGTTCCGACGGTAATGTAACAATTTCAGGGTTTAGTTTAGCTTCAGATAAAATTTTAGTAATTGGATCAGGCATACCTGCTGGATATGATAGATCGCAATTTGAAAATAATTCTGCAGGTACACAACAAATCGTTGTTGATGAGATTAATAATCAGACAATAATTTATTTCGCTGCTGATGCAGATGGAAATAGTACAACACTTACTCTTTCAGGTGTTGCGGATACTGACAGTTCACTAAATATTGTTTTCGGTTCAGCTATAGGAGAGCTTGTTGAAGCACCGGCTGCTTCAAGCACAGACACTACATCTACCGATGATACTTCATCAACAGATGATACAACAACTACCGATGACACTACATCTACCGATGACACTACATCAACAGATGATACAACAACTACCGATGACACTACATCTACCGATGATACTGCATCAACAGATGATACTGCATCAACAGATGACACAACAACTACCGATGATACATCAAGTGCTACTACTTCATATACCGTAGTTAATGTAGATCAGTCATCTGAGGCTACTATTACAGCTACAAGTGACGCTGAAGAATTTAGATATGAAATCGATTCTGCAGGCGTTTCTCAAGAAGGTGCATTCACTATAACTATTGACGGTTTTGATATTGCTTCTGATAAACTTACATTAGTAATTGTTGGAGGTACTGACAATCTAACAACACAAGAATTCGATGCCCTTAGTGGAGTTGAAGTTACTTCCGATGGACTAAGTGGAACTCAAATATTCTTTGCACCAGATAGCTCAGGACAAAGTGGTGGGCTAACATTGTCGGGTGTTGAAGAATCTTTTGATGATACCTGGACAGCAACTACATATACTGTAGAAATTATTGCTGATGCAAATTTGACAGGTTAATTGGGTTAAACTTTTCTTAATTAAATTTTTATTTTTAAATTACATATGTAATTAATGTGTAAATTTTAATTGCTAATAAAAAAAAAGAGGAGTTTTTTTTATAGTTTATCAACAAAAAGGCAAAAAAAAATGGTTTTTTTTCAATGTTTTAAGATAAAACCTTATTTTTGCCATAATTTAGTATAAATAATGCTTGATAAACTTTGTTACATTTTGTTACAATATGGGCAAGTTATAAGAAAACATTATAATAATAATGTTGACATATATGACGAAATGTAGAATTTTGTGATTCGTTCCAAAGAAATATTTATTGGAACGGGTTTTTATTGTTAACACTATGTTGTTATTTTAGGGAGAAAGTAAATGGCGACTATTAATCACAGTGCTGGTGCGGATATCATCGTACCTTCTAATTCGGGAACAACTTACAGAGGTCTTGCGGGAGATGACACTTATATTTTGTCTAACTCTATTGCAGCCAACGCAACAATTACTATTGTTGATACAAGTGGTTCAAATAAAATTCAATTAGTAGATGGGCTATCAGTAGCTTCATCTAAATTTGCTGCTGATGCAGTACAGCTCACTCTTTCAAATGGTGCAGTTGTTACTATTAATGGTGCTAGCAATTTTACATATGATGTTGGTGGTAATGCTACTGCTGGTGTTTCTGGATCTTCCAATACACTTGCAGAGTTTGCGGCTTCAATGGGTGTCGCTACCTTACCTTCTTCAGGTTCTACAGCTGGAAGCTCAAATGTTACCGTATCTGGTAATGCTGTAAGTTCTTCAGCTTCTCCCACATATACACTTTCTAAATCAGGAACAAGTGTTGACGAAGGTAGTGAAGTCACATTTACTATTACAGCAAGTTCTGCTGTTACATCAGATACATCATTTTCATGGACTGTTATTGGAAGTGACAACGGTGGTACCGTTGACAAAGCAACAGCCGCTGACTTAGACGCGCAGTCAGGTTCAGCTACTATTGCTTCAGGAGCTACATCTACAACTTTCTCCGTTAAAGCTCTTGCAGATTCAGCTGGTGAAGGTATTGAAGGTATTAAAGTAAGTGTCTTCGATCCAAACTCAGCTACAGTTGGTTCACATACAATTTTAATTAATAACTCTGGTGCTGCAGCTTCAGCCCAAAGTTTCACAGGTACAACTTCTTATGATGAATTCACAGGTGGTACAGGTAACGACACATTTACATTTACTGTTAACGATTCACTAGACAATACTGATGTTATTGATGGTGGAGATGGAACAGATACTCTTGTTGCTAATATTTTAGCCCCAGCAGATGGAGCAACAACAACAAGAACTCCAAATATAGAAAATGTTGAAGTATTTAAAGTGAAGAATACTGATGCTACAGCTAATGAAGATGTAATTGCATATGACTTAATAAATACAGCTTCAACATTTACTACTCTATATAATGATAACTCATCTGACTCTGTTGACTTTTTAAATCTTCAAAATATTCCTGGCTTGGTTAAGTTAGCTTTAGCTAATTCAACTACGACTGTTGATTTTGAAGGAACAGCTCTAACAGGTGCAGCTGATACATTAAATGTTGAAATTCTAGGTACAGATTCAACAACATTAGCACTTACTGGTGGAAGCACATTATTAGGACAAGTTATTGAAACTGTTTCTATTAAAAGTGACTCAGTTGCTAATACATTAGCCGATCTTCAAACAACTGGTGTTGGTACAACATCTCTTGTTACAACAGGTCCAAAACAATTAACCATTACTGCAGCGTTAGATAGTGAAATCGTCACAATCGATGCTTCAGGAATGACTGGTTTAAGTGGTCTTGCATTAGGCGCGGCACCTGGTACTGCAGTAGGTATTACTGCAACAGGTTCTGGCGGTAAAGACACAATCTACGGTTCTGCTGGTAAAGATAATATTTCATCCGGTGGTGGTAACGATACAATTAATCTTGGAACACTTGCTGTTACAGATACAGTAGATGGCGGCGACGGCACTGATACAGTTGTAGCTACTGCTACTGTTTCTAATGATTCAGTATTCGGTGGATTAAGTAATGTTGAAGTTCTAAGCTTATCAGGAGCTATTAATGCAACTTTAACTGCCACAACAGGAACATTTGCTACAGTTAAAGATGATGGTGCAAGTAATAACACTATTACTATAGATACATCATATGGTGCATCTGCAATTACAGTAGATATTACTGGAGATGCAAATTCAGGTGATACAATTACTAATAGTTCTGCAGCTACATTAACAGTAATTGCTGGTACAGCTGATCTAAAAGGTGATGATACTACTACGATTACGGCATCTGCTACTAATTTAGGCGATACTTTAAGCCTACAACCAGATGGTGATGGTGAAATTGGTGTTAATGGTACAGGAAATCTGATTACTGGTTTTGACAAAATTGTATTTAATGATGCTGCAACAGGTAATACTGCAACAACATTAGATCTTGGTGATTATGCTACTGCTTTAACTATTGATGCATCTGCGTTAGACGCAACAGATGCCACTCTTAATATTGGTGGTGCAAATGTTTCTAAATCTATGACATATACAGGTAGTGCTGGTGTTGATAACTTTACTGGTGGTGGAACAGTTGGTGATAACATCACAACTGGTGCAGGAAATGATATTATTGCTGCTACTGCTGGTAACAATACTATTGATGCAGGTGCTGGTGTAGATACAATCTCATTAGGTACTGGTAAGGACCATGTATCAGCTGGAGCAGGTAACGATATTATTACAGGTGCTGCTCAAGTTAAAGCTGATGACACAATTGATGGTGGTGATGGTACAGATACATTAACTCACACAGGCGCTATTTCATATTCAACTATACTTGGTGGATTATCTAATGTTGAAGTATTAGCTCCTCAAGGCGCTATTGCTGTAACATTACAAACTCCGGTATCTGGTCTTGAAAAAATCAGTCTTACTGAAGCTGGTAACCAAGTTGTTACATTTGCTGCTGGTTATACAGGCGCAATGACTGTTGACCTTGCTGGCGATGCTACTGACAACCAAGATAGTATTATTAATACTGGAAACATTGAATTATCAGTAACAGGTAATGGCCTTGATTTTGACTCCGATACTACTATCACAGGTGGTACAGGTACTGATACTATAACAATGACAAACTTAGCTTCCTTTAGTGCAATTCTAACTAATGTAACTGGAGTTGAAACAATTACTGTTGTTGATTACACGCTTAATGCTGATGCAAATATTACAACTGGTGGTAATAATTTATCTGCATTAACTATTGATACATCATCATTAGATGCTGGTGAAAATACAACCATTGATGCTTCAGCTAGAGTAGTTGCAACAACAATTACTGCTGGTAACGGTACTAACAATCTACAAGGTGGTACAGTTAACGATGTAATTACAGGTGGTTCTGGTGTTGATACTATCGATGGACAGGAAAACTCTGCAACTCTAGGTGCTGATAACATCAGTGCAGGTGCAGGTAATGATATTATTAATGTATCAACCGCGGAAAGCGAATTTAGTAACAGCTCAACTACTGCTCTTGTGACAGATACAGTAGATGGTGGTGCTGGTACTGACACACTTGCTTTTGCTGCCGTTGCAACATTAACTGGTGCTGAACTAGCTAATATTAGTAATATTGAATCATTAACTCTACAGGATACTTCATCAATTACACTAACAGATACATTCCTAACTAATAACCCTGGAGTATCTGTAACACTTGGTGCAGGTACTGTTGCCGCTGATTCAACAACGGTCGGAACAACAACTACTGTTAACCTTACTAAAGCTGTTACGTTTGTAACTACTTCTGGTAATGTGAACTTCACTTCAGGAACTGGAGATGATAACTTCATAACAAGTAGTAATGTTCTTGATGCGAGTGATACTATTGCAATGGGTGCAGGTACTGACACTATTACAGTAAGAAACAACACATCATTAACAGATGGTACAGGTAATGCTGCTACTGTCGTTCTTGGAGCAGTAACTGGTTTAGAAAAAGTTACTGTGCAAGATTTAGCTGATGCGGATACAGCTGGTAATGCTAATATCTCTACAGATGCTGCTTATAAAGGAACATCATTAACAATTGACGCTTCTGCTCTAGATTATGATTCAGTAACCCCTGCTAATTCAGAGGTTGCTACTATCGATGTTTCAGCTAATGCTGCAACTGAGCCAGTAACTATTATTGGTGGTGATGGTCTTGATGTATTAACAGGTGGTGCAGGTGCAGATAATATTTCTGGTGCTGGATCAAATGATAATGTTTCAGGTGGTGCAGGTGCTGATACACTTACTGGTGGTGTTGGTGTTGATACACTGAATGGTGGTGCTGGCCTTGATGATATTGATGCCGGTGCAGGCAATGATATTATTAGTATTACAACATACAGTGATTTCCAAACAACTGGTGGTACAGAAACTGTTGATGGTGGTGCTGGAACAGATACGCTTTCATTAGCGGAAGCTGCAGCTCCAACTCTTACAGCTCCTGAATTATCAACTGTAAGTAATATTGAAGTGATTGATGCAACATCTACAATTGCTAATAACACAACAACTATTACATTAAGTCAGGCTTTCATGGATAACAATGGTGGTGCAATTACAATTGATGGTAACGAAACTGCAAACTCAGGTGGTAACCATGTGATTAATGCATCAACGGTATCAACCGGTGTTGTTACTTTCCAAACTGAAGGTGATACAACAGGTAAAAATGACACATTCTATGGTGGTGGCGGAAACGACATCGTTATAGTTGGTACAACGCTACAAACATCTTCATCTGCTGCTGAATGGGAAGCTGCTGATGTTTATGATGGTAACGGTGGTACTGATGTTCTTCAAATCAACAACGCTGGTAATGCAAGTAATGCTGGATCTGGTGGTGCAAAACTTATTGTTGACTTTGATGCTGTTACTGAAGTTGAAAAAGCAGTTGTAGCTGATGCCGATGGCGCTACTACAGCCGCTGATGCGATTTTATTTGAGTTAGCTGCTAGTGTAACTACTGCAAATACACCATTAACTTTCGAATTTGATGGTTCTGCAATTACAGATGCTGATGACGATATTACATTCAACTATGATGCTGATAACACAGCTGTTACAAATAGTGCGCTTACAACACGCTTTACTGTGAAAGGTGGAGCTGGTGATGACACAATTTATGGTGCTGCTGGATCAGATACTATCACAACTGGAAACGGTGCTAATGTTGTCGTTACCGGAAATGCTACTACTGTTGGTGGTGGCGCTGGTGGTGATCATGTTACTGGTGGTACTGGTATCGATAATGTTACTGGTGGTACAGGAGCTGATACAATTAATTCAGCTGCTGGTGCTGATATTATTTCAGCTGGTGCAGGTAATGATATTATAGATGGTGGTACTGGTGCTGATAATATTACAGGTGGTACTGGTGCAGATAATATCACTGGTGGATCTGGTAATGATACATTTAATTATGCAGCTGGAGACTCTGCTGGTGCAACTAAAGATACTATTACAGACTTTGCGGCTACTTCCGCAGCTGGTGTGGCAGGTGATAAATTAAGCATATCACTTACTCTTGCTGCTGGTGGTATAACATTTACTGAGACTGATAGAGGTGATGTTGCAAGTACTGCTGAAGCACCTGGTAATCTAGGTGGTGTAGCTGGTGATTTTGTCTTTAATGACGGAACATCAGAATTTATGCTAGATGTTAACGGTGATGGTAACATTAACGTTAATGACCTTGTTATTGGGTTAACTGGTGAAACAGCGTTTGCCGAAGCTGATGTTGTATTTAATATAACAGGTGGTGCTGGTAATGATATAATCACATTAGGATCTAACGACGATACTATTGATGGTGCTGGAGGTGCTGATATTATTTTAGCTGGTGCTGGTGATGACACTATCAGTGATAGTGCTGCTGCTGATGTAGTTACTGGTGGTGCTGGTGCTGATAGTATTGATGCAAGCACAGGCACTGACGACATTCGTTATGCTTCTAAAACTGATGGTGCTGCAGCAACAAAAGTAACAGGACAAGATGTTCTTTCAAACTTTACTGAGGGTACTGATACTCTTTCATTTGATGAGAGTGTACTTATCAATGGTAATCTTGGTAATAAAGCAATTACAGTGTTCGAATCTGGTAGTGCTGTAGACCTGAATACTGCTAATAACGCTGGTGTTTTCGTTATCGATACAACACAGACTGTTGCTGATGGACTAGCAGCTCTAGCTACTTCACTTGCTACTATTTCTCAGAATGAAACTGCTGATGATGCGTTTATCTTTGTTGTTGACAATGATACTACTACATTCATTGTATCTTGGGATGACCGTGAAGCTAGTGGTGGTGACGGCGGCGGTGATATCGATGCTGCTGAGTTGACTATCTTAGCTCAACTTACTGAAGCTGATGCTCATGGTGCAGGTTACGAAGCAACGGGAGACTTCTTACTGTACTAAAAAAGTACATTATAACTAATTAAATCAGGGGCTTTTTATAAAGCCCCTTTTTTTATATAATAACCTTAAGGGGTTTCTTATGAAGTTTTTACATGTTGGTTGTGGTCATAACGACAAAACGAAGACAACAGATGTTTTTGCTAGCACTGAATGGCAAGAAGTTCGACTTGATATCGATAAAAAAGTTAACCCTGATATTGTATCATCTATTACTGATATGAGTGTTGTTGAATCAGATTCATTTGATGCTGTATACTCAGCGCACAATATTGAACACTTATTTGCACATGAAGTACCTTTAGCAATTAAAGAATTTAGAAGAGTTATTAATGATAATGGTTTTGTTTTCATAAGGTGTCCTGATCTTCATACAATTGCTAAACATATTGTTGAAGGAAATGTTATAAAACCTATGTATCAATCACCAGCCGGACCTGTTACTCCTATTGATGCTTTATTTGGCATGAGACCATTTCTTATTGAAAATGAATATATGGCTCATAAAATAGCTTTCACATCCGAATTATTAACAGGCACCTTAAAAAGTAATGGTTTTTCAAGCGCAATCTGTGTTCGATCTATTAGTGCAGTTGAACTCTTTTGCATTGCCTCAGCTAATGAAAGCTCTGATGATGTCCTGCTTGATCAAATGAATTTACATTTATCTAGTAGGTTAGGTGATAATATTATTCAAAATGAAAATTGATAAATTATGGGAAAGAACCTAGATAAAGCCCCTTTTGCAACGCATTTTTTTACTGATGCTTTTAACATTGATGGTGAACAACTTATGGGTCGCCAAGCAGCTGGTAACAGTTACTTAAGTGCTTTATTTAAAGAAAAATATGAAAATATAGCTCTATACATTGCTTCTATACAAGAAGATCCTCGTGTTGAATCTAATAAGGCTAACATTATTAATTTTTTAAATTCATCAGTAGATTATTCATCAGACTCAAAAATAAATTTAATTCCTTTTACATCACCTCAAGAGTCTAAAGCATTTGGTGGTATATTCAGACCTGACCCTAAATTAAATGATTTAGCTAGGCATAGATCGTATTTTAATCATGATACTTATAGTTTAATTGGAATTACTCATACAACAGCATCTCATAATATAATGACGGTTATTAAAGATATGATTGTCTCACCTTTAATGCCATGGGACGCATTGATTTGCACATCTGAATCTGTACGTAGTACTGTTGAAACTATCCATTCTGATTATCTTGAATATCTTGATTTAAGATTAGGTATTAATAAAAAACCTAAAATTCAACTTCCTGTAATACCATTAGGTATTAATATTGATGATTTTACTTTTAATCATAAATTAGACCCAATTAAAGCTAAATATAAAATTGAAGATGATGATATAAATATTATTTTTGTTGGAAGAATTAGTTTTCATGCAAAGGCACATAATATTCCAATGTTTTTAGCTTTAGAACAACTTAGTAAAGATGTTGATAAAAAGATAAACTTTATTATGGCTGGCTGGTTTCCTAACGAAGCTGTTGAGAAATGGATTAAAGAAGAAGGAGATAAATTATGTCCATCTATTAACTTGATATATGTTGATGGTCGAAATCAACAAAACAAATTTGATATATTCTCTATAGGTGATATCTTTTTTTCTTTAACAGATAATATTCAAGAAACATTTGGTTTAACGCCTTTGGAGGCCATGGCATCAGAAATACCCGTAGTAGTAAGCGATTGGGATGGTTATCGAGAAACTGTTAGAGACGGAATAGATGGTTTTAGGGTTAAAACGACTTCATTTCCTGAGGAATTATCAAATGCTCTAGCTTATAGATTTGATATAGGAGCTGATACTTATGATAGGTATTGCGGTTATCATTCATTATTTACTGCAGTAGATATAGAAGAATCCATTGAGAAATTAAAATTATTAATAACAAATGAAGACTTAAGAAAAGAACTTGGGAAAAATGCTAGAGAAAATGCAGTTAATAAATTTAGTTGGTCAACTATTTTAACTAAATACGAAGAATTGAGCGATGAATTAAATGAAATTAGGTTAAGTGATGGAAAAGAATTTAGTTTAATTAACAGTAAAATAAGCTCAGATCGCTTATCTCCATTTAAAATATTTTCAACTTATCCAACGCGTAATATCGAAAAAAATACAAGCTTAGAGAAATTATCTAATATTAATGATTTATCATTTTCAAAATTAAGAAATCTTGAAAGCATTAACTATGCATCAATAATTTTACCAAACCAAGAAAACATTGATCAAGTATCTAATATAATTAATGACTTTGAAAAATTTACTATCGAACAAATAATGAGTAAATCAACATTAAATGAAAATGATATTTTTGCTATCGTTACTTTGCTATTAAAATATGGTTATATTAAAATTACCGATTAGTATGACAAAGAAAAAGCAAATATTATTTATTCATCAGAATTTCCCAGGTCAATTTAAATCTCTTGCTCCTGGTTTAATAAAGAAAGGTTATGAAGTACATGCTCTCGGCGAGATAAATAGTATTAGTCAAGTAAATGAATTTCCAGGTCTAAATCTTCATGCATATGAAATCACAAGGGGTAGTACAAAAGGCATTGATAGTTTAGCTGTTGAATTTGAGTCAAAGATGATTAGAGCTAAATTTGCATTAGTTAAGTGTGAAGAATTAAAAAAAAATGGACTTAATCCCTCTGTCATTATTGCTCACCCACAATGGGGAGAATCTTTTTTATTAAAAGATTTATGGCCTGAGAGTAAAATACTGTCATATTTTGAATTGCACTGGAATACAGTTAACTCTGACATAGATTTTGATAAAGAATTTTATGATGATGAATACTTTAAATTTACTGTTCAAAAAATTCGAGCTAGAAATGTGTTTAATTATGAGATATTCAATCACTCAGACCAAATATTATCACCTACAGAGTATCAAAAAAATACTGCTCCAGAGATATATAGAAAGAATATTTCAGTAATTCATGATGGAATAGATACAGAAACCTTAAAACCTAATAATGGCGTTGAGGTTGTGCTCGAAAACAATCTAAAATTATCTAAAAAAGATAAAATAATAACATTCATTAATAGAAACCTTGAGCCACAAAGAGGTTATCATATTTTTATGAGATCCTTACCAGATATATTAAAAAAACACCCTGATGCGCATGTATTTATTATAGGTGGTGATGGAAAAGGATACGGAATGCCACCTCCCGCTAAAAGCACATGGAAGAATGTCTTTTTTAATGAAATTGAGAAAGATATAGATGTATCAAAAATACATTTTCTTGGTTCAGTAGAGTACAAATCACTGATAAACTTATATCAGGTATCTTCAGTTCATATTTATTTAACATATCCCTTTGTTTTATCGTGGTCGTTGTTGGAAGCAATGTCATGTGAATGTCTTATTATTGGATCAAGCACTGAACCTGTTAAAGAGGTAATAAATGATAAGAAAAATGGATTATTAGTAAATTTCTTTGATCAAAAGGAATTATCAGAAACCATTAATAAAGTTTTAGAAAACCCCAAAAAATTCGATAAATTAAAGAAAGCTGCTCGAGATACAATTATAAGAAATTATGATTTAAAAACTATTTGTTTACCAAAACAAATTGATCTAGTTGAAAAGTTATTATTGAAATAAAATGATCAAAGAAAATGAAATATTTAATGGTGTTTATAAATTTGAACTTGAAAATCATGTTGATGATAGGGGGTTTTTTTCAGAAATTTATAAAAAAACTGATCTAATAGAAAAAATAAACAATGGAGTATTCATTCAAGATAATCTATCTTTTTCTAAAAATAAAAATACTATCAGAGGCCTACACTATCAATTGGAACCTTTTGATCAATCAAAATATGTTATTGTTTTAAAAGGAAAAATATGGGATGTGTTTATTGATCTGAGAGAAGATTCACCAACATTCTTAGAATATGGATTTACAGAATTAAATGAAAATCAGTCTTCTATATTAATTCCTAAGGGATTTGCGCATGGTTTCTGTACTATGGCTGATAATACTCTAGTTTTGTACAAAGTTGATAATTTTTATTCAAAGCAACATGAGAGAGGTATTATTTGGAATGACCAATCTCTCAATATACCTTGGCCTGTAAGCGAACACGATATTATATTGTCCGATAAGGATAAAGAATTACCTTCTTTAGAGATTAAAAAATGACGAAAGATAAAAAAAATATAATTGTTACAGGTGGTTATGGTTTTATTGGTTCTTATTTAATTAAAACCCTTAATCAGATTGGAGAATATAATATTATTAATATCGATAATCTCTCATATGCTTCAAGCACTTACTCTCTTGATTTGATTGATCAAAATAATTATACGCATTTGGATATTGATATTTCAAAATATACGGGATTTCATTCTTTATTAGAGCAATATCAACCTATAAGATTCTTTCATTTGGCCGCAGAATCGCATGTTGATAGATCAATTGATAGTCCAGACAAATTTATATCGACTAATGTGTATGGAACTTATAATATTTTAGAAGGTATTAAATATTATCTATCTAATTCAGAAACAAAGACCAAAAAAGACTTTAAATACCTTCATATATCTACCGATGAAGTTTATGGCTCAAAAACTGCTGGTAAATCTTCAGAGGATGATAATTTAATGCCGAATAGTCCTTATTCATCATCTAAAGCATCTTCAGATTTATTAGTTAGAGCATGGAACAAGACTTATGGGATACCAACATTAATAACACGTTGTACTAACAATTATGGCCCATGGCAGTATCCTGAAAAACTTATTCCAGTTGTCATAAGCAATATAATTGATAAGAAAAAAATACCGATTTATGGTAATGGTAAACAAGTGAGGGATTGGATACATGTTCAAGACCATGTCGATGCACTTATAACTTTATCAGAAAATACAAAAATTCTACCTGGCGAAATTTATAATATTGGTGCAGATAATGAATTTACAAATATAGAATTGGTTAAGTTAATTTGTAATATCTGTGATAATGAAATTCCTAATAAAACAGGACCATATTCTTCATTAATTGATTTTGTTGATGATAGACCAGGGCATGATACTAGGTACTCTTTAAATAATAATAAAATTGTTGAACATAGCAACTGGAAACCTAAAGTGGAATTTCTTCAAGGTCTTGAAGGTACCATAAAATGGTATATTAAAAATTATAAGTCATTAACTAAATATTTTAAATCAGAATATGATGGCAAAAGAATAGGGCTTGGAAGTTAAATATGAAGATCTTACTAATAGGTGGCAGTGGTCAACTTGGTAGGGCAATTCTTAATACAGATATTATTAAATCTTTTGAAATATTATCTCCTGACTCTGTTTCCCTTAATCTATCAGATAAGAGAGCTATAGATGAATATTTTGAAAACTATAAACCTGATGTAGTAATAAATTGTGCGGCATATACGAATGTTGATATGGCAGAAGAAAATAAAAAATTAACTAGAATCATAAATATCGAAGGCCCTAAATACCTTGCAACAAAAGTGGAAGAATTTAATTGCTTTTTTATCCAATTATCAACTGATTATGTTTTTGGAAAGGATAAAACTGGTCCCTTTTCTAATTTAGATAAAACGGGCCCTTTAAATTATTACGGACAGAGTAAAAGAGATTCTGAAGAAGTTATTTCTGAAGTTACAAACAGGTTTTTAATTATAAGAACTGCATCACTTATTAGTGAATATGAAGGTAATTTTGCAAATTATATAATATCTAAACTATTAAATAAACAAAAGTTAAATATTATAAAAAATCAAATTATTTCAGTAACTTATGCATTTTATTTAGCGGAATGTATTAATAAAGTAATTTTTATTCTAGAAGATAATAATATAGATAAACTTTCAGAAAATAAGATCATTCATTTTACTAATAACGGGTATACGGATTGGTATTCTGTTGCTATTAAAATACAGGAAATATTAAATGAGAGAAAACTACTAGATAAAAAAGATTACATATCGCCAATAATGGATACTGAATGGAAGAGTTTAGCTAAGAGACCTAACGATAGCAGATTATTATTGGATGATAATGTTTTTAAAATTTTAAATATTAACCAAAAAAAGTGGGATGAATCGCTTTTAAATATTATAGATAATTATATTAAAATAAATAGGTTGTAAAATAATGAGAAAAGGAATTGTATTAGCTGGTGGTGAAGGTACTCGTTTGTATCCTCTTACTAAAAATACATCAAAACAATTACTTCCAATTTATAACAAACCAATGATTTATTATCCGCTTTCACTTCTTATAAACGGCGGTATAAAAGAAATTCTTATTATTACAACACCGAGAGATAACGAACAATTTCGAAAATTACTACATGATGGAAGTCAATGGGGAGTATCAATTTCTTATGAAGTTCAGGAAGAACCAAATGGTATTGCTCAATCGTTTTTGATAGCTGAGAAATGGTTAGATAATTCACCTAGTGTTTTGATCCTTGGTGACAACTTTTTCTTTGGAAACGGCTTAATAGACATAACTAAAAAGATTTTTACTTCTGATGAAAACGCAACAATTTTTTTACATGAAGTCATTGATCCTGAAAGATATGGGGTTGCGAAGTTGGACAGTAATAATAATATTATTGATATAATAGAAAAACCAAATACACCAATTTCGAATTGGGCCGTAACAGGAATGTATTGTTATGACAAAAATGCCCCTATGCTTACTAAAAACCTTAAGCTTTCTGAAAGGGGAGAGCTTGAGATAACTGATCTTAATAAAATTTACTTAACCGAAAAAAAACTTAATGCTAAATTTTTAGGTCAAGGATTTGCATGGTTAGATATGGGTACACATGAATCATTGATTGAAGCTGCTAATTTTGTAAAAATAATTGAGAGACGCCAAGGTATAAAAATTGCTGATTTAGATAATTAATTAAGATAAAAATTAGGTTACTCTCTAAATGCTTTTTTTGAGAGTTTTGTTATAGGATTTATTACATAACTTAATACAGTTCTCTTATTTCCTATTATTGAAGCGCTTGCTTGCATTCCAGTCAGTATATCCATATTATTTGCCTGTTTTATTTCCTCAACATTAACTTCAATTATTGCTGGATAGTAAGGTATATCGTTAGAAGCAATTTTAGTGCTTGCAGAAACAGTTTTTACCTTACCATCAACTTGTCCCCATATTGCCATGTCATAAGCAGTAAAGGAAATTTTTGATAACATTCCCTCCTTTACATCCGCAATATCCTTCAATTGAATGTTAACTTCAATTCTAAGTTTATCATCCACAGGAACAATTTCAGCTAATGGAGATGCACTATCCATAACTTGACCAACATTATTTGCATGTATTTGGGATACAACACCATCCACAGGCGATTCAATAGATGTGTTTTCTAATCGAATTTCACTACTTGTAAATCTTTTCTGAGCCTCATTAAGTAACAAATTTTCATCAATTAAAGTCATTTCTGCAACAGCGCCATCCTCAACAAGATTTTTAAGTATCTCAACTTTTCTTATTCTTTCATCTACATCTTTTTTGTTAGCTTCATATTCGGCTAACGCCTGTTGATTATCAAAGATAAATAAAATATCGCCTTTTTTTACTTTATCACCTAGCTCAATATTTATTGCTCTAAGCCTCTCTGTATAAAGGTTTTGAACCATATGTACATTACTTGTAGGTATAACATAACCTTCGGCCCTTATTACAGTATCAAGTTTAGCGAAAGCTGCCCATGTGAAAGCAAAGACAGTGAAAGAAAATATTATCCAAAATAGAATAAAGGATTTTTTATGCTTCTCAAAATTTTGAATATGAAAAAAACCAGAATTTATTGCCTTATCAAAATAAGAAATACCTGCTCTATAAATATTATTTAATAAATTTTTCATTTTCATCTCATTTGTTTTGAGTTTTTATAACTTGATCTCTAGGAGCTACTCTTGAAATTTGACCATTTACCATAATTGCAACTGTATCAACATTTAATAAATGATTTGCATTATGGGTTGCAATAATTATTGTTGGTTTATAGTCCAAATTAAAAATGTGATTAATTACTTTCATTTCACTTTCTGTATCCATTGAACTCGTTGGTTCATCGAGAACTAAAACTTTTGGTTTACGGATCAATGTTCGAGCAAGCGCTATACTTTGTCTTTGACCGCCTGACAAATTCTGTCCATTTTCATTAACTTCATAATAGTATGCTTTTGGTAAGCTAGCTATAAAATCATGCGCTCCTACAGCTTTGGCGGCTTCAACAACATCATCTTCATTTGCATTATCAATTCCTGCTGCAATATTTTCATAAATAGAACCTGAAAAGAGCTGAATTTGTTGCGGGCAGTAACCAATATTTGTTCTTAAAATATCTGAGGGTATATTTGTTATATCATATTTTCCAATAAAAACTTTACCTACAGAAGGTAAATGAAATCCAATAATACTTCTTAAAAGAGTAGATTTTCCACATCCAAGTGGTCCAACCAACGCTAGCTTTTCTCCATCTTTTATTGATAAATTTATGCCCTGTAAAATTGTTGATTCTTGAATAGAATAATCTAAATTTTTAACATCTATATTTCCATTATCTAAAATTACACCTTTAACGCCTTCCAAGATTTCATCTCTACTTTCTTCTTTCATCAATTCGTTAACATTATTAAATGCCGCAATAGCTCCATTTAAACGCGTTAGTAGCTGGCCTGTTTGAACTAAAGGTGATAGAACGCGTCCCGATAAAATAACGCATGCTACAAGCGCTCCGGTTGTTATCTTAAGGCTTGAAATTAGAAAAACTCCAACAACAACAATACCTATCATGCTGATTTGAAGAGATGTTGTTGCAAAGTTTACAGCAAAGTTACCAATTATTCTATTCAGTAATCCAATTCTCGCTGATTCCTTTGTGCTATCATTCCATCTATTTTTTAAAAAACTACCACCTGCAATACTTCTCACGGTCTCCATATTTGATGTTAGTTCTAATAGGGTTTTCGTTTTACTTGTTTGAATTTTTGTATTTTCTTTACCGTAACGCTTTAATATAGGTTGGACTAAACCAGCAACACCAAGAACAAGTGGAACTATAAGAGTAGGCACTAAAGCTACCCAACCACCTATTGCATATAGAACACCGATGAAAATAAACATAAAAGGTAGATCAATAAATATTACAAGACTTGCAGATGTGAAAAAATCTCTAACACCCTCAAATTCTTTCACAGTTTGAACGATATTACTTCCCGCTCCAAGCAACCTTGAGTCATGGCCTGATATTTTACTAAATAGTCTTTCATTTACCTCTTCTTCAATTTGAATACCTGCTATATCGATAAAATAACCGCGTAGCATTTTTAAAATAAAATCAAAAACAATTACAAATGCAATACCTATTGTTAATGCTAGTAATGACTCCATTGCGCTATTAGGTAAAACACGGTCATAAACTGTCATAATGTAAAATGCACTCATTAATGCAAAGATATTGATTAAAATTGATGCCAAAGCTACTTGGACATATATACCTTTATTTTTTAGGGCAGTTCCCCAAAACCAGTGACTTTTTAAATCTTTAGTTTCGTTATTCATTTAAAAAACCATTAAAGTTCTTTGTAATAATAATTGATTTTGATGTAAAAGCCCAAAATATGCAGATAATAAATTACTTTCTGCATCCATAAGGCTTTTAAGTTGATTGATTTCGTTTAAGGCTGTTTCAGCAAAAGATGACGCAACAAATCCACTTAACTCAATTCTTTTAGCGATTATTTCCCTTTGTTTTTTTGTGTCAACAAAGGCTTGGTATATCTCATTTCGTGATTTTACTGCTGAATCAAGGATGCTTATAAACTCTGCCTCTGAATTTATATCTCTCTTTTTTTCAATACCTATATTTTCTCTAGCAGCACGTGATTTTGCTTTTGATCCAGAGATTTTGGCCGATGATCTCCCAAAATCAAAAAATGGATAAGAAAAATATAGACCCCCTCTTACATCTTCATCACCCAGGTTATCGTCTAAGTCATATTTGGTAAATCTAGCAGCGAAACCAAATTGTGGTCTATATTCACTTTTAGCAATAGTTATATCTTCAATGCTTTCTTTAAATTTAGATTGCGACATTTCTACATCAAAAGATGTATTTGAGTAAGGTATTGATTGATCATCAATTTTTACTTTAGGGTATAATTTATTATTAAATTCTCTTTTAAAAAAATTTTCATAAACAGATATATCTCTTCTGGAATTAGCGCTTAAATTAGCAACAATTGACTTTATATTATTATAACGAACTGAAAAAAGAGCAAATTCAACAGGATCTGAAATTCCAGCATCAACTCTTGCTTTAACCTTTTCTAGAAATGGTTCTAATTCTTTTAGAATTTTTTCAGAGTGTTGATAAAGAAGGAATGACGAAATAGCTTTAGTGTAAATTTCGTTAGCATTATAAATCAATTCAGATATTGCTTTTTTCTTTGATAAAGATATGTGGTATGTACCTTCTTTTGCTTTCCTTACACCAGCGTTGATACCTCCACCAGAATATATTGCTTGTCTTATCTCAACAACCCCATCAAAACTATCATCTCTAATTTTTCTTATTGCATTATTTTCTTTGATTTTACGAGAGAGAACCTCATCATTCACAACCCTTAATGAGAGCTCAGGTAGTCTCTGCCGTCTAGAAAATTTTAAATTCATTTCAGCTTCATTTAAAATAGCAGTAGCATAAGAAAATTCAGGTTGTTCAAGAACAACTTCCCTAAGAAATTCAAGATAGTCATTTTCTTCTTCAAGCTCATAAAAAGCTCCAAGTTTTTCAAAAGAAAACTTATCTGCATATACCGTTGAAGCAGTAAATAAAGATATTAAAAATAATATTATATTTAGTTTGATTTTAAACATATCTTAAACAAAAAAATTAAGCGAGATTCGAGCCAAGAAGTAAAAGTTCTAATTTACTTTTTGCTTTTGGCTTTACCTTTACCTTTACCATTTCCTTTTTTTTCTGAGGTATTATCGGAATTGGCTTCAGACAATTGTGATTCTAGCGTATTTAATGTGTTAACTAAATTATTAACTACTTCAGCTACAATATTACCAGGAACTTCAATAACTCCTGATTCCTTTGCTTGGCCATCTGGGCCAGTATACAAACATTGTATTCTTACTAAACCATTTGCAAATGTTGCAGCTCCAACCTGTTCAATTATCATAATATCCTCCTTTATAAATATTAACCTTCAATTAACTAAGTAGTAGTATATTACTAAGGTGGTGATTCTTTAATTAATTTCAACCCCATAGAGATGGTGGGCGTGGCTGGGATTGAACCAGCGACCTCTACGATGTCAACGTAGCGCTCTCCCACTGAGCTACACGCCCGTTATATTATCTGGAAAATGAAGCCATCCAGTGATTACATATTTAATTTCGTTGGTTATAGAGCCTTTATGAAGATGTGTCCATTCTGAAGGCCAAATAATTGTTAAACCTTTTTTGGGTTTAACCTTTACTCCGTAATAGTAAAATTCTGTTTCTCCTCCATCCTCAACATCATTTAAATATGTCATCCAAGCAAATAATCTACTAGATGAAGAAATATTCATTCTTTCTGAGTGCCAAGATTTAAAATGGCCACCTTTATTATATTTCTGAATATTGAAAGGTCCTATGTGAAGCTCTTTAATGTAATTATTTAAATTAAAACTTTCCATATAATCCCAGTAACAATCATTCAAGTGTGACATGTACTCTTTGATAGGGTTGAATTCATCACTTTGTAATTCAAGGGGGTTTATTGATAAATCTATGGAATCTTTAACTTCTTTATTTAATCCAGTATAGGACTCACCAATCTTTTGCTTTGTTTGATTTGATTCAAAAAAGTTAATTATATTGTCACATAGGGTAACATCATCCATTAACCAGCCCTTAATAAAGCTATGATTCATAGTTGGATTATTAATTTTATGTTGTTTCATTTATCTTAACTTTATCTATTTTATACGATCCATGTTCTTTTTTTGATTTAAATATTATACTTCCTGTGCCTACTCTTTTGTAAAAAACTGCCTCTCGGTGTTTTCCAGCCTTATCATATATATTAGAAAGATTCACATATAAAATTCTCTTCTCTGGGTCCAGACTTATTGCTTTCTGCATAATATCAAGAGCTTTTTCAGTTTTATTCATATTATAGTAAATATTGGATAAATTTACATATGCATCCATAAAGAGATTATTATAACTTATTGATTCTAAATAATTAATCTCAGCTTTTTTTTGATTTTGAAGAGCGTCATAGCACAATCCTATATTATAAAAAGTTAATGATATTTCTTTTCTTAAATTTTTATAAATTTCTTTATCAGCTATTATTCTGTTAAAATAATTTATAGCATTATCGAAGTCTTTATCCTCTAAACTTAGATAACCCAATCTAAATAAGGTGTGGAAATTATTGGGGTTTCTTGAAAAGGATTTTAAGTATAATTCTTTTGAATCATTAAATTTTTTGAGTTCAAATAAGCAATTAGCTTTCGCCAAAATCAATTTTTCTGATTTAGGTTTAATAGAAATATTTTGATTTATTAGATCTAAAGCTTCCTCTTTTTTTCCTTGTAAAATGAGGTTGTTTACTAACTGTATTACTGTTTCTGACGAGTTTTTTTCTAATATATTTAATTTTTTAATATATTTTTCTGATTCATTATAATTTTTAAGATTATTAAGAGTTGTTATTATATTATTTAAAATTGTTTTATTATTTGGATTTAAGTTAAACCCGTGTTTGAGAATTTCTAAAGCTTTAATAAAATTATTTTTTCTTAAATATATGCCCCCTTTTAAATTTATAGCGTCAATATTATTTGGATTTTCTATAAGAATTTCTTCAATTAAGATGCTTGCTTCATCGGTCCTACCTAAGTTAAAAAGATTAATAGCTTCTGAGATTTTATTTTGTTTTAAATTAGTCATATATTTTAATTAGGTAATTTAATGTAATATCTCATCAATAATATATTATTAATTTATGTTTGAGAACTTTTAGATAGAAATATGATAAAACCAAAAAAAAATTATGAAAGGATTTTAGAGCTTTATAAAAATGGTAAATATTCTGAAATCAATATGATTTATGATCTTTCTAAGAATGATTTTAAAAGCGATATAAAGATATTAAATATTTTAGGTGCAAGTCTTATTAATGAAAAAGCCTATGATAAAGCTATTGAGGTTTTTGAAAAAATTGCTGTTATTAACCCAAAAGACAATAATGTTAAAATTAATTTAGGGAATCTTTATCGACTTACTGGACAGTTTGAATTAGCGTTAAAATTATTTGATAATTATCAAAAAACAAACAAAAAAAGTTATCAAGTTTATTATAATTTAGCTCTCACACATATTGAATTAGGTAATAATAAGTTGGCTAAGAAAAATTTTAGCCTTTCTCTTGATTATGCCCCTTCTGATGATACCAATTTAATTAATCAAATTTGTGAATATTATATAAAAACCCTTATTGACTCAGGTAAAAATGACACAGCGTTTGAGGTTTGTAATCATTTAGTCATAAAATTTCCTAAATCTTATATTCTTTATTGGCGTTTAGCCAATCTTTCTACTTGGTCAAATAAAGAAGAAAGGGCACTGAATTTTTATAAAAAGGCAATGGATATTGAGCCAGACAACCAAGCGTTAAAATTCGATTTTGCAATTTGGTGTAAAAAAAACGGTAAAAATAATGATGCAATAGAAATTTTAAAGGGATTGGACCTTAGTCAAGCTCGCGCACATTATATACTAACGCTTTTTCAACTAGGTAAAAATTCTGAGTTTCAAGAACAATTAACAAAAGCCTGTTTTGATTATAAGGGAAATAGATTGGTTGCAAATCTCAGTAAATATGTTTCTTATTTAAACAATCAAGTTGACCAATACCCTTTTTGTGAAGATCCTTTTAGTTTTATTTATACTAATAATATAGGAAACGAAGAACTTCTTAACAATGTTTTGTATAAAATTGACTCAATAGCGCTTAACTCAACCAATCAAAAGCTTTTAAAAAACGGCTTTCAGTCTTCAGGAAATCTTTTTCAACTCGAGTCATCTGAAATTAATCAATTAAAAGAAATAATCTTGAATGAAATTGGAATCTATAAAAGTCACTTTTCTCAAGGTAATGAATACTTTATTGAAAACTGGCCTAAAAATAGCACCTTAAAATCATGGTATATAAATTTAAAGGAAGGCGGGACTCTTGATTATCATATACATCCTGATGGTTGGGTAAGCGGAACCGTTTATTTAGAGGTGCCTAAAACTGAAAATGATATAGAAGGGTCAATTCAATTTGGCTTTAACAATGCAAATTACAAATTCCTAGAAGGGCTTCCAACTAAAACTTTTAAACCTAAAAGATCTGATATAGTTATTTTTCCATCCTCTTTAAGTCACAGAGTAAACCCATTTCAAGACAAAAAAAATGATAGTAGAAGGGTTAGTCTTGCATTTGATCTGATTCCAACTTGATTGCTATGTATAATTTTAAGAAAATATATAATTTTTATGAAAATCAAAAATCTGAACAGTCTATAATATTAACTTCACCTCATTCAGGTAGGTATTATCCTTCAGAATTCCTTAAAATAATAAACCCTCGAATTGAAGAAATACGGATCTATGAGGACTTCAAGGTGGACAAATTGTATGATTTTGCACCTTCGATAGGATGTAAGTTGTTAGTAAGCAACATTCCCAGAATTATTATCGATTTAAATAGAAATATAAATGAAATAGATATTGATATGTTTCATAACTTCAATTCTAAAAACTTTGAAATAACAAAAAAAGTCAGAACAGGTATAGGTCTTTTTCCAAGATATATAGGACATCACAATATTTATAACAACAAGCTTGATTGGTTAACTTATAAAAATCTAATTAATACAGTTCATCATACTTGGCACAAAAAATTGAAAGAAGAAATTCATAAGGCTAAGAGAGCTTTTTCAAATGTGGTATTGTTGGATTGTCATTCGATGCCAAGTATGAATTTAAATGGTAAAAAGATTGATAGTATGCCTGATTTTGTCATAGGTGACTTATTTCAAAAAAGTTGTAGAAAAGATATAATTGATTTTATGAAAAATTCTTTAAAAAAAGAAGGTTTTAGCGTCGCAATTAATAAACCTTATGCTGGTGCATATATTATAGAAAAATATGGAAAACCTGATAAAAATATAAATGCAATTCAAATTGAAATCAGAAAAGATCTATATTGTTGTGAAAAAACTTTGACACTAAATAAGAATTTTAAAGAGATAAAAACTATTTTAAAAAGGGTAATTTCTAATTTGTCCAAAGAAATAAATTACAATTTACCTCAACAACAAGTCGCTGAGTAAGGTTATTATGACTATAGATAAAGATATCCAAGATTTGTCAATTCTTCATAAAAATAAGAAATTTAAGGATATGCATGCCTTGTCAATGTCATTAGAGAAAAAATACCCAAATAATCCGCAAATTTTAAATGCTTTAGCTGTATCTAACAAAGAACTGGGTTACATAGAAGAGGCAAAAAATATATATAATAGAATTTTGCACTTAGATACTAAAGCGGAAAATTCTCATATCTTTACAAATGCAGGATATCTTTATTTTGATAGTGGTGATGTCGCAAAAAGTATGGAGTTTCATAAAATTGCAATTAAATTGGATAGTAAAAACCTTAATTCATATAGAGGCTTAGGTTTAGCAGAAGAAAACTCTGGTAATGCTGTCGAAGCAATTAAATATTATAAAAAAGGTTTAGAAATTGATAAGCAGGATGATCTTTTAAATTTCTCTATTGCAAATGTTTATAGAGTACAAAATAAATTCAGTGATGCAATCAAGCATTATGAGCTTTCAGATACAAAATTAAGTAAAACTAATCAATTAGAATGTATCTATAAAAATAATGATAAATTACTATTTAATCATAAACTAAAAAATCTAATTAATAATAATATAGTTGAACCACTTGTTGCATCCTTAAGTGCTCACGCCTCTGCAAGATTCAGTCAAAAAGATGAATATAATTTTTGTCCAAATCCTTTTGAGTATGTTTGTAAAGCCGATCTTTTTGCTGATCAGAGATTTAATAATCAATTGATTGAAAGTTTTTTTGAAGAGATAAATCAATCTAACATAACTAAAAAAAATCAATCATTGCTCCAAAATGGTTTTCAATCTTCAGGCAATCTTTTTCTACGTAACTCACCCAGTATAAATATAATGAAAGAAATAATTAATGACAGCATTGAGAGCTTTAGGAAAAAATTTATCAATCACGATATAGACTTGATTAAGCGTTGGCCAAAAAAGTTTTCTATTCTTTCTTGGTTGATTGTTATGAAAAAACAAGGAAATTTACTAGCCCATATGCATAAACATGGATGGATAAGTGGAAGCATCTATTTAAGAATCCCAGAAAAGGAAAAAGAAAATGAAGGTGATATAAAATTTAGTACTCATGGGGGTGATTATCCTCATGATAATAAAATGTTTCCATCTAAAATTGTGGATTTAAAAAAGGGCAACATAGTAATGTTTCCATCATCACTATTTCATTCAACAATTCCTTTCTCGTCAAATGAAGATAGAATAACTCTAGCGTTTGATGTAATTCCGGAATAATTAATCTTTTAAGAAAGTATCAATATTTTTCCACATTTTTTTTCTTAGATCATCCTTTTCCATAAAGATTTCATGTTCAGAATCTATAAAGTTAACAATTTGACTATTTCTTAATCTTTTTGACATTTTAATTATGTGATCTGCGGATACAACTCTGTCACCAATATTATTTAAAAAAAGTATTTTATTGCTAATTGACTCTGCCCAACCCGCTTCACGCATAACTAATAGTTGATTTTTAACCGCTTTAGCCCATGCAATTGTTATACCCCACAATCTGATATCTCTTTTTAATCTAACCAGCATTTGTGTTCTCTGATATCGCAATTTATCAGTTGTGAGATCATTTCCTTCAAAAGGTATTTCCTTGCCCATGTTTGGCTTTGATCCAGGAAGAAAACTTTTTTTTGGTAACAAAAAAAAGAATATATCAATTATTTTCAGAAGTAATTTTTCAGCTCTAAAACCTAACATTGGGGCAGATAATATAACTTTATCAAATTTTATTTGATTTTTTTTAAGTGCTGAAAGAAGGATGAAACCGCCCATCGAATGTCCAATACCTATTAAAGGTTTTTTAAAGTGTTTCAAAACCTTATTAAAAATACATTCTATATCTGAATTATGAATATTGAAGTCTTTTATATACTGTTTAGTTTTATCGTTTATCATTCTTTCAGACATACCTTGCCCACGCCAGTCAAATGCAACAACATTATAATTTCTATCTAAAAACTCTTGGATTGTTTCATAATATTTTTCTATAAATTCATTATGCCCTTGTTGAAGTAGAACAGTTCCTAATTGATTAGATTTATTAGAATTCCAATACATTAATCTTAATTTTTTATCATCATGCATTGGTATGAAGACTGAATTAGCTCCACTAGGGGCCTTATAATTATCCAGTTCTAAATATGGCGCTTCTTCATAATCTTCCATTATATTGGCTTTAATTTAAGTTAATTCTTTATTATCATAATATTACAGGAGAAATAAAGAGAATGTCTTGGAATAAAGATATAGAAGAAATAAAAAAAAGAGAAAAATTATCTCTTGAGCAAGGCGGTGAGGAGTCTATAAATATACAGCATAGTAAGGGTAGAAAAACCATTAGAGAAAGAATTAATCTAATTTTAGATAAAAATTCCTTTGATGAAATTGGAAAAATATCTGGTTCAGCTAGTTATAATGAAAAAGGTGAGTTAGAAAATTTTACCCCTGCTAACTTCTTATTAGGTTTTGGAAAAATAAATAATAAACAAGTCATAATAGGTGGAGAAGATTTTACATTGAAAGGTGGGACCCCTAACCCTGCAGGTTTAAGAAAAAGTATATATACAGAAGAGCTTGCTTTAAAATATAAATTCCCTTTGATTAGGTTACATGAAGGGGGAGGGGGTTCTGTAACGGGTTCTGGAGGATCGGCAAAAAAACCAACTATTCCCAATAGTGAACCTGTCTTTTCTAAGAATAGGTTCCAAGCTCTTGCTCAATGCTTAGGTGTAATACCTGTTGCTACAGCAGCATTAGGACCTGTAGCAGGATTACCAGCAGCTAGATTGGTAGCTTCTCATTTTTCAGTTATGACAAAAGATTCTCAAGTAATAATTGCTGGTCCAGCAGTTGTAAAAAGAGCCTTAGGAGTGGATGTAACTAAAGAAGAATTGGGCGGACCAGAAATTCATCTTAAATCTGGGGTAGTAAACAATTTAGCTGAAGATGAAGAAGACGCCCTTAATCAAATAAAGACATTTTTATCATATTTACCTGATAATTTTATGAGCTTACCTCCATCAATATCTTCAAATGATAAAACCAATAGAATGGAAGAAGATTTGTCATCAATAATTCCAACAAATAGAAGAAAAACATACTCTATGCGAAAGCTGCTAAAACTTATTCTTGATAAAGATAGTTTTTTCGAAATGAGTAAAATGTATGGTCCAAGTTTGATTACTGGATTGGCTAGATTAAATGGCCATTCAGTAGGTATTTTGGCAAATGATTGCATGTTTTATGCTGGAGCAATGACATCAGATGCTTCTCTTAAATTGAGAAAATTTGTAGACTTTATGAATACCTTTAATATACCAGTTTTAAGTTTTGTTGATGAGCCTGGCTTCATGATAGGGCCAGAGTCCGAAAAAGCAGGAACTATAAGACATGGAACAGGAGCAATCTCATCTTTAATGCAATCAATTGTTCCTTGGGCAAGTGTAATAGTTCGGAAAGTTTATGGAGTTGCAGGCGCAGCTCATTTCTCTCCTGACAGCTATACAATTTCTTGGCCAAGCGCGGAGAGTGGAGCACTTCCTGTTGAAGGAGGAGTTGCTATAGCTTTTAAAAAAGAGATTGAGGAAGCCAAAGACCCTGAAGCAAAAAGAAAAGAGTTGGAGGATTTATTATCAACGAGATCATCACCTTTTCCAAGATCTGAAAATTTCTCTGTTCATGAATTAATCGATCCAAGAGAAACAAGACCAAAGTTAATTTCTTGGATTGAATTAGCTATAAAATCTCAAATACCGCTAAAAGAGCCATATAAAACTATAATGTTACCTTAATTATACTCTTCCAAAATCATCTTCTAAACGCTCAATATCATCTTCTGATATATCTTTTCCTATCTGTATTTCAATTAATATTAAATGATTTTTTCCAATATTTTCTAGTCTATGAATATCGCCTTGGGGAATAAAAATATTATCATTTTTTTCTAATTTAAATTTTGAGTCTTCTAAATAAACCATTCCTATGCCATCAATGACTTGCCAATACTCTGATCTATTTTTATGTCTTTGAAGAGACATTTTTTTTCCAGGCTTAACAATAATCTCTTTTATCTGGTAACCCTTACCTTTTGCAATAATATGAAATTTCCCCCATGGTCTTTCCTCAGCTTCAGACAAATGATTCTTAGTTAGATTGGAGCTACTCTCTAATTTATGAATACCTCCTATACCAAATTTTAAATCAATCCCAAGATTTTTACATGTTTCTGCTTCACGAATTTTATCTTCCTGACTCCTGTCTCCACCATTACAATAACAAATAGTCCCTTTCTTATGTGAATGATAAAAATCTATAATTGCATTATTACTGCTATCATCATCATCTTTTTCTTGAATTATTACCTCTGAAACACTTTCAAATTCTTCTAATATTTGTGCTCTTTGAGCTTCAACCATAAAAGGTTTACCTTTTTTTCGAACTAACCATTTATCACTGTTGAGAAGAACAATGACATTATCTGCAATTTTTTTTGCATCTTTAATCATTGCTAAATGACCAATATGAACAGGGTCAAAACCGCCGCTTATTAATGCATAATCATATCTTTTTGACATAAAAAATAACTTCTCTATTTCTCTTCAATAAAAAAGGTATAACAAACCAAAATATTAATCCAATGTATTATTGACATAATTGTCACTAAGTTTTAGCTTCCGAAAAAAAGGTGAGTCATGAAAGTTAAAAATTCATTAAAATCCCTTAGAGGTAGACACAGAGACAATCGATTAATCAGAAGAAAAGGTCGTTTCTATGTTATTAATAAAACAAATAAAAGATTCAAGGCCCGACAAGGTTAATTAATCTACCTTTACTACTCTAATTAAATTTGTTGTACCGAGTTTTTTCAAAGGTAATCCTGCTGTTATTACCATTTTCTCTCCTGATTTAATAATTTTTTCTCTTTTTGAGAATGATTTAGTCATTTTAATCATTGCCTCAAGATTATTGGCATCTTTTTGAACAATACATTTTACACCCCACACCAAAGTCAGTTTTCTTGCCGTTTCAATTATTGGTGTGACAGTCAAAATCATCTGTTTAGGTCTAACTCGTGAAACTTTGATTCCTGTAGAACCAGACTCAGTATAACAAACAATTACTGGTGAATTTAATTCAGTAGCAAGTGATCTAGCTGCCGTCGAAATGGCATCAGGTGTACTGTCAGGTGTTTTTTCGAGTTGTGCAGATAGAATTGAATCATAATTAGGGTTTTTTTCAACACTATGAGCAATCTTATTCATCATTTGAACTGCTGCTTCAGGGTTTTCGCCTATAGCCGATTCAGCGGATAACATAACTGCATCGGATCCTTCAAAAACTGCAGTTGCAACATCTGATACTTCTGCACGTGTTGGGGTTTTTGAAGTAATCATGGATTCTAGCATTTGTGTGGATACAACAACTGGTTTTCCTTGTATTCTTGCTTCTCTTATAATCTTTTTTTGCCACCCAGGAACATCTTGAATTGGAAGCTCGACTCCAAGGTCACCTCTAGCAATCATAAGACCATCTGCTAATTTAGTTATTTCATTAATGTATTGTAAAGCATTAGGTTTCTCAATTTTTGCCATTATTGCTATATTTTTTTTGCAAATTTTTCTTAAATCTTCTATATCATTTGGCGATTGAATAAACGAAAGGGCAATCCAATCTATTCCATATTTAATACCAGTTTTTACATTTTTTTTGTCTGATAAGGTTAATGCTGAACTCTTGAGAACTGTTTCAGGAAGATTAATACCTTTTTTACTCTTAAGAACTCCTTCTAATATAACCTTAGCTTCTATAATATTTTTAGAAACTTTTAAAACTTTTAATTTTATCTTACCATCATCAATAAAGATTGGATGATTAATCCTTATACTTTTAAATACATTTTCTTCAGGTAATGGAATTTCATTTTGTTTTGAACTTTTTTTTCTATTTATCAAAGAAATTTTTTGACCCCTTTTAAGAGATATTTGATTGTCCTGTACTTCTCCTATTCGTAATTTAGGACCTTGTAAATCGATCAATATTCCAATTGGGCGTTTCAACTTTTTTTCAATTTTTCTAATATTCTTAACATAAGTTATTAGGTCATTATTTTTTGTATGTGAACAATTTATTCTGAAGGCATCAACACCACTCAAAACGAGTTTTTCTATCTTGTTTATTTTTTCTGAAGATGGACCTATAGTTGCAAGAATTTTAGTTTTTCTATAATTTTTTGTCATTAAATATGCATATAGAGCGCTTCTATTTAAATTAAAACTTATTTAGTAAAGATTTTTTAAAAATGAATAAAGAAAAAGAAAATATTATTAAAAAAAGAGGTGTTTGCGAAGATTATTTAGTAATTTGTGATCATGCGTCCAATAATATTCCAATAGAATATGAGAATTTAGGTATTTCAAAAAAAGATCTTGAAAGTC
>MDSY01056958.1_pt1 | contig 38740 bp, 30 predicted proteins | sample 811131 | NCBI WGS metagenome assembly MDSY01 (sample SAMN05326643, study PRJNA326480) | marine metagenome | isolation source: seawater | place: Atlantic Ocean: South West | collected 2010
GTGATGTTCATGCTGGTGATGTTCATGCTGGTGATGTTCATGCTGGTGATGTTCATGCTCATGCTGATGATGTTCATGCTGGTGATGTTCATGCTCATGCTGATGATGCTCATGCTGGTGATGTTCATGCTGGTGATGCTCACGGAGGTCATGAAGATCACGGTGCCGCAAATCGACCATGGTCTGCTTTTTTAGTGAATACAATATTCTTTTTAGGTATTGGAGTAGGTACTTTATTCTTTTTGGCTATCCAATATGCGGCACAGGCAGGATGGTCGGCAGGAATTCTAAGGGTAATGGAAGCTGTGTCATTGTTTGTAACTGTTCCTTTACTCGGATTGCTGTTTTTGGCTATCACGGGCTCCATGCATCAACATCATATTTGGCACTGGATGCAGGAAGGAATAATGGATCCATCGAGTTCTAACTATGATGCCCTAATCGCGGGAAAAGAGGCTTATTTAAATGCACCATTTTTTATTGTGCGTACAATTATATACTTGGTTATATGGGGAGGTGCTGCATACTTATTCCGCAGAAATAGTCTTCGAGAAGATCGTCTGCCCTCGGGTCAAAATTTATTCTTTACTCAAAGAAAGTTAGGAGCAGCATTTATAGTCTTGTACGCGATAACATCTTCAACAAGTGCATGGGATTTTATAATGTCTATTGATGCGCATTGGTTCTCAACACTTTTTGGATGGTACACTTTTGCTGGAATGTTTGTTACATCATTAACGGTATTGAACTTATTGGTTATTTATCTGCGAATAGGTGGGTATCTGCCATGGGTTAATTCTAATCATCAGCATGATTTGGGTAAATTCATGTTTGCTTTTAGTGTTTTTTGGACATACTTATGGTTCTCTCAATATATGTTGATTTGGTATTCTAATATACCGGAAGAGACACCATATTATTTAGCTCGATTTGGCGAGTATAAATTGTTGTTTATGACAATGGTTGTATTGAATTTCCTTATGCCGATCTTGGTTTTAATGTCTCGCGACGCAAAACGTATAGCTGGATTCATCGGGCTTGCGGCAGTATTTGTTTTAGCAGGGCATTGGATGGATCACTATATTATGATTATGCCGGGTTCTGTTGGATATAATTATGGTTTTGGATGGGTTGAGATAGGTGGCTTTTTATTTTACGCAGGTATCTTTATTTACATCGTCTTATATAATCTTTCCTCTGCCCCTCTTCTAATGAAAAATCACGCTATGATATATGAAAGTAAACTGTTCCACCAATAATATTATATTGATATGACCGGTCTTCTAATAGCCATTGTGCTATTCCTATTAGTTCTTGCAATTGCGCAAATTATTCGCATCTACGAGCTCGCTGCAAAGGCCAGTAAGCGAGATGAATATATAGTCACAAATAAAGACAATAATTATCAGGGTAGACTAATGCTCCTCTTTGGACTTGGTCTTTTGTCTTCATTTGTATGGATGGTAAATGCCTGGAGTCCATTATTTCTGCCTAAGCCTTCATCTTTGCACGGATTAGAAATTGATATGTTATGGGATATTTCCATGGGACTCATTGTTGTCACATTTTTTATCGTTCAGCCAATTTTATTCTTTTTTGCATACAAGTACAGAGGCAAAAAAGGGCAAAAAGCAACATATTATGAACATAACAATAAATTAGAGTTTATATGGACAATAGTTCCGGCAATTGTTCTTGCCGTTTTAATCGTTTACGGAATGACAACTTGGTCAAATGTCTGGAATCCTGACAACGATGAGGAGCCCATTGTAATCGAATTATATGCTCAGCAATTTAAATGGATCGCAAGATATTCTGGAGATGATAATACTTTGGGTAATGCAAATGTCCGTCTTATTCAAGGAGTTAATACTATAGGTGTTGACACAATGGATGCTGCTAGTCAAGATGATAAAGTTGTCAGTGAATTGCATCTGCCTGTAGGCAAGCCTATTAAGTTTGTGTTTAGATCTCAAGATGTAATTCATTCTGCTTATATGCCCCATTTTAGGGCTCAAATGAATTGTGTTCCAGGAGCCCAAACTTCATTTCAGTTTACACCTATAATTACAACTGAAGAGATCCGAATGGATCCTGATGTAATTCAAAAAGTTGAACGAATAAATAAGATTAGATTAGAGGCTGGTAAAGAGTTTTACGAATATGACTATTTGTTGCTTTGCAACAAGGTATGCGGTTCTGCTCATTACAATATGCAAATGCCCCTTATTGTAGAAACCGAAGCGGAATATGCCCAATGGTTATCGGAACAAAAGACTGTTAAAGAATCAATTTAAATCGTTGAGCTATGGCGAAAAAAATAAATGAAGAGGTGATTTCTCATGATGATCACGAGCATCCTGTAGAGAACTTTTGGACAAAGTATGTGTTCTCCATGGACCATAAAATGATTGGTAAACAATTCCTAGTTACTGGAATGCTAATGGGAGTATTGGGAGTCTTTATGTCAATGCTATTTAGATTGCAATTAGCATGGCCAAATGAAAAGTTTGTAATTCTTGAGTCTATTCTCGGAAAATGGGCGCCAGAAGGGCAAATGGACCCAAATATTTATTTGGCGTTGGTTACAATTCATGGAACAATAATGGTCTTTTTTGTATTGACTGCAGGCCTATCTGGAACATTTTCAAATCTCTTAATTCCTTTGCAAATTGGAGCTAGGGATATGGCTTCGGGATTCTTAAATATGCTATCATATTGGTTTTTTGCCGCATCTTCAGTTGTAATGGTAGTCTCTCTTTTCGTTGAAACGGGACCGGCATCTGGTGGTTGGACAGTTTACCCTCCTCTTAGCGCTTTGCCACAGGCTATGCCCGGTTCTGGTGCAGGCATGACACTTTGGTTGGTTTCCATGACATTATTTATTGCAGGATCATTATTGGGGTCTTTAAATTATATAGTAACTATAATTAATTTGAGAACAAAGGGAATGAGTATGGATAGACTTCCTTTGACTATCTGGGCGTTTTTTGTTACGGCAATCCTTGGTGTTCTCTCTTTTCCGGTTTTACTGAGTGCGGCTCTTCTTTTAATGTTTGACAGATTGCTGGGTACAAGCTTTTATCTGTCAGATATAATGGTTGCTGGAGAGCTTCTTCATAATGAAGGTGGCAGTCCAGTTCTTTATGAGCACTTATTTTGGTTCTTAGGACACCCCGAGGTTTATATTATTCTTTTACCTGCTTTAGGAATAACATCAGAAGTCATTGCTACTAATTCTCGAAAGCCAATATTTGGTTATCGAGCAATGATCGGTTCAATATTGGCAATAGCTTTTCTATCCTTTATCGTTTGGGGTCATCATATGTTTATTACAGGTATGAATCCATTTTTAGGATCAGTATTTACATTTACTACTCTGCTTATTGCTATTCCTTCTGCGGTTAAGGCGTTTAATTATATAACTACTTTGTGGAAAGGTAATATTCAATTTACACCTGCAATGTTATTCTCAATTGGATTAGTAAGCACTTTCGTCGCTGGCGGATTGACAGGTATTATTTTAGGAGATTCCGCATTAGACATTAATGTTCATGATACATACTTTGTTGTAGCTCATTTCCATATTGTAATGGGTCTTTCTGCGATATTTGGAATGTTTGCCGGGGTATATCATTGGTTTCCTAAAATGTATAGAAGGATGATGAACAAGACCATGGGCTATTTGCATTTTTGGTTAACCTTTATTTCTGCTTATGGTGTCTTTTTCCCCATGCATTTTACTGGTCTCGCTGGTCTGCCGAGAAGGTATTACAGCAATGCCGAGTTTCCAATGTTTGACGAATTACAAGACATAAATGTTATTATAACAATGTTTGCCATTTTTGGCGGCATTGCTCAATTAATATTCCTATTCAATTTCTTTTATTCTATGTGGAGAGGCCCAGTCGCTCCTAAAAATCCATGGCGGTCAAATACTCTAGAGTGGACGACTCCAGTAGAGCATATTCATGGGAATTGGGAAGGTGAAATTCCAACGGTTCACCGTTGGCCCTATGATTACAGCAAGCCAGGACACGATGATGATTTTGTCCCGCAGTCTACTCCTAGACTAAAAGATGAACCTGGGCATTAATTATTGTTGAAAGAGTTTTTAAGGGCCACCAAATCGGTGGCCCTTTCCTTTTAAATTTGTCTTAATGGTACGTTTTGAAGAAGAAGGACTATCCTCGAAAGAAGAAGAAGCTGAACAGCGCCTTCGTCCTGCTAGATTTGATGATTTTGCAGGACAAGAGAAGGCTTTAGAAAATTTAAAAATATTTGTTCAAGCTGCTAGAGAACGGGGAGAGGCTATGGATCACGTTTTACTGCATGGCCCTCCGGGTTTGGGGAAAACCACTTTAGCCCATATCCTGGCGAATGAACTCAATTCGAATCTTCGCTTGACATCTGGCCCTGTTTTAGATAAGCCAGGGGATTTAGCTGGGTTATTAACAAGCCTCGAGGAGAATGATGTTTTATTCATTGATGAAATACACCGCTTAAGTCCTGTAATAGAAGAATACCTTTATTCAGCGATGGAAGACTTTTCAATCGATATTATGATTGAGAGTGGCCCTTCTGCTCGTTCAGTCCAGATCGGTTTAAAGCCATTTACTCTAGTTGGAGCAACAACTCGATCTGGAATGTTGACCGCTCCCTTAAGATCTCGTTTTGGAATTTCGACAAGGTTAGAGTATTATAAAGTTGAGTTGTTAAGCACAATTGTTGAACGGTCATCAGGAATTTTAAATATTAAAACGGAGCAAGATGCAGCAATTGAAGTTGCTCGAAGGAGTCGGGGTACTCCGCGTATTGCAAATTCATTGCTTCGAAGACTAAGGGACTTTGCACAGGTAAAAGGAAAAGGTATAATTGACATTAGTATTGCTCGATATGGTATGGATGCACTTGACGTGGATGAGCATGGCCTTGATGATATGGATAATAAGATTTTAACTGCTCTTATTGATAAATTTAAAGGAGGCCCTGTAGGTTTAACCACCTTGGCCACTGCAGTTTCTGAACAATCAGAGACATTAGAAGAAGTATATGAGCCATATTTAATTCAAGAAGGTTATCTCGCTCGGACTCCTAGAGGGAGGGTAGCGATGGATCTTTCTTATGAGCACTTAGGGAGAAAAGCCCCAAACCAAAAGGGTCTTTTTGATTTAGAAAAATGAATGCAAAGAAATTTTTGCAGCAAGAGTCAAATAGGTTAGGCTTTTTGTCATGCCGTGTCTCAAAAGCGGAATTCCTTAAAGATGAAGCTCCTCGCTTAGAGGAATGGTTAAAGCATGGTTATCATGGCTCTATGGCTTACATGGAAAATCATTTTGATAAACGTTTAGATCCGAGAAAATTAGTTCCAGGGGCTCGTTCTGTAATCAGCCTGGCTTATAATTATTATCCAGAAAAGGAAATCATAAAGGCTGATGCCTCATTCCCTAAAATTGCAAAATATGCTTATGGAGAGGATTATCACGTTGTGATAAAAGAGAAATTATTTGAGTTACTGGACTCACTTCGTTCTAATTTTGGGCATGTCGAGGGGAGATGCTTTGTTGATTCTGCTCCAGTTTTGGAGCGATCTTGGGCCGAGAAAAGTGGAATAGGTTGGATTGGTAAGAATAGCTTATTACTTAGGAAATACGAAGGGAGTTTTTTCTTTCTTGCGGAGTTAATAATTGATATGGATCTACCTGAAGATCATTTAGAGAATGATCATTGTGGATCATGCACGAAATGTATAGATGCATGCCCTACTGGCGCAATTGTTCAACCTGAGGTTATTGACAGTAATCGTTGTATAAGCCACATGACAATTGAGCTCCATGGGGCTTTGCCTGCTGATTTTAAGGAGTCAATATCTCCTTGGGTTTTTGGATGCGATATCTGTCAAGATGTTTGCCCGTGGAACCGTCATTCGAAGCCTAACAATGAAGATCGTTTTAATCCTGGAGTTTGGAAAGATTGGAATGAGAATGACTGGAAAGAAATCACAGAGGAAACCTTTGGTCGCGTTTTTAAGAAAAGCGCGATTAAACGAACCGGTTTTGAAGGGTTAAAGCGTAATCTGACTTTGGGAGAAATATCCGCTATGGATAAACAAAAGTAGACCCTGGTTGAATGACCTTGTAATTGGATTCATCATATAATATTATCACCCATTCACATTCTTTAGCTTCCCACAGAGGTTCAAGATAGGACGTAGCACTTCCGGAAAATATTTGCCCTTCGACTCCGCCATTTTGAGAAATCAATGTACCCAATGGCCCTAACGGGGCACTACGAAAAACATTTGCATGGTTATATGTTTCATTTCTAGCGTTGTTGGGCATCAATTGCGGAGCAATTATTCCAGATTCTTTTAAATAAACTGCAATCCAAAGAGGGTTTGTTTGAAGTGAATTGAGCTCTACCGAATAATTCAATACGGCAACTCTAGTTGCACTATCATATTTAACATTTAGTGAGAATAACGCTTCTATTGGTTTAGCCATTTCCAAGAATGTTAACCCCGACCAAGCTGAGTAAGTCTTTTGGTGTGAATTTGGATAATCTAATCTCTGAACAAGGCCCATAGGAAGTGCGAAAACTCCAAAATGTGTGGCGATATCATCACCTTCCTGAGTCGTAAAATCAATCGGATAGTCATTATTGACTCCTGTAAAATTTGAGGGTCCTGCATGAATGGCCAATGGAATTACGCTAGAGCCAAAGAGGCTATCTAATTCTCGTATTGCCTTGGATGCTTTTGGGCAATTTTTACATCTATGTCCTGTAAAATCTTCAACTATGACGGCACGCGCTGTTTGAATCAGAGTGTCACCTATTACCGTTGAAGATGTATCTATTGGTATAAAGGTATTTTCTTTAAAAGGTTCATCAATAACGTCACAACTATTTAAACATAAATAGCACGAAAACATAAAGGCAACAAACTTTTTTAAATAATTCATTAGAGACTAGTCGTTAAAGACATACTTAGACCATTTGAAGGGGGAACAACTCGACAGACACCTCCGACACAAAATACCCCCTGCTGTTGTCTTCCATATCCAATTTGAACTCTGGTGGGTCCGTTAAAGTGTATAAGGGAGACTATGGGATAATGAATACGTCGACTTGGTGTTGGATGGCCGTAGTTATAAATATCTTGTACAGCTAGAGTCCAATCATGATTAATTGTCCATTCGACTAAAGCCATGCCCATGTCTCCTCTAAATCCATCTGCGAGAGACCATTGTAATTCGCTTCGAATTGTTTGCCCATTGGGGATTTTAAATTGATTTTCCCAAACAACGGCATTTATACTTATTACGGAATCCATATCGGGATTTTCTAAAAGAGTAATATCTCCAACGCCATCATTCAAAACTGTTTTGTTGTATTTCAAACGAAAGAAACTGATTTGACTTTTATATTTTTTTGAGAACTTATGTGAGATGGAGCCATTTAAATCTCTAAAATAAATGGTGGGTCCAATTTTGAAATATTCAGATATATATCCCTGAGTTCCTTTTTGCCCTCGAGTTCCATCTTCCAAAACACTTTTATCAATACTATTAGACAGTGCTGAATTTATTGTCAACCTAGTCCCATATTTTCCTCCTAGTGGACTTCCTCTTGGAATCATATAATTTATTTCAAATTGACCGCCAATTTCTCCATTAATTTGAGTTGCATAAGGATAGAGGGCAACTAGAGCATAAGTATGAGGTTCAGAAGTTGGAGGCAAGAAGTTTATGAAAAGATCAAATTGTTGCCCATTGCGATCAGAGCGGAAACTCATGTTGTCAATTCGCTTAATTGAAGCTAAAAGGCCCAATCCTTTTTTACTATAACTTATCGTACTTACTAAACCATTTCCAGGTCTATATATATAACCATTATCATAACTAGGGTCGTTTATTTTATGGGCCCATTCTGTACTCCAGTTAACCCCTTTAAAATTTAAATTTGTCCTAAAAGCAAACGCACCAACATTTTGGGGTAAATTCAAAATTGCATCAAAACCTCTTTGAAATTTACTTACAAAACTTGCCCCTGCACTTGCAAATATTCCTTTTTTTCCTAAAGCTGGTATTAATTCATTGGCTGACCATTCAATATCTGCACCTCTGACCACACCTTCACTTTTTGTAAAATATTTTCTCTGTCTCCCCAGGACACCTTTGATTTTTATTCCCCCATTTAGTTTGGTTATAATCCTCACCCCGTCCATTGCATTGTCTAAACCAAGTCCTCGTTCCTCGTAAGAGCGGAAAATAAGTCCAGACCCAAACTGCTCATAAAAATTTCCTACTGTAATATCCCAGTTTTCTTTTCTTACACGTGCATAACGATAAGTAATCCCTTCCCCTCTGAATCCAGTTGGAAAACCGAGCATAACATTTTGATAATTCTCGTATCGCATTCCTGCTTGAAAATCTCCATCGGTATAGGTAAAAAGGGCAAAGCCTTGACCTAATAATCTTTCATCAGGAAAATACTCTCCGCTAGGATCAAGAACTTCATCTCTTAGATACCATTGAGCATCAGATTGAATAACTGCACGAATTTTCTGCTGCTGAGCAATTCCTACAAAAGGAAGACAGAGAGTAAAAATGAATAGAACTGATTTCATTTAGTTTCTATCACCAAGCTTTTTTTAGAGATAGCTATAACTTTCTTTGCAAGCTCTTCCTCTTCTCCTGGAATGTATTTATTGGCCTGCCAGACTATTGAACCTTTATCATCTATCAAGAATGTATGGGGAATGTTATTTACACCCATCGCTCTTCGGAAATTACTATTGGGGTCTAAATAAACTTCATAATCCCATGCTTGGCCTGCGACAAAAGGAGCTACTCTGCTCATTGTGCGAGAGTCATCGATGGAAATTGCTAAGACCTTGAGCCCTGTATCTTCAAGCTCAATAAAATAATCATGAAATGCATTGAGCTCATTGATGCATGGTTTGCACCATGTTGCCCAAAAGCTAATGATTAAAGGACTTCCTGGGTTTTCTAAGTCTGCTGCATCTATAATTTGGCCTTGTAGATTAACTAATTCTGCATTGGGTAAATTTTGGGAAAATGAACAGTTCCATATAAGAATGGAAAAAAATAGAATTAAATATTTCATATAAAAATTAACCTGAAGAGCGAGGCTCTTCAGGTTAATGAATTAAGTGAGTTAATGAGTTACTGTGAATCTCAAGTTTTGAACTTTACCATTGATTGAAATTCGCGCATTATACATTCCGTCAGGTAATCCTGATACAGGAGCTTCTAATATATGGTTGCCTGAAGGCAAGGTTTGAGAATCTAGATTTACAACTTTTTGTCCTGATAAATTAAAGATAGAAATAGAAACATCTGACTCACTTATTAGTTCAACATTGAACTTGGCAAGATTAGAAGTTGGGTTAGGAAATATGCTTAGGTTATCTAGAATAACATCCTCTTCAGATCCGAGAACATTTGTTGACACCCATATGTTGTCTAACCATAGGACTTGACCTGCAGCAGATGTTCCTTCAAGTTTTAACATAATAGCACTTCCTGCTGTGTAATTCGCCAGAGAAATTGTGTGCGTCAGCCATTGATTAGCTAACGGAAAGAACCTTGATGAACCTCCTGGATCAGTGCCTGTAATTAACGTACTTCCAGCAGGAGAGAAAATATTTGTCCAAGATGATCCACAGTCTGTTGAAACATAAACCTTTAATTGGTCATTTGAATTTCCTCCTCTTGCAGCATATGCCGTAGTTAAGTACAAATTGGGATTAGAAATATTTGACAAAGAAATCTTTTCTGTGATTATGCTAGTTACAGTTCCCGAACTAATAGTTGGAAAATCCCATAGCATAGCTCCTGCAGACTGTCCCCATCCACCAACATCTGTAGTCCAACCACCAATATTTGCTTGGGATATGCCACCAACAAGTGGATCAGATCCTGGAGAATTTTCTTTAATCAGATTTGAAGGTAACTCACCAAATGATAGACCTTCAAAATCAACAGAGTAAGGCGCATACACAGGAGTATTGCTTAAAATATTAACCGTAGTCGGTGATGATGTATTATTAATTGGAGCATAATCTGCTGCCCCATTTGGAAATTCAACTAATCCAATAATTTCATTGGCTCCTGTTGATAAAGTTGTTTGAGGAAAAGCAATAGTGGCAGTTTGTCCAGATGCAATGCTACCTGTCCAGTTTTGGGAAACTTGGTTTCCTCCATTTACCGTATACGAAACAGTTGCAGAGGTAATTGTCATAGATCCAGAATTTTGGATAGTTATCGATGGTGTGACATTAGGATCACAATAACCATTGGTAGTTGCACTCATACTAGCTATGCTTGCATCGGCTAGACCGCTAACTGCTTGCTTAGCACTAAAAGCAGCATTTTTAACCTCTTTATTTGAATCATCTTGAACAAATGCAACAAATGCTATTTCGCCAAGATTTGCAATATATGATGGTAGTGGTATAGTAAATTGATAGGTTTGATTTTGGCCTGCAGTCCAAGTGTCTGTTAAGGTTGTGCCATTTGCATCTGGCACCATTTTTCGCATGACATTATGGAAAACAATTTCGCCATTTGATCCTGGCGCAGAGGAATAGTTAATTGTTTCTTCTACCAAGGCGAGGTGAAGCTTTAATGAACCTGCAGACCCTGAGGTTAAAGTTGATGTGGATGAATTTGAAACAGAAACAGCAATTTGAACTGAATCATATCCACTTGTGAGTTGATGAGTAAGTATAACCGACATATCAGGAGTAGAACTATATCTAGCGTCAATTTGAGCTTGGGTGATATTTGCAGGTGAAGATCCTCCAGGTACTACGGATACATTTCTAACACTTGGCACCCCAGTCACTCCATAATAAGAAACTCTAGTAGCTACTTCGCTAGGATTGGCAGCATTCATAGGATCTACACCCGGCCATGATGTTTGGTATGCGATTTTAACCGCTTTTGTGGTATTTGCCAAAAGAGCTGCAAATGGCGGGTTTTGAGAGGCGCATGGACCACATGAGGCCTGAGTGAAGTGTTCGAATAAAACTAGTCTTGTAGCTTGCGAATAAAGAGCATTAGCTGAAAACATAATTGTAAAAATGAGTAGAAATTTCTTCATAGTTAAATTTTAATTGGTGTTGAATGGTCTAAATATAGTTACCGATGCACCTTTTACGGCTAATACAGTGAATTTATTTCTAATTCAGGACTTCATCGTGCTTTTGATCTTTACCTTTGAAAGAATCAAGAATATTAAATGCATTCATTATGCTTAGAATTATATCGACTCTTTTTGTTATTTTTTTCTCACTACAGGTATCAGGTCAATCTTTAATTTTAGATTCAAAAGATTCGATAGCATGTGTTAATAGTATGGTAGGAGAGCAGGCAAAAGGAGATATTACATTGAAAAATATTTCCTCTTCATCAAAAGATTATTACCTGGTTCGAAGTAAGGTGGGTTCATCTGGCTTAGTCGACTCCAATTATTTCTGCTGGGATTTATGCTATCCTACTTTTGCCGGACAGAGTCAAGGTACCGTAACTATTGCTGCAGGTGCTGTCGCCTATGACTTTTCAGGATATGCTTATGTACGCGATACAAATGCTGTTGGTCAGGACACTGTTTGGTATACAGTAATTAATGCGACAGATGCCTCAGATACTCTTCGTATATATATGGTCTATTGTTTCTCGAAGACTTTTGATTTACCTGATAATGCTAAAGAATACTGCAGCATCTTTCCAAACCCAGTAGGGAATGAATCCCTGAATATTGCACTATCACCTTTGAATATTTCTAGTGAATTGTTAATTGTTGACTTAAGGGGACTGATTGTCTCAAGAGTATCGATTGCACCTTCTGCAGATCGCATTATTTTTAACCCATACGACTATGGATTAAAACCCGGAATGTATTCCTTGCAAAGGAATAGTTCCATGGGGATCTGGAATTTGGAAAAATTAATAGTTCACTGAAATACCAAAATCTAAATTCTGTCGTTAAAGGAATCTAATGTTTCATCATTTCGTAGGACGTGTAATAGAAAAATCGCCAGCACACATAGTGCTGGAATGCGGTGGCGTGGGTTATTATCTAAATATATCGTTAACAACGTTTGGTCAGATTGGTGAAGCCAAAGAGGTAAAATTATTGACCCATGCAGTTTATCGGGAAGATGCTCAATTACTTTTCGGTTTTTTTACTGGAGTTGAAAGAGATGTTTTTCTATTGCTGTTAAGTGTCTCAGGTGTTGGAGCCAATACGGCGAGAATGATTTTGTCAGCTCTAAGACCAAATGAAGCGATACAAGCTATCTCTAATGGAGATAGCGGAACCCTTCAAAGAATAAAAGGAATTGGAGCTAAAACAGCTCAAAGAATTGTAATTGATTTAAGAGACAAAGTTGGCGGTGTTGCAACTTTAAAAGGTTCAGGAGATGAAGCTGCCTCATCTGTTCGCAGTGAAGCAATTCAAGCATTAATTGTATTAGGTTTTTCGCGCTCAATAGTCGAAAGAATAGTGTCATCAATCCTTTCGAAGGATGGTGAACATGATCTAGAAGATGTTTTAAGAATCGCTTTATCCCAATTGTAATGCGATCGTATTGCGGTCTTTTCTGGAGTTTTTTGATTACTCTGAGTCTTTCTATGGGTTTAAATGCCCAAGGCATAGACTCTAGTCAGACAAATTGGTCTATGCCAGGAATTAACACTCCCGATAATATCAATACAATTTACACATTTGACCCTATTACAGGATTTTATATAGGTCAAAGATATATTGGTAACGTTCCTATGGGATCCCCTATGTATTTATCAAAAGAGGATTACAGCAAAATGATATTTTCACAACAAGAGACCGAAGGTTGGAAAAGTAGATGGTCTCAAGGGAGTTCAGCAGATAAAAGAGAAGGGATTAATATTGTTCCAGATATGAATTTATCAAATGACTTGATAAAAGATATTTTTGGTTCAGATGAATTAGAAATAAGACCTCAAGGTACAGCGGAGCTTCGGTTTGGCTTGAGGTTCCAGCATATAAAAAATCCTATCGTTCCGGAAAGAAATAGAAAGACACTAGCATTTGATTTTGATCAAAAGATGCAGGTGAATGCAACGGGAAAATTAGGGGAAAGGCTAGATCTTCAGATTAATTATGATACTGAAGCAACCTTTGGATTTGAAAATAAAATGAAGTTAAATTTTAAAGGCTTAGAAGATGATATTATTAAGTCTTTGGAGATGGGAAATGTCAGTATGCCTACAGGTAGTAGTCTTATTACAGGTGCTCAAAGTTTATTTGGACTAAAGGGGAAATTCCAATTTGGAAAAACAACTGTAACTGGAGTTGTAGCTGAACAGCGTAGCCAAAGTCAAAGTTTAAATATCCAAGGGGGGGCAACAACTCAAGAATTTTCAATTAAAGGAGATTCATATGAAGCCAACCGACATTTTTTTCTTAGTCATTATTTCAGGGACCATTATGAGCAATGGCTCAGTACTCTGCCCGTTATTCAGAGCCCAATTCAAATAACAAGAGTGGAGGTCTGGGTCACCAATAGAAGAACAACACCTAATGAGGTTCGAAATATTATTGCGTTTACTGATTTGGGTGAAGGAGAGTCCAGGGCCTGGAGGTCAACGAGCTCAAATCGAAATGGTGATGTTATTTTTCCTGGCCCAACGATTGATCCATTGCCCAGCAATAGAATAAATAGGCTTGATCCAAGAGAACTTCTTTTAAGGTTTCCGAATGTACGGGACGCTGCCACTGCAGGGACTTCGTTGATCACTTCTGGTTACGATGCTAATATTGAATATTCAGAGTTGACCAATGCAAGAAAACTTCAGTCAAATGAATATACTTTTCATCCTCAATTAGGTTACATGACCTTAAATACTTCTTTGAATCAAGATGAAGTGCTTGCTATTGCATATCAGTATACTGCCAATGGCAGAACATATCAAGTAGGGGAATTCTCAAATGATGGGATAATGGCCCCTAAAAGTCTAATTCTAAAATTAGTAAAACACACTCTTTTAAATGTAAAGTCACCCCTTTGGGACTTAATGATGAAAAATGTTTACAGCCTTAATGCATTTCAACTATCAAGGGAAGATTTCAGGCTAGAAGTAATGTATATGAATGATGCAACTGGTTTACCCATTCCGTTTTTACCGAAAAGCACAGTAAAAGACAAGCTTCTCATCCAAGTTTTGGATATGGATTACGTGAACAATAATAATGACCCGTTTCCAGATGGGCTTTTTGATTATGTGGAGGGTGTAACAGTTTTGAGTCAAAAAGGCCGAGTCATTCTTCCAGTTCTCGAGCCATTTGGATCAAGCCTATCGAATAAATTATCAAATCAAGATGAAAAAGACAGGTATGTTTTTCAACAGCTCTATGATTCAACGCTTTTTAGAGCTCAAGAGCAAACTCAATTAAATAAATTCCTTATCAGAGGAAGATATAAAAGTGCTGGAGGTTCGGTCATACAGCTTAATTCATTCAATATCCCTAGGGGTTCAATTTCTGTTACTGCTGGCGGGAGTAAGCTTGTCGAAAATCAAGACTTTACAGTAGATTATTCTTTAGGACAGGTTCGAATCCTTAATGAGAGCATACTTCAATCAGGTATGCCTATTAAAGTGTCGTTTGAAAATAATACAATGTTTAATTTTCAAGCCAAGACTTTTTCTGGTCTTGCGGTAGAACATGAAGTCTCAAAAGACTGGAAAATAGGAGGAACATTTTTGAGATTGGCAGAAAGACCTTTGACTCAAAAAGTGAACTCTGGTGATGAGCCGATAGCAAATAGTATCTGGGGATTTCAAACTCAATATCAAAAGAATTTACCGGGTTTAACGCGATTTATGGATAAATTACCCTTCATTTCCACAAATGCACCTTCCAGAATTCAAATACAGGCAGAGGTTGCCCAATTACTTCCTGGATCACCAAAAGGGATTAAAATAAATGGGGATGCTACCACTTATTTGGACGACTTCGAGACTAGTCAAACTACCATTGACTTAAGAGGAACTACAACTTGGCATTTAGCTTCAACGCCTGAGGGTCAAAATCAAATGTTCCCGGAGGCTTCGTTAAGCAATGATTGGGCTTATAATGCGAATCGGGCCAGGATGAGTTGGTATATTATTGATCCTTCTTTTTTTTCAAATAATAGTCAGACCCCCAATAATATTAGAAATAACCCCGCAATTACATCTGATCATCGACAACGTCTTGTTCCTCTTGCAGAAGTTTTTCCTAATGTCCCCTTGCAGCCTGGAATGGCAAGAAACATAGCTATGTTTGATTTGCAGTTTGACCCTAATGAACGGGGTCCATATAATTATGATGTATCTGGTTTCTCTAACTATAGTAAGGGTTTGAATCTTGATGGATCTTTAGCTGATCCGAAATCACGATGGGCTGGAATAATGCGACAACTATCCATAAATAATTTCGAAGAACAAAATATTGAATTTATCCAATTTTGGATGATGGATCCATTCTTAGATAATCCTATTGCCATGGGTGGTGATCTGTATTTTCATTTAGGTAATTTATCTGAAGATATTCTTAAAGATGGTCGTCAAAGTTTTGAGAATGGTTTGTCATCATCAGGTCTGCCAGTTGACGTAGATTCCTCCGTTTGGGGTTATACATCAAAGTATCAGCCCGTAGTTCAGGCTTTCGATAATGATCCAAGCTCTAGGGTGCACCAGGATGTTGGATTAGATGGTTTAGGAGATATCAGAGAAAGTCGATTAACGGGCAATGGTGGCCAGACATATCTATCTTCATTGAATAATGCTTTTGGAGCAAATAGCATAGCCTATAAAGAGGCTCTTCCAGACCCTTCCGGTGATAATTTTTCATACTACAGAGGGCCAAGTCAAGATTCAGCAGATGCCGATATATTGAAACGATATCGTTATTTTAATAATCCTGATGGAAATTCCCAGACTACCTTAATTAATGGCCTTCCTGCTACTTATACCAATTTACCGGATAAAGAAGATGTTAACAGGGATGCGACCCTGAATAAGTCAGAGCAGTACTTTCAATATCATATATCCATGCGGCCTGAAGATTTGGTTATTGGAAAAAACCATATTGCAGATATATACGAAACTCAAACAGACTTGCTTCCTGATAATACCAGAAAACCTGTTCGATGGATTCAATTTAAAATCCCAGTTTTTGAACCTTCTAAAAGAATAGGAGGAGCATCAGACTTTCGATCAATTCGTTTTATGAGGATGATAATGAAAGGTTGGGAAGAAGCAACAGTTTTGAGGCTTGCTCGTCTGGATCTTGTAAGAGGTGAATGGCGACGGTATCGATTTTCACTGGAAGAGTCTAGAGAATTAATACCTGTGGATGCAATGGATGAAACAACATTCGTTATGAACGCAGTTAACCTTGAAGAGAATGGAGGTAGAAAGCCAATTCCTTATGTGCTCCCTCCAGGGATTGAGAGACAAGTGCTTTTGGGCAATACTTCATTGGTTCAGCAAAATGAACAATCATTAAGTATGAGAGTTTGTGGTCTCAGAGATGGGGACGCACGAGCTGCTTTTAAGAACACTTCTGTTGATATGCGTATGAATAAACGGTTAAGGCTTTTTGCTCATGCAGAAGCAGGGAATCAGTTTGAACAGCTTAATGATGATGATTTAAGATTATTTATTCGCCTAGGTAATGATTACAGCCAAAACTATTATGAGTATGAAATTCCTTTAAAAGTAACCCCTTGGGGTAGCAATGATCCTGGAATAGTTTGGCCCTCATCAAATGAAATTGATATAGCTTTTGAGGAGTTCACTAATCTCAAGCTAAAAAGAGACCAAGCTCAAATTTCAAATTCTACTATATATCAGGAGGATAAAGATGATGGAGAAGGAGTAATACGAGTTTTAGGAGTTCCGAACCTAGGAAATGTCAGAACGATAATGATGGGAGTTCGTAATCCTAAAAAAAGAAATACAGGCAGCTCTGATGATGGTATGGATAAATGTGCTGAAGTTTGGGTAAATGAATTACGAATGACCGACTTTGATAATCGTGGAGGTGTTTCTGCAATAGCCCGGACAACTACTCAGGTTGCTGACCTTGGGCAAATAGCTTTAAGTGGAACATATAGTACAGTTGGATTTGGATCTTTAGATATGAGCCCACAGGAAAGAAACAAATTTTCTGCTGCTACTTACGATTTTCAAACAAATTTAGAACTAAGTCGCTTTTTACCATTTAAAACACGTCTTAGATTACCGCTATTTATTAATAACGCTCAGGATTGGAAAACACCTATGTTTAACCCTCTAAATCCTGATATTGAAATGAGTAAAGCACTGGAGAATTTAAACAGTGCTGAAGAGAGATCTGATTTAAGGACTATGGTTGCAGATAGAACAGTTCGCAGGGGATTTAATTTGACTAATGTGAGAGTTGAGCGTTCTTCAGGCAATAATAAGTCTGGTCCAACTGTTTCAAGAGGCACTCCACCTAAAACCAATAGGTCAAATAATAACAGAAAAAATAAAGAGAATTTAAAGATTGGTGCGCGCGCACCCACCCCATTTGATATAAGTAATTGGACAGCTTCATATTCATTTAATGAGGTGCTGCGAAGTGATGCAAATACTTTAAAAGATGACAGAGAGGATCATAAAGCATCTCTTATTTATAACTTCCAAACGAACCCTTTTAATATCCAGCCCTTTAAAAAAATAAAGAATAAGAATTTGACATTAATTAAGGATTTGAACTTCAATTTAACTCCCTCTAAAATAAGTGTTCGTGGAGATTTAATAAGGTCTATTCAAACTATGAAAATGAGGAATGTGGATAATCCTAAGTTTCAATTGCCAGAAATGTTTAGCAAAAATTTCACAATGGATAGAAATTATAACGTTGTCTGGGACTTAAGCAAGGGGATAAAACTTGACTATACCTCCCGTATGCGCGTCAGAGTAGATGAATTACCAGGATCAAATTCAGTTGATTCGGTAAAATCGTTTTTATTAGATAACATTAGAGCAGGCGGCAGGCCTGTTGAGTATCATCATACAGTCAATACATCATGGAACATACCGATAAATAAATTACCATTAATGGATTTTGCTCAAGTTCAATTGAGATACACAGCAGATTATGATTGGAAAGCTAATTCATTACTCGCCTCTCGACAGTCGATAGATAGCCTAGATTATGGAAATATTATAGAAAACTCAGGTAAATGGAATGGAACAGCAAATCTTAATTTTGCCACTTTTTATAAGAATTTTTCCTGGTACAAGAAATTGAAGCAAGGAAACAATTCAAAATCAAGAGGAGCGCGAACAGCTATGGAGCAACGTCTAATAGGGAATAACTCAAAGAGTGCAAAAAATAAAGAAGATGAAAAAAGCGGTATTGGGAAAAAAATATTAATTACAGTAGTGGATATTGTGACTATGGTAAAGTCTGTTAATCTAAGTGCAACCTTGAATACTGGCCTTTACCTTCCTGGCTTCACCCCTTTGCCTGTTTTCAGTGGATTTTCTCCAGATGCCGCAATGTCCCCTGGGTTAGATATGCTCTTAGGATTGCCTGTTGACATTACCACTAGAGCCAGTGACCCAAGGAATAATTGGCTGATAAAAAATCCAAATCAACCAAACAGGTACTTAAGCACATCTACTCAAACATTTAATGCTCGTGCTCAACTTGAGCCAATTAAAGACTTCAGAATAACTCTTACTGCAACGCAAAATTATGGTTTACAGGAAAGCAGTACATATCGATATACTGATGGCATTGGTATAGATTCTCTTTACAATAAAGGTTTTCATCATTTTAGTCCTCAAAATATGGAGACATTTTCGACATCCTGGCTATCCTGGCGTAGTGCTTTTGATACAAGTAGCGCTCCGGGTTATGGTAGTGTTGCATTTGAAGATTTCATGAAAAGTAGATTAGAATTTTCTAAACAGCTTTCTGATAGTGCGGTAAATCATATTCCAGGATATACTCAATCTTTTATTGAAGAAATAGATTCTTCGAGATATGGTTTTGATGGATACTCAGTTCTGCAGAGTGATGTCTTATTAAATAGCTTTTTTGCTGCTTATGGATATCAAGACTCTAAAACTATGAATCGAATTGACTTCAAGTCTATTATTCCTATGCCAAATTGGTCAATTAATTATACTGGTCTTATGAGGTTAAAATCTTTTCGAAAAGTTTTTACCGCTTTTGCATTAAGTCACAAGTACTCAAATAATTTAACAGTTCAGAATATTCAGACGAATATGCTTAGAGCTCAGGATATTCAAAATAATCCAAGTAATCAATTTCCTAGAAATTCAAACTTAGATATCCTTTCAGAAATGCAAATAGGTCAAGTTTCAATTTCGGAGTCTTTATCACCATTAATTGGGATTGATATTAGGACTAGAAAAAACACCTCATTTAAATTTGAGATTGGAAAGCAGCGCCAAGTTGCCCTGAGTATGGCAAATAATCAAATTACAGAAAGCAAGGCAACAGATATAACGTTAGGTTTGGGCTATATAATTCGTGATGTTCAGTTCACCATTGTTGATGAGGCAGGTCAAAGAAATAATATTAAATCAAACCTAGAATTAAAATTAGATTTACGAATAAGTGATAACCAGACAGTAATCCGTAGAGTTCTTGAAGGGTTTAATCAACCTACTGCTGGTCAGAGAAGAACCACGATAAAACTAACTGCAGATTACCGTTTAAGTAGAAGGCTTGCAGCGCAATTTTATTATGATCAAACTATTAGTACGTTTAAAACGTCAATGGCATTCCCTACAAATCAATGGCAAAGTGGAATTGCTTTGAGACTGAATCTAGGTAACTAATACTGTTAGTATATTTGCCACTTAAATTTTTGAAATGAATATTCCAACTGACCTTAAATATACGAAAGATCACGAATGGCTCCGCTTAGAGGGTGAAACAGCATTAGTGGGTATAACTGATTTTGCGCAAAGTGAACTTGGTGACATTGTCTTTGTCGATATCTCAACAGAGGGAGAAAAATTAAATAAAGAGGAAGTATTTGGGTCCGTTGAAGCCGTTAAGACAGTTAGTGACTTATATGTTCCAATGGAATGCGAAATTTTGGAGGTAAATGACCTTTTAGATGCGAATCCAGAACTCGTAAATGATGACCCATATGGCAAAGGTTGGATGGTTAAAATTAAATTATCCGATTTGGGCATAATTGATGAATTAATGAATTCGGATCAATATGCTGATCTTCTTGGTGGTTGATTTTTATGAATATTAAACGTGAATTATGGCTAATATTGGGTTCTGTATGGTCCTGTATAATTATTTTTTTGAGCCTTATTTCTCCTTCAAGTTTGCCAGATGTTTTATTTAGATTAGAGGATTTTATTATGCATTTTATTGCATATTTATTCGCATCATTTTTATTCACCATGGGTTCAAGATCTTCTTTTGGGCCTTGGAAACCAGCTTTATTATGTTTTTTGCTAGGAAGCATTTTAGAAATAATTCAACCAATGATGTTAAATGGCCGATCTTTTTCATACCAGGACATGATATCTAATACTCTTGGTTTAATTTTTGGTATCATCCTTGCTCGACTTTTAGGGAAGCGTATCTTTACATCATAAAATTTTACCGAAATGAAGAATCGGAAGACATTTAAAGCAGATTTAGAAAATAAGACAGGCCTTTTTTTGCAGATTGGATTGGTTTTGGCTTTGTCAATTGTTTGGGGTGCTTTTGAGTGGAAAACATATGCTGATGGCCCAGGTAGCTTGGGTAATCTAGATGCTTTCATTGATGATGAGGAAGTCGTTATTACACAAAGAAACACTCCACCACCACCACCTCCACCTCCAGCCCCACCCGAAGTCATTACAATTGTTGATGATAAATTAGATATTGATGAACTAGAAATGGAGTCAACTGAAATTGATAATAGCGATGAGATTGAGCTTATAGACGAGGTATTAGATGATGACATTTTTAATTTTGTCAATGTTGAAAGTAAACCAATCTATCCTGGATGTGAAGACTACGCAACGGAAGATGAAAGATTTAACTGCTTCAATATAAAAATTCGGCAGTTTGTCGGCAGGAAATTTGAATTTCCTGAGATGGCAAAACAAATGGGCATTCAAGGTAAGATTTGGGTCTCTTTTATTATTGAAAAAGATGGCAAAGTTTCAGATATAACAATTGAACGTTCAGTTGATAAATTGTTAGATGATGAATCTTTAAGAGTTGTTAGACAACTCCCGAAAATGTTACCTGCAAAGGTTGGAGGTAGGCCTGTTAGAATGCGATATAGTCTTCCAATCAATGCAAAACTTCAATAGTAAGGTGGAGGTATAAAAAAAGCCCTAGAATTCTGGGGCTTTTTTAGTCAAAACCACCCTAAAATTAGATTCTGGAAATAGACTATGAAACCTTTCATAAACTCTCACATAAGTCCAAATGATATTCTGAATGCAGTTTATCTTGCAGCAGACGCAATTATGGATGTTTACGGCCAGGCAGAAATTGAATCAGAAAAGAAAGATGACAATAGTCCCGTTACGATAGCAGATATCAGGGCGCACAATATTATTGAAGAAACACTCCTAAAGTCTGGCTGGCCTATTTTGTCGGAAGAAGGTGAGCATGCGAGTTATGAGGTCCGAAAAAATTGGGATTATTTCTGGGTTGTTGACCCTTTAGATGGAACGAAAGAGTTCATCAAGGGAAATGGCGAGTTTACTATTAATATTGCTCTTGTTAAAGGTGATTCCCCAATATGGGGGGTAGTTCATAGTCCAGTTTTAGATTGGACCTATATCGGAGGGCCAAAAGTTGGATCTTTAAAAAGTACCGGTAGGTTAAATTATTATCAAATTAAAGAAAAAGGTCAATCTCTTCCAGGAAAATTGCCCGATAAATTAACCGTTGTTGCAAGTCGTTCACATGGTAGTCAATCAACGGAGTCTCTTTTAGATAAGTGGGAAAAAAAATACGGCAAAATGGAGCGTATTTCTATGGGAAGCTCACTTAAGATTTGTTTAGTTGCAGAGGGCAGTGCTTATGCATATCCTCGAGCTGCATTAACCATGGAATGGGACACGGCAGCCGGTCATGCCATAGCTCTTGGGGCTAAGTGCCATATGTTTCGGATGGAGGAATTAAATAAGGAACTGACTTGGAGTCAACCCTTGGTTTACAATAAGGAAAATCTTTTAAATCCTTTTTTTATCGTTTGTGGCGTAGAATACCTTTGTAAGGATGCGTGATGTCAGTCTCCTTTTAAAATTTAGACTTGCTTTTACGGTAGTTTTCTCAGCAGCGGCTGGATACTTATTAGGAGCATCTAATTTTTTGTGGAGTGAATTTATATTACTGATTCTTGGTGGCTTTGCAATTGTTGGATCTAGTAATGCATTTAATCAAATCTGGGAGATAGACACTGATGCTTTAATGGATCGCACAATGTCAAGACCATTGCCAGCGGGTCGAATGACTAAATATGAAGCTTATTTATGGGCAATAGTTTTGGGAGTTTTGGGTACGATAGCTTTAGGTTTCCTAAATATAATTACAGCTGTATTTGGTCTGGTGTCAATGTTATTATATGTTTTGGTATACACTCCAATGAAGGCAAAGTCGCCATTAGCAGTTTTAGTTGGGGCTTTCCCAGGCGCTATTCCTTTTCTCCTAGGATGGGTTGCCGTAACTGGAAATTTTGGTATTGAATCAGGTACGCTTTTTGCAATACAATTCTTATGGCAATTCCCCCATTTTTGGGCAATTGCATGGGTCGGATATGATGATTATGCGAAGGCAGGTTACTTTTTATTGCCAAGTAGAAAAAAGAATAGTACAGTAACATATATGAGCATTGTGTATACACTTTGGATGATTTTTGTTTCAATACTTCCTGCTTTTGGTTTAACAGGGTCGCTAATGTTGTCTGCTAGTGCTGCTGTAATAGTTTTTATTCTTGGAATTCTTGTTTTAAGACTGGCTATATTACATCATCGTTCTCCTTCTAATGCTGCAGCTCGTTCCTTAATGCTCGGAACTATAGCATATCTCCCATTACTTCAAATCACTTATGTTGTTGATCATTATTTAAACTAACTATGAATAAGAATCGAAAAGAAATCCGAGAAAAAACTTCAAAGCCACTTTTATGGATCGGAATGGCAAGTATAGGAATGGCATTTGCTGGATTAACTTCTGGTTATGTAGTCTCAAAATCATCCCTGGTTTCAAAGGGCGCATGGCAAACTATTGCATTGCCAAATGAATTTCTTCTGAGTACAATATTCATAATTTTTTCAAGTCTATTTTTGGTTTTTGCGTCCAAAAAAATAAGAATTGGTCAGTATAAACATTCAACTTTATTAGTGGGCTTGGCTTTTCTATTTGGTATGCTCTTTTTATTGTGCCAAGTGCTAGGGTGGAATAATTTAATTGAGAATCAAGGTGTGTTTTTCACGGGTAAAGAAAGTCGGCCTGCAGGAAGCTGGCTTTACGTCATCACTTGGTTTCATTGGATGCATGCTTTAGCTGGCGTTATTGTTCTTTTAGTCGCACTAATACGCAGTCTTAGAGGACACTTCACAAAAGAAAATATGCTTTCATTTAGCTTGTCTTCTCAGTTTTGGCATTTTCTTGGATTTTTATGGGTTTACTTGCTTCTGTTTTTGACCTTTCTTCGCTAATTTTGCATGACTTTATCTGACCAAATCATTTTAGTATTAAACTATGAGTAAAAATAAGATTGCTAGTGCCTGGAGTGGAGGTAACGAGCCCATGAATTCAGAGTACGGAAAAATGATGATGTGGTTTTTTCTAATCTCAGACGCTCTTACATTTTCCGGATTTCTTACGGCATATGCATTTGTGAGATTTCGATTTGAAACTCAGTGGCCAGTCGCTGAAGATGTTTTTACTCATTTCCCAGGACTTCAAGGTGACCAGCCGCTTCTTTATGTGGCATTCATGACATTTGTTTTAATAATGTCATCCGTTACTATGGTATTGGCAGTAAATGCCGGACATCAATTAAAAAGAAACGTTACGGCGTGGTGGATGGTTGCCACGATAATAGGTGGTGGAATTTTTGTCAGCAGTCAAGCATGGGAATGGTATCATTTTATAATAGGCGATAAAGGTGGCATTGAGCTTTCATCGACCGAAGTAATGAAAGTAGCTAATAGAGACGGTAATGTGCTTTCTTTATCTCAAGTTGTTCAAGGAATGGATAAAGGACATTCTGCAAACCATGAACTTATATTTTCTGATGAGGAGGTTCTTGAGTCTATTCAGAGGAATAATAATTTAGTTCTACAAAGTCCTGGTAAAGATCATATTCCCCTTACCAGAGAGGCAACATTAAAGGCTCTCGATGGCGCACATGTTATTCAAGGGGCAAACATGTATCATAATGAATATGGTAAGCAGCAGTTCGCGAATTTCTTTTTCTTTATAACAGGATTTCATGGTTTTCACGTTTTTTCTGGTGTTGTGTTGAATGTTATGGTTTTCTATAATGTAATGCTTGGAACCTATGATCGAAGAAAAACATATGGCATGGTTGAAAAAGTGGGTCTTTATTGGCACTTTGTAGACCTTGTTTGGGTTTTCGTTTTCACCTTTTTTTATCTCGTTTAAATAAATTTATTAATTATGTCGGATCACGAGTCACCTCAAGGAACAGCATGGATTTGGAAAATATTTTGGCTTTTATTAGTTATCACCACAGTTGAAGTTGTTTTGGGTATTATCAAGCCAGAAATCCTCCTGACCTCTTTAGCTGGAACGTCTATTTTAAATTTAATATTCATCGGGCTTACACTTGTGAAAGCGGCATATATCGTGCAGTACTTTATGCATTTAAAGTATGAAGCGAACTCATTAAAATATGCCATATACTTGCCTGTTCTCATCTTAATTCCCTATCTGACATTCATTCTGATTTTTGAGGGTCAGGCGATTTTCGAATTTTGATGAAATCAAAAAATGGTAAGCGCATTGTCTTAATTGGGCTTCTTATTATTCCAGTAACCATGTATTTGGTTTCTATAGCAGTAAGTGGTGTGGTTAATTTTAGAACATTGGAAAACTTAGGTCCTCCAAGTTTTGATTCGGATTCAACATCTTTTATTAATGAACTTGGTGATAGTTGGTCTCCAGATTCATCTTCAGGAAAAATTATAGTGTTAAGCTTTTTCTTTACTACTTGCCCTACAATTTGTCCGGCTATGAATTTTCATCTAAAAGAAGCTCATGATCGTTTATATGGGTTTAAGGATCTAGTATTTATTAGCTGTACAGTTGATCCCACAACAGATACTCCTGAAATCTTGTATGACTATAAAAGAAATTTAGGTGTTGAAAAATCCAACAAATGGGATTTTATAACAGGTGATTCAGATCAGCTCTATGCCTTAGCTAATTCATATTATTTAACAGCTCTGCGCGATTCAGAGTCTGATGGTGGTTATGCTCATTCTCAATCAGCTGTTTTAATTGATTGGAATGGAAGTTTAAGGAGCAGAATCACTGATCAAGGGAATATTTTAGGGGCCTATGACCTTTCCGAGGCGTATCTTATTGATCAGCTTGTCGATGACATAAGAGTCCTTATAAAGGAACATCGTAAGGTGAAAATGGGGCGCAAATGAAAGAAAACCCAAATGATCGTTATGTGATACCTGTAATTGTCAGCTTGAGTATTATCGTACCTATCGCAGTTGCATCGCTCTTTTTACTTCCAGAAGATTGGAAACTCCAATTTGGGAATGCTAATTTCCGGAGCCTTCCGTTTTTTCATGCTGTACTGAATGGTTGTACTGCAGTACTATTGGCAGTAGCCTTTGGCATGATAAAAACAAAGAATGTCAACTTTCATCGCCTTGCAAATATGCTCGCGTTTTCTCTCTCAGCTGTTTTTCTTATATCCTATGTTGTTTCCCACATTTCTAATCCTGATGCACATTTTGGAGGTGAAGGATGGGTTCGCTATTTATATTTTTTCATATTAATAACACATATTACTCTGAGCATACCAGTTCTTCCATTGGCGATGTTATCAATTTACAGAGCTTTGAACAATCAAATAAGTGCTCATAAGAAATTGGTTAAATGGACATTCCCAATATGGATGTATGTGGCAATAACAGGTGTATTAGTCTATATATTTATGGCACCTTATTATCCAACATAATGAAGAAGATTATTTTTTTACTTTTTATATTTAATTCTTTCTGGGTTACAGCACAATGTGCAATGTGTAAAGCAACAGCAGAGAGTAATGCTAGTAATGGAGGAACTCTAGCGGACGGTTTAAATGAGGGTATTTTGTATTTGATGGCATTCCCTTATCTCATTCTCGGTGCGATAGCTTTTGCATGGTGGCGTCATGAGAAGAAATAGATAGAATTATCTTTAGCACGATAATTGTAATTTTCATATTATCATAATTGAATTTTGACAGAATGGTTTTAAGAGCAGGTATTTCTTTTTTTTTAAAAACTTCACTAATCATATCTGGTATTTTTTCTTGTGTTCACAATTTGAATGCTCAAGAAACGATGGTTTTAAACTTGAATGACTGTGTTGAAAAAGCTTTAGATTATAATTACGGTGTTCGGCAAGCTAAGAATAACATCGTTTTGTCAAAGTCTGACAATCTGGCGGCTTTAGGCGCAATGCTTCCTCAAGTTTCAGCTAGCTCAGGTAATGCATGGAATACCGGGTTGACAGTTGACCCTGTAACAAATATTATTGACCGTGTTCCTCTTTCTTCAGCAAATGGAGGTCTAGGATTTAGTGCGATTTTATTTGATGGATTTCAAACCCTGAATACCTGGAGACAAGCAAGGGTAAATGCCCTGATAACTCAGTATAATCTTGATAACACACGTAATACTGTAGCTCTTAATACTGCTTCTCAATACCTTTCTGTATTAATGGCGAAAGAGGCCTTAAAAGTGGCTTTAGAGCAGCTTCGAGTGACTGAAATAGGAGTGTATCGGCTCAGGAAATTGAATTCAGCTGGAGCTATTCCTCCCAATGAACTTCTTCAAATGGAGGCTCAATTGGCCCGGGATGAACAAAGAAAATTGACTGCTAAGAATACTTTGGGTTTGGCTAAATTGATACTTTCTCAAGGTATAGGAATCAAAGCAAAAGAATTTATCGTTACAGATATACCATTAGATGGAATTAATGAGCAACCAGCAATTATTCGGGTCCGACCAGAATCAATTTTTGCCTCATCTATTGATGATCAACCCAATGTAAAGGCTGCCGAGTTAAGAATTGAGTCCGCTAAGTTTGCTGTTAAGGCGGCCAATGCTAGTCGGTTACCTCGTCTCACAATGAATGGGCAAATAGCTACGTCATATTCAGATCAAGCAAAAAATATTACAAGTGAATTGCAGGTTTTAGAATTTGGCTATTGGCTAGATGGCTTAGGGAATAATATACCAGTTTACACTGAAGCAAATATCCCTACCAGCTTTGAATTAAAACCATTCCAAAGCCAACTTACAAGCAATGTGAGGCAATATGTTGGGCTTAATTTATCTCTTCCAATTTTCAATGGTTTTCAAATTTCTAATTCTATTAAAAGGGCTCAAATAAATAAAATGAATGCTGAACTTCAATATCAGCAGGAAGTAGATAATTATGAGCAGACTGTCGAGCGGAGTCATGCGGATGCAACAGCTGCATGGAAACAATACCTAGCAGCCCAAAAAACAGTGAATGCTGCGAATAAGGCTTTTACTGACGCAACAATTCGACGACAAGAGGGGACTCTAACAGTGTATGATTACTCAACAGTCCAGAATACATATCTCGCTGCAGTCTCTGATGCGTTAAGTGCTAAGTATGATGCTCAGTTTAAGGCCTTTATTTTGAAATTTTATATGCAGTCGCCATTGAAAGAGACAAAAGATGTTACATATAATGAAAAAATTAAAAAATGAATAGACGAGTTATAATTGTGATTTGTAGTGTGCTTGTATTAGTCACCATAGGAGTCGTAGGAAAGAAAAAAAACTGGTGGGGTAAAAAAGGAAATACCATCTCTGTTGAACTGGCTTTGGTTGAAAGACATACAATTATTGAAACAGTTAATGCTTCAGGAAAAATCCAGCCCGAACTTGACGTAAAGATTTCTCCTGAAGTCTCAGGAGAAGTGGTAGCGTTAAATGTACATGAGGGACAATCTGTTGAAAAAAATGATGTTCTATTAAGAATAAACCCAGATATATATCAATCCATTGTTAGTCGTGTAAATGCTAGTGTAAATATGGCAAGATCTTCTAAGGCTCAATCAGAAGCGCAGTTTCTTGAGGCTCAACAAACTTATAAAAGAAATCAGACCTTATTCTTACAGAAGGTTCTTTCTCAAGCGGAATGGGATGCTGCAGAGCGTATTTTTAAAGTTGCCGAACTTGGCGTACAATCTGCAGGTTATCAGCTTGAAAGCGCATTAAGTTCATTAAAAGAGGCAAAAGATAATTTAAAAAGAACAGTGATAAGAGCTCCTATGAATGGCATCGTTACTGGTTTAAATATTGAAGTTGGCGAACGTGTTGTCGGAACTGCTCAGATGGCGGGTACAGAAATGATGAATGTCTCACAATTAGATGTTATGGAAGTTTTGATAGATGTTAATGAAAATGATATTGTTCGAGTAAATATGGGAGATACCGCGATTGTTCGCGTCGATGCTTTTTTAGGACATGATTTTAAGGCCACAGTAACTGAGATTAGTATTGCAGCAAAAGGACAACAAATGGGAGTTAATCAGGTAACAAATTTCGAAGTGGAATTACAGATTATACCGAGCAGTTATGGAGACCTAGTTACGCCACAAAAACAACAACCTTTATTGTCTGGAATGACGGCAACGGTAGATATTCGCACAAAGCGATCATTACAGGTTCGTTGTGTCCCTGTTGAAGCTGTAACAACCCGAGAAGATTCTTTGATTAAAAATAAAATGCTGGAAGTAATTTTTGCGGTTGAATCAGATAACGCTAAAATGTATTCTGTTAAAACCGGAATTCAAGATGAAAAATACATAGAAATAATATCAGGTATAGATGATATTGATAAGGTTATCAGAGGTCCATTTGATGCGGTGAGCAGAAGGTTATCAGACGGTGATGAGGTTATAGTCAAAGACCCAATTAAGTTTTAATAGTTATTTTGTGAAATCAAAATTTCTTATAATTGATACCTCATCACGATTATGCAGTGTTGCTATTGCTCATGGCTCTGAAATTATTTGGTCTGGCTCTGAAATTGATGAAAAAAGATTTTGTCATGCTGAAAAACTACATGTACTTATTGATAATTCTTTAAAGGATATATTTGGCTCTAAACAGTCTTCAATAAAAGAAATAGATGCAATAGCAATCGCTAAGGGTCCCGGATCATATACTGGATTAAGAATAGGGTCAGCTGCTGCAAAAGGACTGGCACTACCATTAAATCTGCCTCTTATTGCGTATTCTTCTCTTTCTGCTCTGGCTCATGCTGCTAAGGCTAAAATATCAAAGGAAGTTCGGACTGATGCTTTTTGGTCAGCAATGGATGCTAAACGTCTAGAAGTTTATTCTTCATTCTTTGATAAGGATCTTGTTCGGATCAGTGAAGACAAACCACTTGTTCTTGATGAGCAGCCTATTCCTCAAGAGTGGATGAAATATTCTAATATCTGGGCCAGTGGAGATGGAGTTGAAAAAGCATTAGAGTTTTGGCCAAACCTGAAGGATACTAAGATTAAATATGCGGAGGCAAGAGATGCAATTTCCCTGGTACAATCCGCTTGGGATGAGAAGAATTTTGTAAGTATCGTGAACTGGGTTCCTAATTATTTAAAGACATTTAAACCAGGTAAGGCTAAATTGGGACTTCCAAAGAATGTTTTAAAATAATGAATCCATAAGGTTTATACATCCCAATTTTTAGAGAGCTCATCTATTGATTTATGGGTTATTTGACAACTATTCATAGTACATACTTCGGCGACAAAGTGTTTACTATTACTTGGCCCCCATAATGGATTTTTAAAAAAGGGTAGTGGATGCATACTATGGTCGCCAGATAGTTTTAAGTGCCTTGAGTCTGGTTTTGAAAATGGGAATAGATTTATCCACGTAGAATAGCGATCAGGATTATTAAAGGCTCGATTGCAACCATTTTGAATCATGGATTCACCTTCTCCCCTTTTTTTCTCAGAGAATAGTAGGTTGCCAGTTACGATTAGACATTCTGCAAGAGCTGCAAGGGAAGAGGGGATAGTGTCATCTTCCCAATCTTCAAAATCAATAAATGTATGGTTTGGATCATTTAGCCTTTGATAAGAAAAACATTTTTTCCCTTCATCTTTGAAATGATCGAATATGAAGTCAATAAGATTTTCGCATTTCAATAACCAGCTTGAATCAAGAGTGGCTTGACTCATTCTTAGGGCAAGAAGTGCACTAAATGAAAGGTCATCGATAAATGCATCATTTTTTTTTGTTGAGTCAGGATAACATATGTGAACGGGATTTTTGGTATCTAGCTGAAATTCTAACCAATGAGCCTCTCCTGATTGAATTGTTCGAATATAATCTTCCCCAGTTGCTAAAAATCCTTCAAGAAGAGAAATGCATGCCAATGCATTCCACGAACAAATACTTTTTTCATCTCTAAATGGAAGGTCTCTATCGAGTGCCAAAGGTTTTAGCTTTTTAAGAGCTTCATTCCATCTTGATTTATTTTTTTCTTCTTTTACATTATGTATGATCCAACCCTTATTGTTAAAATTTATACTATGATCATCAAGTTGTTTTTTAAAATCGCCGGATAAGTCTTCTAGAGCTATATCTAATTGTTTTTTTGTCCAAACATAGCTCATGCCTTCTTCTCCATTAAAGTCAGCGTCAATTGCAGCTGAAAACAACCCTGAGGGAAGAGCCATCTCATTAAAAAGCCAATTTTTTGTCGCTTTAAATGACTCGTAAGCTAGAATACTTTTACTGTAATGAAATGCTTTTGCCGTAAAGCGAATCCAAAGAGCGTTGTCGTACAGCATTTTTTCAAAATGGGGAATCATCCATCTGCTGTCTGTACTGTATCGAAATAAACCTCCTCTTAAAATATCATATGACCCTGAATGGTAAATACGCTTTAAGCTTTTTAAAGCATGCTCCTTAAAATCAGGTAGGTCGGTTAATAAATATTGCATTAGAGTATTTGGCATTGGGAATTTTGGACTCCCTTTTGTCCCTCCAAAATCTGAATCCCACTTAGATATGGTCTTTTCTTTAAAATTAACCCAACTTATATTTTTGTTTAAGGGGTATGACTTGTCTTTTTCATCATTAAGAGCAGTAATTAATTTCTCTGCATATTCCTCCGCTATATCTGGTGACTTAATATTTATTTCATGCAATTTATTAATTGCCCGAACCCAGTTTTCTTTGGGAAGATATGTACTCGCCCAAATGGGCTTTGCGTTAGGTAGGCAAACCATATTTAAAGGCCATCCACCAGTTCCTGTTAGTGCAATTGCGGCGGACATGTACGCATTGTCAACATCTGGATACTCTTCTCTGTCTACTTTAATATTGATAAAATATTGATTCATTTTATCTGCAATATCGACATCTTCAAAGATCTCCTTCTCCATTACATGGCACCAATGGCATGTTGAATAACCAATACTTATCAAAATCCACTTGTTTTGAGAAGCAGCTTTATTTAATGTTTCTTGAGACCATGAATGCCATTCGATAGGGTTATTTGCGTGCTGTTGAAGGTATGCACTCGATTCATTACTGAGCTGATTCATTATACAAGAATACATAAGTTGAAGCATCTTTGTAAAAATAATCTTGAATTAACCCAAAGCTTTATTTAAGGCGGTACTTTTGCAGCAATGGATCTTTATTTGCTATTGGTAATATTATTATTTGGACTTGCTACTTTAGACTTAGTAGTTGGAGTTAGCAATGACGCCGTGAACTTTTTAAACCCTTCAATAGGGTCGAAGGCTGGTAGCATGCGAACAATACTTATTGTTGCCAGTATTGGGGTTTTACTCGGTACGATATTTTCGAATGGAATGATGGAGGTAGCTAGGAAGTCTGTATTTCATCCTGAATTTTTTAGCTATCACGCATTAATGTTCATATTTCTATCTGTTATGTTAACAGATGTCATTCTCTTGGATGTATATAATTCCTTAGGATTCCCAACATCTACAACGGTTTCCTTAGTTTTCGAGCTCTTTGGTGCTGGAGCTGCAATAGGGTTTTTATCTTCTCTTCAAGGCGGGTTAGATCCATTTAATTTTGATGCCTATATAAATGTTGAAAGCACGTTTAGGATAATTAAAGGGATTTTCTCATCTGTTGGAATAGCATTTCTTTTTGGCTGTATTGTCCAATGGCTATCGCGCATAATATTTTCTTATCGGTTGGAATCAACATTGTCAAAATTTGGAGGCATTTTTACCGGCCTTTCCGCAACATTAATCTTCAATTTTTTATTATTGAAAGGATTGAAGGGATCTTCATTGATAGGTGACTCATCAATGGAATGGCTCCAGAGCTATCAAAACTATTTACTGTTCGGACTGTTTATTTTATGCGCATCTGTTGGTCAATATATGATTTCGGTTCGCAAATTAAATCCACTTAGATACATAGTTTTATTGGGGACATTCTCTTTAGCTATGGCTTTTGCTGGAAATGATTTAGTCAATTTTATTGGTGTTGCCGTTGCGGCATTTCAGGCATATGGGATTTACTTTAGCTCTGGAATCGATGCACATAATCTGATGATGGATGCTATGGCATCTAAGGTTCCAACACCAACCCTATTGCTGACCATCTCAGGAGTTATTATGATAATAGCACTTTGGACTAGTGCAAAGGCACGAAAGGTTTCAGCTACCCAAATAGGTTTATCTCGGCAGGGTGAAGGTTCAGAAAAATTTAAATCTAACTCATTATCTCGTTCAGTAGTTTTAGGAACAACATATTTAATGTCAATTGTTGGCACAATGTCTTCGCGAAGGTTTAAATTATGGACAGACTCAAGGTTTGTTGTTGAACCAACTGAGAGAAATACTGGAATAAAGGAAAATGATCGACCTGCATTTGATCTTCTTCGCGCGAGTGTTGATTTAATGGTGGCCTCAACTCTCATAGCATATGCAACAAGCTTGAACTTGCCATTATCAACTACATATGTGGTATTTATGGTATCGATGGGCTCAACGCTAGCTGACCGCTCATGGGGTAAAGAAAGCGCTGTTTACCGCGTTGCAGGTGTACTTAATGTTATCGGTGGTTGGCTCTTGACTGCCGTTGTAGCTTTTGTTACTGCAGCAATATTTGCGACTTTTCTTTTTTATGGCGAATTTATATCTGTAATGATTCTGCTGTTAATAGCAGTAGGCTTGATAGTCAGAAGTCACATGGGTTTTGCCAAACAAATGAAGGCTGAAAATAGAATGGAAGATGAGGTGTCTAACCTCGCAATAAATGATAACCCTTCTGCAGCGAGTCGATCTCTTATTGCTGCTGATCTTGGCCGGTCAGCTCAAATTGTAACAATTGCTGGTCAATCCTTATTGTCTAATAATAAAAGAAATTTAAAGCAATTATTAAATGAGTTGAATATACTTGGCAAAAGACAGAAAGATATTGAATTCAGATTAATAAGAGTCTTGAGAAAGCTTGAAGAGAAAAACAAAGATGTGGCACGAATGCATATGACAGCTTTTGATTACGCATGTGATTTTCAGCAGAGTGCTCTTTTGACTGTTGAGTCAGAGTACAATCATTTGGCAAATCTACATGTGGTTCCTCATGGATCGTTTACCATGAATTATTCCGAAAATCTTGCATTATTTGGTGTCTATGCCTCTAAAATTGTAATAGCGTTAAACAACGGTGAATCTGAGCCTCATGCGGAACTGATAAATTCAAAGCGACATATAGTGATGGAAATCAACCGAGCCTTAGAGATGGATCTTAATCTGTACCGCAGTGGTGAGTTGACAACACGTCAAGTTCATCTGCAAACAAAACTGTTGCTGGAGTTAAGGGACATGTCAGCTTTAGCGTACAGAATCCATAAGGTTTACTTTGGTTGATACAATCCCTGTCTCTAATTACTTTTCTGCAAAATATTTATAAAAAAGAGGAATAGTTTCTATGCCTTTGAAGTAGTTGTCTAAGCCAAAATGTTCATCGGGAGAGTGAATTGCATCACTATCAAGTCCAAATCCCATTAGAATACTTTTCGCTTTTAGTTCAGTCTCAAATAAAGCTACAATCGGAATGCTTCCTCCACTTCTTACAGGAACCGCTTTTTTGCCAAATGAATCGCCCAATGCTTTGACAGCAGCATCATATCCGGGGTGGTCAGTCGGGCATACATAAGGTTGACCACCATGATGTGGAGTCACTTTTATTCTCACTGAACTAGGTGCTATGGATTTGAAGTATTCGGTAAATAATTCTGTGATTTCTTCAGGATCTTGATGAGGCACAAGTCTCATGGAGATTTTCGCATATGCCTTTGATGCAATAACAGTCTTGGCTCCATCTCCGGTATACCCTCCCCAAATTCCATTTATATCTAAGCTAGGTCTTATGGAATTTCTCTCCGGGGTAGTATAATTTTCTTCCCCATCCACATCAACCAAATCCAAAGCTTTTTTATATTCCTCTAATGAAAAAGGCGCTTGTGCCAGCTCCGCTCTTTCTTGAATGCTTAGGGTTGCCACTTTGTCATAGAAGCCAGGAACGGTTATTTTTTTCTTATCGTCATGAAGTTGTGTAATCATCTTTGAAAGAACATTTATTGGATTTGCTACAGCCCCACCATATAAACCTGAATGCAAATCACGATTTGGCCCAGTGACCTCTACTTCAACATAGCTAAGTCCCCTTAAGCCTGTGGTAAGCGAGGGGACTCCAGGAGCCACCATGCCTGTATCAGAAATGAGTATCACATCACAAGACAGACGTTCAATATTTTTCTTCACGAACCAAGCTAGATTTTCAGACCCGACTTCTTCCTCGCCTTCAATCATGAACTTGATATTGCATTTCACATTATCGGTGGCAACCATCGTTTCAAATGCCTTGAGATGCATGAAAAATTGGCCTTTATCATCACATGCTCCTCTCGCGAAAATTGCCCCATTGGGATGAATTGGAGTATTTCGTATTTCGGGATCAAAAGGATCTGATGACCACAATTCAAGAGGGTCCGCTGGTTGAACATCATAATGGCCATAAACCAAAACAGTGGGCAGCTCTGATGAAACAAAATAGTCACCATATACAACGGGATATCCAGGTGTTTCGCAAACCTCAACTGAATTTGCTCCTGCATCTTTTAGGAATTTTGCCGTTTGGTTAGCTGCCTTTAAAACATCTTTCTTGAAAGATGGATCAGCACTAACACTTGGTATTCTTAGCAATTCAAAGAGCTCATCTATGAATCGTTTTTTATTATCCTGGATGTATTTATTCATGTGGCGAATATAGGTATGCAAAAAATGATTTTCTATCTTCGGACTCCCATTTATGGAACGAATGAAATTATTATTTTTTAAAACATATAAATTCATCTTTGCTTTTCTAGTCTTTATAATTACTGGCACTTCTATTTATGCTCAAAATATTACCGTAAGTTCATCCGCCCCGCAAAATGATCCGATGTGGTTAATCCAAAATGTATTTGTTGGGCCTAACCTTACTGTATTTTCTCCTATCGGACCATTAGGAGTTCCGAAGGCTCAGCCTAGCTCTGTTCAGTTTGGAAAATTCAGTATTAATAATCCTGCTTTTGGACTAGATTCTGGAATAGTGATTTCAACTACCGATGCTATTGATGCAGTGCCTGGGCAATCAGGGACTTTTACTAATAATACGCCAACACCTTCCGCTAATCTAACATCAGTTTTAAGTGCTATTGGTACAAGTGGGACACTTTACGATAAAGGTAGTATGGAGTTCAGTTTTGTTGCACCTGGAGATTCTGTAATCTTTGACTACATATTTGCATCAAAAGAATATACCAGCTTCACTTGTTCCTCCTTTAATGATGTCTTTGGCTTTTTCTTGATTGGCTCAGGAATCAATGGTAACCCAAATATGGATACGGTTAACTTGGCTACTATTCCAGGAACAAATGTTCCGGTTGCAATAAATACAATTAATCAGGGATATCCATCTGGCGCCTATCCAGCATCTAATTGTCTTACAGCCAACCCTAACTATGTTGCTCATTCGTCTATGTACAATGCTAATTCCCCCTCTACAATAATAAATTATCCAGGGTTTACAGACGTTTTTACCGCTAAAGCAAAAGTTTCATGCGGAGCTCTATATACAATAAAACTGCTTATCGCTGATGTGGCAGATGGAAGTTATAATTCTGCTGTATTCCTTGGTGCAAGGAGTTTTGAATTACCTACAATTTCCTTGAATTCAACTTTCAACCAAGGAAATACTTTTAATGACACTATTGTTGTTGAAGGTTGTAAGCCATCGTATTTATACTTGAACCGCAATGGGGCAATCAATGATACGATGACGATAAACTTTAACTATTCGGGTAATGCTATTTCTGGAGTTGATTATGCACCACTTCCAGCATCAGTGACTCTTCTGCCTGGGGTTGTTTTAGATTCTTTACCGATAACAGCATTTGATGATGGAATAGTAGAAAATTTAGACACTATTCGTTTTGTTATGCAGCCGGTAACTACAAATTGTGCGGTCTACCCGCCTCAATACAAGACTTTCTTAATCGCTGATAAAATTCCATTGGTTGTAAGCTCAAGCATTACTCAAGGGAATGATACAATCACATGTCCTGGGGAGCAAGTGGTCTTAGATGGAGCCCATTCAGCTGGACAGGGAGTCACAAGTGGATGGTGGGGGACAGATACCACAGGCCCAAGTCAACTCACTATAACTCCATTTACGACCACCACTTATTATTACTCAGCTATTGATGAATGCATGTCTGTTGCTGTAATGGATAGTATAACTATTTATTTACAGGCATATGACTCGATACAAACGATCAGTGACAATCCCTATCCAATTTGCCCTGGGGAGTCAGTGGAAATATTATCGGAAGCAAAAATGGGAACTCCACCATACTCTTTCCAATGGGATAATGGACCCAATGATTCGTCTTGGACTATTACTCCTGGTAAATCAGATTGGTATTCATTTGAGGTAACTGATGGCTGTGGAGTTATAGCTAAAGATTCGGTCTGGGTTACGGTTGCTCCTTTTCCGTCAGCAGCCTTCGCTTATTACCCAAACCCCGGATTTCCTTTAAATGTCCGGTTTAATAATCAGTCAAGTGATACCAATTATGTCAAATGGTATTTTGGAGATGGTAATATTTCTAATCAAGTCAATCCATTTCATTCTTATGCTCAACCAGGAAAATATCAGGTGGGATTAGTAATCTCTGATTCTATTGGTTGTCAGGACTCTATTTCTTTAGAGATAGAATTAAAAATGGATTACTATGTCTATGTTCCAAACACATTTACGCCAAATGGAGATATAATTAATGACAGAATAAAAGTTGAGGCAATAGGGATAGAAGGGCTCGTTTGGCAAATTTTTAATCGTTGGGGGTTGATGGTTTTTTCTACAGACGATATTCAGGAGTCCTGGGACGGTAATATAAATGGACAGCAATCTCCTGAAGGAGCATATTCTTATAAGATTGTTTTATATCTTCCTTTTGGCGATATTAAAGAGCAAACGGGAATTTTTACTCTAGTTAGATAGAGATTTCATACAATGGCTATACACATTACGCCAGTCACAAGTATTGCTTTATAAATCCATTGACGCTGGATAGCTGATTTTCTTTTGTTATGGGCAACCGTATACATTTTAATACGTTCGCTCTGCCTTCTCCATTCTAATATAATCATAGCCATAGCAATAGGTAGAGATCTCATAAAGCCCTCTGTAGATTCAGGATATCCTGCATAAGCTAAAATTAATAGAGGAGTATAGGCCAACAAGGTTGCAATTAATGGCCCTAATACGTTGGTATTCCATGATTTGTGAGAGTATAACCATAGCAATATTCCATAAATCGAAAATAATATCGATATTAGAAACTCTAGATTTAGCCATGCGGTGGTCATAGCAAAGAAGTAAAACCATACGGCTAGTCTAATTCCATACTTACGTGCCACAGGTCTTTCTAATATTGTCCGGAATGGTCTTTGAGTTATATCTTTTTCTAAATCATAAAAGCTATTTAAGAGAGAACCTCCAGCAATTAGGAACGCTGTAGTAAACGAGATAGCCCAAAAAATACTATTGGAAAAAATCCCCATGGTACTTTCCCCAGGGGAAAAAAGAAAGAACTGGGCCATGGTTTGGGCGATAAAAATAAAAAGAATATGGGTCCATCTTACAAGGCTAAGAAAGGCGATTAGTCGAAATAATATTTTATTGCGCCTGCCCATTTATTCTAAAACCTTAGAACAACTTCCATTGAATGGGGTGATAATTCTTTTTGCGCCTTATCAAAGTCTTTTGTGAATCCTAAAATATATCCACCACCACCAGAGCCACATAATTTTAGGTAATATGAGTTGTTGTCAATCCCCTTTTGCCAAAGCTCA
>MDSY01038073.1_pt1 | contig 38735 bp, 15 predicted proteins | sample 811131 | NCBI WGS metagenome assembly MDSY01 (sample SAMN05326643, study PRJNA326480) | marine metagenome | isolation source: seawater | place: Atlantic Ocean: South West | collected 2010
ACATATTGGAAGGACATTGTTTACCATGACAGAGACAAATAACAACAAACAAAGTGTTACCTACGGAGAACAGATTAACTACGTGTTTATAACACTTAAGGAGTTAATCATTATGCAATGGGATTACATTAGAAAACACAAATATTGGAGAGTTATTAACACCCTTGGGGAAAACTCCGCAGAAAATGTTGAAAACAATTAAATGTTAATTTAAACCTATATGTGTTAACAATACCTGTGGAAATCTCTGTGGAAAATGTAGTCTTAGCATGCAGATTACCGACTGTCAAGTAATATCGAAGAACTCACACATTCTTGACAGATTATAACAAATTATGGTATAATAACCCTGTAGAGGTTAACACAAACCCTAAGAAAGATGCAGTATCTAATTGAAGACGAAGACGGCAAATTACATGGGACATTCTATTCAGTTACTGACTTAGAATTGTACATGGACGGTGTTAGAAACCGTAGGGGAGATAGGTATAAACAATTGCCTAAACATTCTTGCTTTGATTATATCAAATCGATTGGATGGTATCTAACAATTAAGGACACAAATGCACAGGGTAAGTAACACAAACTGTAATGCCACTAAGTAACACATAAGGTGTGACAGTCAACAAAGTGGCACAAGGGTTGTTGATAAGTACATGGAAATCATGTATTATATTAATATAAATCAATCAGGGGATTAATCCTTATGAAACTAACACCCATTGCAGCAAATCAAACAGAGGTTTCTATCAACGACGGAACACAAATCTTCTTCAGTTATAGAACACCAGTTGCAGCATATTTGCCAAGCAAAGGTTATGTTAGAACTGAAAGATTTTGGAGCAAAACAACATCTAGGCACATTAATAAGTGGTTGCAAGGTGTTAACAATGTCTCTGAAGTCTCCCAGACAGTTCTTGACAATTTAGCAGCATAATGTTAGAATGGGAGTGTTAACAAGCACTCCCTTTTTTATTGCCTATGTAACACACAAGACAGTTAATTAACTCACTAAGTATAAAGAAAACAGTCGAGATGACAGTTATACCAAGGGATCTCGCCCGTTGATCCGGCCCTATCCCGCCCCTTATATTAAAAAAGATAGAGACCCTAACCTACAAAGGTTCCCAAACGCTATTGATATATAAATTATTTTAAAAATTTTTCCGAGGTAAAAAATGCCACCAGAGTTTCGCCAAGACAGACAAGACAATCGCACATGGATCTTAGAGCAATTGCTCAGGAGCGAAGGGTACTTAGATCCTCGTATGTACGAGTGTGCTGACTATTGTGTAAGTGCTGGTATTATAAATGATGTTAAAGACGTTGTAAAAGCATGGGAGAACTGGTGTAACACGCATCCCAAGCGAAACAGTCAAGTTAATCGCCTATGAGATATGTCACACAGATTTACCGTTTCTCTTGAGGAAAATGAATTCGGAGAAACAGTCATTACTATACCAGATACCTTAATAGAAGAATTAGGTTGGAGAGTTGGTGATGAATTAGATTATGAACTAATAAATGATGATACATTGACCTTTAAAAAGACAGATGAGTGATCCTAATCAGAACATTACTGAGTATAACCCTTGGGAAGACAATAATGAAGCACATGAGATTATCAATGAGTGCATCAAAGGTCTCTCAGAGCGTCTTGCAGAGTTAGTAAAGTACACTGAGGCAATACCTACCCCAGATAAGGTTTTGTACAAGCCTAAAGGGTATGAGGAGTATCTAAATATTAAACAGAACTACGATGAAATATATCGTAGGATAGAGAAATTAGAAGCAATGGCACATAAGGCACCTTCTACAGATCATGGTAAAAGACTTACTGCTTTAGAGGAAAAGATAAATGGGTTGTAAACCTGGTAATAGAGGTACTACTTCATGTTATTACTTTCAGCCTGGTACAGGTGCTGGTGTAAGTATAGAATTTACTGAGTATCCTCTGAATGTAATCCGAACTAATGGTAGTTACAACATACCTGGAAGGGAAGGTAGCGTAGTAATGTACCCTTCCACTCAGATTTGTAACTCAAGCGGATCTCCTCAGATACAGAATGCGTCTAACTGTGGAAAACTATGGAGAGCAGATCCTGAGGATGGTGAATGTATATTAGCATATGATTGGTATCCTGGTGAGTTATCCTTTGATTATGGGTTCTCTGATACATGGTTTTCATACTTATATGATACAAGCGACAAACAGGGCATCATAGGTAGTCCTTGTTTTTATATCGAAGACGAGGTAACCACTGGTGATGATGGAAGTATGACATCATCTTCTGAGTGTCATCCTTGTACTGGATTTACGTGCACCCCCGCGAGCACCACATTATCTTATACCGTAGAGGGAGACGATGACCTAACTGGAGATTCAGACTGCCCCCACCCCACATTATTCGGGTTTGGGAGTGATAAGAATAAATTAGCGTTCTCATACGACTCTTTATCCACCACGATACCTAATGGACTCACTGATTTCAGCCTCTCTGCCGACGGAACCACTTATACTGACGCTTGGAATCAAGATGAAGTCTCTGGTATAATCTATTCATCGACCCAAAACCCTTGGGTTAGTGGAGACGAGTCATTTAACGACTTTCAGGTCTTTGAAATCAACGATACAGGTAATAATAAGACTGGATTACGTATAAAATTCAATATTTACCCTATTTTTGACGATTCTGGTAGTTCTACTGTCTTTACAGGCACAAAATGGGAACCAACAGAGGTTTTGAATCCTGGAACTGGTTATGCTGTCAATGATACGTTCAATTTACAGTACTTAGTAACTCATTATGACAATACGACTACTACTTTACAGGTAACATTGAAGATTACTGGTGTTGGTCCGTATCAGGCAACTGAAGGACAGACAGGTTTTGACGTTTTAAGAGCAGGAGACACAATTAACGGTCATACTATCAATAGAGTGTTCACTACTGACTTAGATAACTTCCCATATCATATAATTTACTTAGATGGAAATGGTAGCGATTTTGCGAAGGATACACAGTATACTAGCTCAAGAAATCACGTAATTACCGCAAAAGCGGGTAAAGGTATAGCAGAAAGGGCAATTTTAGTCGGAAAATACGAATTTTTGAACAAAAGTATCCAATATTGCACCGCAGACGTAGATAAAAACGCTCCAAACATATTTTCGACCCTAAAACAACCAAAAATCACCCCAAATTTAACAAATGGAGTACTTTCTGGCGTTTCTATCGTAGATGGAGGATCTGGGTGGCTTGCTCAAAATATACAAGGAAGAGAGCCAGAATTAATTGTTACACCACCATTGATTGACTCAGGAAGACAAGCAAAAGTTAAGGCAGAATTTACAAATGGTGTACTTACGGCAATAAAAGTGGAAGATGGAGGGTCTGGATACAGTACAGAGAACCTTCCACAGTTCGCAGTCATCAATGATGAGAAGAGAGAATCTATTACAATCTTTAATGAGGCTGGAAATACAGTACATAAAGAAGATTCTACATTAGTAATGGATGCCATTGATGAATATGGCACAGATTTTGGTGTTTCTGGTGAAAATAGAACAGATATATCAAATACTATTGATTTAACACCCGAAAGACAAGATTATACGATACCAGATGAGACATTTAGGGTAAAAGAAGACCCTAATCGTAATAGAGTTAGTAAATTACCGCAACAAAAGTACACAAAAGCGGCTACAGACAAATATAAAGAGGAAACTAAAGTCCAATATGACTTACAGTACCTTAATGACATTGATATTGATAGAAAATATAAGGATGAATGGGAAATTGCAAGGCAAGAAGATATAGCTCAGCGTGTAAAAGACGTAGATGATATCTCACAAGAGAATGCGATTGAGTATGATGTGCGTAAAGAGATGTATGTAGAGACTGTTCAAGGTGCAACAAGTCAACTTCCGCATGCTTCAGAGTATACAAAGTACATGCTCCGTCAATATAGACCAGATCCAACAAGAAAAACAACAATTAACGTAACATTAGCATCTACTCCCGTAACTGCGGGATGTACTCACTTTAGTTGTACTGCCCCTGCTCCTGGAACTGGAGGTTCAACTACGGATCCTGATACTGGTGTGACATACAATACTACATATACTATGTCAAGTCTTATGGGATCTGGTTGTAAAGCATGGTCTTGTTCAGGCACATTTCCCATGTATAATGACTTGAGTGCATCTGCACGACAAGTCGCAGATGCTACAGCAGCATACGGTAACCCTTATAGTCAGTAATTATGGCAGGATCACCTTTAGGAGCAGCTCTCTATATGGGAGTTGATAGTGGACATGGAGTAGGATGCGGATCATCACACCATCCAGGTTTAGGTGGTGGTACACTTAGTCCTTGTCCACACCCATCTTTAGCACCTCAAGTGGTGCCAAAACCAGTTGCAGCAATGAATGCAACTACTATATGGCCACCTCATTCTCAAACACCTGCTGGTCCGTACTTGCGTACTGTGATAATTAATGGTAAAATGCCTATCTGTGACCAAGATTTGCTTATTCCCCATCCTACTCCAGTACAACATACAACTACTTCCGTAGGTTTTAAATGCTTTTGTACTGTAAGTACACCAGCATGGCATTGTACTGTAGGTACTGCAGGTGGTAGAGAAGCAGCAGTAGGTCATGCTCGTAAACTATTCGCCACTACCGCAACAGTGTTTGTTCAAACATTACGTTTAGGTAGAATGAGTGATCCTTTAGGTGATACAACGGTTGCATTTCCATGCACATCGTTAGTCGCAACAGCTAGTCCAAATGTATACGTAGGAAAATAACCTAAATTATGGCAAAATCAATAAATTGGAATCCCGACACTTTTGTGGAGGCAAAACCTAAGAAAACCCGTCAAGGGAATGGAAAACACACTAAATATTCCGCTACTAGTCGCAATCATGCGAAAAAACGCACAAGAGGACAAGGATAATGAGTTTAAAAGAATTAACACAACAACATCATAAACAAGCAGAGAGTCAACCCTTTGTTGGCATTTTATTCAGTGGTCGTTGTCCTCATGAGACATACGCAACTTATTTGTACCAACTTTACCTCATATATCAGACATTAGAGGAAATTGGAGTACAAGGAGGTGTTTTAAAAGGTTTTGAAGATCTCTTAAGAGCACCACAGATACAAGAGGATTTTGATGAGTTATGGAAGGAATCAGAACCTCCTGCCGTATTGGACTCTGTATACGCTTATAGAGCGTACTTAGATGGATTAAGGCATGAACCAGAACGAGTCTGGGCACACTGCTATACAAGGCATATGGGAGACCTTATGGGTGGTCAGCAGTTAAAGGCAAGAGTACCTGGATCTGGTAAAATGTTTGAATTTAATAATCCTGGTGAATTGATAACAAAGATCCGTGGAAGATTAAAGGATGATATGCAACGTGAAGTGGAAACTGCTTATGAATTTGCTACATTACTCTTTAAAGAAATGTGGGGAGTGCATCAAGAGGCACTAAAAAAGCAAAAAGCGTATGAGCAGTCATATTCGTAACTAAATAGTTCCAGCTATAATATGTTAATGTGACTTACAGGGCATTACCAGAGGGGTTGTTTATTTCAAACAGCCCTATTGCTGGTCAAGGCATATTCTCAAGGAATAGTCTTAAAGTTGGAACTGAATTGGGTCTATCTCACCTTATTATAGGTGAAGAAATATTTCGGACACCATTAGGAGGATTTTTGAATCATTCAAACTTCCCTAATTGCGAAAAATACCAAGTAGACGATAAATATTATGTAAAGGTTATAAAACCAATTGGTCCTATGGAAGAATTGTTTTTGAACTATACATTCTATAAGGTATAATGGCATTAAAGAAGATTGGAAGGAACGAACAGAAAAGGTCTCGTGCTTTTAAGGATATTGCCGTGATGATGGGAAAAAATCCTTTCACGGATGATGTTAATGTGGTAAAGAATGATAATGCAATTAAACAATCAATAAAGAATTTAATATTAACTACTCCTGGAGAGAAACCTTTCCAACCTTTAATTGGATCTAATGTATATACATTACTATTTGAACCATTAGATCCCTTTGTGGCTGATCAAATCCAAGAAGAAGTCATAAATACTATTAATCAGTATGAACCTAGAGTTGCCCTCACGGAAGTATCCGTACAACCTATTTGGGATGATAATGCTATTGGAATAGATGTTGAATACCAAATTGTTGGGCAACCCGTTGTTGAGAATATTTCCTTTGTCTTAAAGAGACCTGAATAATGCAACCGAATAATTTAACAGCATTAGATTTTGATGATGTAAAAGCATCGATTAAGTCTTATCTTAGAACCAGATCAGAGTTCACTGATTATGACTTTGAAGGTTCTGCTCTGACGTATTTGATTGATACTTTAGCGTATAACACATATTATACCGCATTTAATGCTAATATGGCAATGAATGAGGCATTTTTGCCTTCTGCCACTGTTAGAGACAATATTGTTAATATTGCTAAACTGTTAAATTATGTTCCTAAGTCAATTGCTTCATCAAAAGCATGTCTTAAACTTGAAGTACAGACTGTTAAGACAAATGGTGCATATCCAAGTAGTATAACTCTATCTAAGGGTGCAGTTGCTACTGGTGGTAATTTTATTTGGAATATTCTTCAAGATACTACTGTAGTTGTTAATACTACCACTGGACTTGCCGAATTTGACAATTTGATGATTCGTGAAGGAACTATTGTCAGATTTAACTACGTTGTTAATACTTTTGCAACTCAAAATTATAAAGTTCCTTCTGAAGACGCTGATATTGATACTTTAACTGTAAGGGTAAAAGCAAACGAGTCTGCGACTGCTTCTGACCTCTATAACAAGGTTGATACTGTTACCAACCTAACTGCTACCACAAGGGTTTATTTCCTCTCTGAAGGCGAGGATATGAGGTATGAGATAAGGTTTGGTGATGATACTGCTGGTAGAGCACTAAAAGATGGTGAGGTTGTTGATCTTGAGTATCTTGTAACTTCTGGTATTGAAGCAAATGAGGTAACTGGATTCTCCTTCGTTGGTACTATGAGGGATAATTTAGGAGTTGCTTATGGACCAAATTCAGTAGATCTTACAACAAAAGACAGGTCACAACTGGGATCTGTTGCAGAATCACCTGAATCTATTAAATATAATGCTCCAAGATACTACTCTGCACAGTATAGAGCAGTAACAGCACAAGATTATGCTGTTATTACTAAAAAAGTTTATTCTAATGCTGATTCCGTTGTTGCATATGGTGGAGATGCTTTAAATCCTCCAATTTACGGTAAAGTTTTCGTTGCAATCAAAACTAAGACTGGATCATTACTTAATGACCAAACTAAGAAAGAAGTAGCAGCAGATTTAAGAAAATACGCTATGGCATCAATTGACCCTGTTGTCGTTGATCCAGATCAGATCTATATCTACAATAAGATCTTTGCACAGTATGATACTGGTTGCGGTTCTAGTACATCTGATATAAAAACCCATATTAATGATGCTATCACTAATTGGGCTTCTCAGACACAGATTAATAACTTTAACTCTACCTTTAGAAGTCAGAACTTTGAGAAGGCAATTGTGCTTTCCGACAAGTGTATAAGTGACGTTTCACTACAAACTACAATTCTGAAGTATATCAAACCAGGTACTAACTCAACAAACACGTATTGTGTTTCAACTGGTGGTCAATTATATGATAGTGCTCCAAGTAATAGTGGTGCTAGTGACTCTTGTAAGAAGGAACCTGTCGTATTATCAGGAACCTTTAGGACTGCTGATAGACCAGGTATCGATCAGCAATTTGAAGATGATGGATTTGGTAAGTTAAGAACCTTCTATAACACTGGTAATAAGAAAGTATATACGAATGATAGTGCTGGATCAGTTAACTATGCTACAGGCGAAATATGCTTCGGAGCAGTTAATATAATAGGTGCTGGTGCTAATGTACCTTCTATCACTAACTTAACGTTAACTGATACTGTTACTGGTGTAGGAACGGTGATTGATACTACTCTCTTACCAATAGATTTACAAATCCCCGTGCTCTTTATACCTTCAAACAATTCTACCATTCCAGCATCTACACCAGGAACTGTTATTAATATTGTGAATCCTGAGGTTACGGTTTCTCCAATTGGAACAACTCCACCTGGTACTATACCTCTAAATAGTTTGACACCAACAGTTTTCAATCAGACTCCAACTACGGTTGAAGTTCCGAACCTGACAAACACTGGCACAACGAATACAGATAGTTGTTTCTAATTAGATGAGCAATATTAATAAGGTTTCTCAAGCTATAAGGAGTCAGACTCCCGATTTTCTGGAGTCTGAATATCCCCTATTTAATAGGTTTATACAGTATTATTATAGATCTCAAGAGAAAACAGGATTAGGTCAAAATATACTCAATAACTTCCTTCAATATCTTGATATTGATAAGTTAGATATTGGGATACTTGATGGTTCGACTAAAGTTGTAGAAGCAATAAATTCGACGAATAATACTATTGTTGTAGAGAGTGTTGATAAATTTCTTGATAATAATGGATCTGTATTAATTGGTGATGAGATAATTTACTATGAAAAGACGACTTCTGCACCTAATATTGCATTAAGTCCAGGTATTTCATATGATCAGGTAAAACTTAAGTGGACAGGTCTTGCAAGTCCTCTTTTATCATTTGATGGAACAACAACGCAGTTTCCTTTAACATCTCAAGACAGTCCTATTGCTCCTATAACACCACAACACTTAATTGTAAGTGTTTATGGTAAAATTTTAGTTCCTGTTGTTGATTATACCATTAATGGTACTAATATCGTCTTTAATGAGGCTCCAAGAACAAGAACTCCTTCAGATGGATCAGATCAGACATATATTAATTTCTTAAGTGGTTTTATTGAAAACCCAATTGTAGCAATAGATAATTTATCTAATTCTTTTGGTGAATCTAAGAGACAATTTACTATTACAAAGAATGCTGAAAGGTATGAACCTATTGTAGATGAATATGTTATTGCAATTTATGATAATAGACTTTTAGTTCCTAAAGTTGATTTCTTCATAGATGGAGATCAATTTATATTCTTAACTGCCCCTTTAAACGGTAGATTCTTATCATTATATGCTATTGAGGCACCTGTACCTTCATTTGGAGCTGGTGCTATTGGATATGCACGTATTAGTGATACTGGTACTCTTACCAGCATTGAGACTGATACTAATGGATCAGAATATAGATTTGAGTATCCTCCTAAAGTAACTATTAGTTCTGTATTAGGTAGTGGTGCTTCAGCTAATGCATTAGTTAATGGTGTTAAATCAGTTTCTCTATTAGATGGTGGTAAAGGTTATAGTGACACTAACCCACCAGTAGTTCAAGTACAATCACCAACTAAACCAGGTGCAACACAGGCAAAACTTAAAGCAACTGTTACTAATGGTGCTGTAAGTGGACTTGAAATACTTAATTCAGGTAGTGGATATACATTTACACCAAGATTAACATTTAGACAGCCTGGAGGTGCTACAATTGATCCTCCAACCATTACTAATGGTTCTTTTGCAGCTGCTCCAACCATTACTAATGTAGGATTTGGTTATACTACTGCCCCAGTCATATATGTCGATGAACCAACAGGAACTAACCCTATTAAAGCATCATTACGTGCAAACCTTGCTGCAGACGGTACTCTTGCTTCAATTACTGTATTAAATGCAGGGCAAGGATATACAACAGTTCCAAGGGTTGCTATTGTTGATCCAGTTGGTGCTCAAATACTTCAAACGTCTGTTGACGGTGATGGTCGTGTAATTAATATTGAACTTTTAGATGGTGGTAGCGGATATGAGGATATTCCATCTGTATACATTGTTGATGGAAGAGTAGATGCACAAGGAAATTCAATAGGTGGTACTGGAGCAACTGCTGTTGCTGCAATATTCAATGGTAGAATCACTGATATTAATATAACTGCATTTGGAACTGGTTATACTGCTGCTGCACCTCCAACTATCGTTATTCAGACTCCACCTGCTGCAGAAGCATCTGCTGAGATTGGTTTAAAGGAAATTACTGGTTTTACTGTAACACAGGAAGGAAAAGAATACACTAAAGCACAATTTGAAGGATGTGCTCGTGCTGCTTCAGGAATTACTTCATATACAGAAGATGGTAATGCAGTTTTCTCTAGTGCAACTACTGCTGCTGCAGCTACTGTTAATACTCCAGTTAAGTGCTTAGACCAACTGTTTATAAAGAGACTTTTAGACAAATATACAGAACAGTTCCTTCCTGATGTACCTGAACTCGATTATAAGAAAATTGACGTTCGTACAGCAATTAAAACTATTAAAGATTTCTACTCTTCAAAGGGTACATCTTTTAGTATTGCTTATCTCTTTAAGTTACTTTATGGTGAAACTGTAAGTATATCTTATCCAAAAGATCAGATTATCAAACCATCTGATGCTACTTGGTCTATTGATACTATTCTTCGTGCTACTAAGGTTTCTGGTAATTCTGTTGATATTAAAGATGCTTTATTAGTACAAGAAGAGGATATATCAGACCCTAATATTAAAGCAGCGAGTGCTCTTGTAGAAAATTATATTTCAATTAAAACGTCTGAAGTAGAAATTTTTGAACTTGTATTGTCTGAAGAGACTATTACTGGTTCATTTACTGTTCCATATAAGACAAAACTTGCTGAACCATTGAGTGCAACCGACTCTATTATTACGGTTGACTCTACCATTGGTTGGCCAGAAAGGAACGGTGAGTTTGTTATTGGTTCGGGTACTACGACAGAAGTTGTACAATATAAGGAAAAATCACTTAACCAGTTTATCGAATGTACTCGTTCTGTAAATGGTGTTGTTGAAGATTGGGATTCTGCTACACAAGTTACTTCAAACTTCAAAGTTTACCTGAATAAGGGTACATTACAAGAAGTTGTAATGAATGTTGTTGGTATTGTTGATGCACAGCAAACTAATCTAACAGATACTGGATCTTACTACTTACCTGGAGATAAATTAACAGTTTCTAAGTTAGGTGGTACTGGTACGACTTCAGATCTTACAACTTGGTTGTATAACGTTAAAAAATTAATATCAGTTAATACTGTAACATTTGGTGGTGTTAATGACCAATCTGCAACTCTTACTTGTGCTAATCCTCATGGATTATTAGTTGGAGATCAGGTAACTGTATATGGTGCTAACCCAATAATCTATAACGGAACTTTCTTAGTCACATCAAGGGATTCCGAGTATACTTTCCAGTATCAACTTCCCCAACCTGCTACTGTAATACCTCAAGGTAATATTCTTGTATCTGTTGACCTTAATAAAGGTAAGTCAGATAATAGTGCAGTTTTAAATGCTATTGGTTCTTATACTACTAACGTACAAAACTCATTCTTCGATACTACTCATACTTACGTTGCTTCTACAGGTATTCCTAACTATAAGATTGGTCCTTTCCCAGGATCTGCTCTTCTTCCAGGAAACCAACGTAAATTAAACAGATTTCCTAAAGTACCTACTACAATTTCGACTAAGAATACTATTGATTCTGGTCCTGTTGGTACTTGGGTTAATGGTGTATCAATATGGGCATATAAGTCAAAATTAAGTAAAACTTTCGGTGCTATAACTGGAATTAACATCACTAATGCTGGTGCTGGATATGATGCTGCTTCACCTCCAACTATTACTATTTCTGGTGGTAGCGGTTCAGGTGCAACTGCAAATGTAACTGTTGATGGTTCTATCTCTGAAGTCACAGTCACTGCAGGGGGTTCTGGGTATACTTCCTCACCTTTGGTCTCTATTGTAGGTGGTGGCGGAGCAGGAGCAGCAGCTACTGCTATTATCACTAAAGGTGTTGTATCTAGTATACTGATCAACCAAGGTGGTTCTGGATATACTTCCCAGCCTTCAATTACTATTGTTGGTGGTGGAGGAACTGGTGCTGAAGGTACTGCATCTGTTCGTGGTCCAATTCAAAGTATTGCTATAACAGATGGTGGTGCTTCATACACTTCAAATCCTGCTGTCACACTAAGTTCTGGTAGTGGTGCAGTTGCTCAGGCAATTGTAACTAATGGTAGAATCATTTCTATCGCTATTATTTCTGCTGGATCTGGATATACTACCGCACCTGAAGTTTCTGTTCAGGGTGCTGGATTTGGTGCTGTTGCTCGTGCTACTATTGATACTGATGGTGAAAATGCTGGTAGAGTTACTGGTATCACTATTGTTAATAAGGGTATTAACTATGTTCAAGGTACTACGATTATTAACCTAACATCTGTTGGTCAAGGTGCTACAATTACACCTAATGTATTCCAATGGACTTATAACCTTCAAGCAACATCAACATTTGACTCTGCTAAAGGTACTGTATTTGAAGGATTTAATAACCAATATGGTGGTGAGTATGCTCACTTATCCAACCCTCAGAAATTAAGATATATTCTTGGTGATAACTTATTTGAAAATGCTAGTGGTAATATTAAGGAGCAAGAAACTCAATTAAATCACTCACCTATCATTGGATGGGCGTTTGATGGTAACCCAATTTATGGTCCTTATGGTTTCTCTGACCCAACTAACCAAGCATCTTCTATTACAAAACTGAATACTTCTTATAGATTGAAGACAAATTTAGTTTATGATGCAACAACTAACCCATATCCAGCAAGAACTGCTGGTCCTTTACTAAATTCAGAAGCTGCTGGTAACTTTGTTGAAGATTATGAGTATGTCTTCGGTTTAGGTGATTTAGATCAGTATAATGGTCGTTTCTGTAAGACACCAGACTTTACTGATGGTAGATATTGTTATTTTGTTACTATTGATTCTACAGAAGATGGTAACCCAGTATTCCCTTATGTTTTAGGTCCAAGTTTCAACTCAGTTGTTGATAAATGGAACCTTGTTGATGCTGCAACACAACAGAACATTCCTGCAGGTGTTGTACGTTACAGAGACCCTTATGAGAACGTTGATATTGACGTTACAAGGACTCCAAATGCTTCTACTAATGCATTGACTACTGAAGCAGGAGAAATCCTCTTATTCGATCCAGAAGACGTTAATAGAGATGGTGTAATTGATGCTGAGGAGACTGCTAATCCTACTCAGTTGTTTGAAGAAGCACCATTACAACTATTCGATTACTTCCCTACAGTTAAGTTTGACTCCAAGGTTGATATTGAAGTTGAGACTATTACTAAGTTTGAAGATGCTTCTGTAACTGGATTTACAGTTGAAAACCCAGGTATTAACTATCAGGTCAATGATAGACTGGTATTTGATAATACAGATACTGATGGAGATGGTGTATCTGCTCGTGTTTCACGTATTAAAGGTGAGTCAGTTTCAACTTATGGTTTTGAGAATGTAAGTGGAAGTAACTACGGTACATTAAAGACAGATGTACCTCATAACTTGATAGCTGGCGATAGTGTGTTTATTGATTATACACCTATCATGGATAACACGAACAAAACATTTAAAGTTCGTCAATTCAAGGGTATTGAGCAAATAGTCATTAGTCAGACAGGATCTGGATATAATGAAGAAATTCCTCCAACAATTATCATCGATGGCGACGGAACCCAAGGTGCTTTACAAGCGGTTGTTAGTTCTGTTGGTGCTATTGATACTGTTAACATTACTAACTCTGGATCTGGGTATACTACCAATCCTCGTGTTATTTTAAGTCATCCTCAGATATACAAGAAGGCTGATTATTATGTTTCTAAGATTGAAAATAATAATTATGTCAAGATTAATGACTGTAAGGTTAATATTAAGAAAGAAGTATTCACTTGTGGTAAAACTTTAGATGCTGATGGTAATACAGTAGGATTTGTAGCGAAGTTATCTGCTACAGGTGTTAAAGAGTGGCAAAAAACTTTAGAGAGTACAGCTGGTCTAAAATACGTAGAATTTGAGAGATTGTATGTAGATGGAGATAATATTTGGGTAGTTGGTAATAATAAACCCAATAGTTCTCTACTCGATGCATATAACCCTGATATCATTCTTTGTAAGTATGTTCAGGCAGAAAATGGACTTAGTGCAACATTAAGTTTCCAAAAAGCATATGCTGGTATATCTGGTGCAACTCGTTCTGATAATGTAACTGCAATTCAGAAATATTCAGATACTCGTTATATTATTGGTGGTTATACTAATACTAACTCTGCTGCACCTTTTGATGCATTTATTGCATCTATTGATACTACTGGTAATTTCTCAGTTAAGAGAAAGTTAGCTTCTGCTACTGGAAATGAGAAAATTACTGATTTAATCATTGATGGTACTGATGTATACTTCACGATGGAAGTATCAGCAACAGACACTGCTCAGGATATTAATCAGTGTGTAGGTAAAGCAACTATTGGTACAAGTGTTATTGAAATTCAATGGATTAAGGAATTTAGTAATGCAACTTACTCATTCTTAGATTCTACACTTTGTATTGATGAATTTAAGGAAATTTATCTTACTGCTTCTTGCAGAATGAAGAGTGATGATACAACTAGAGATAGTTTCTGGGTTGGTAAGGTTAATTCTACTGATGGTACTTTAATCTGGAATTATCGTTATCTTGCTCCAGGTAGAGAAGTTCATGTAACAACTTCATCTGAAATTGATTTATTTGGTGATTTAAACGTTGCATTTACAAGAAAGAATAATACAAATACTCAAACAACTGTAGATACAGTTAAGATTGGTTATGATGGTAAGATTAAGAATCATACAACTAATAATTTCAATATTAATAATATTGAGGGTGTAACTGCACATGCACTTGATGTTGATGAATCAGGTGATGTTCATGTATTTGGTCAAACTCAGTGGAATAGAAATGAATTTATCTACGATTTTGCTAATAATGAGCAAGTTGATATAACAGGTCATCATGTTTTAACATCTGTTGGTGCTACTAATGCAATAACCTATACAGGTAACCTTGCTAAGATCTATGGTTATAATCCTGCAGGTTCTAATTCTACTTGGGTTAATTCTTACTTAAGTGTTCCAGGTACTACATTAAAAGAGACTCTTGCTGGTGATTGGACTTTAGAGTTCATGATCTATAAGAATGGTAGTGAATCACAGACTTTATCTCAAGGTGCTCAAACCTTATGTGGTATTGGTGGAGCAAGAGATGCTACTGGTGGTCTATGGTTAGGTTATGATAATGGTAGTGGAGAGTTACAATTAGTAATTACTAATAACACAACACAACTTATAAGCGGTTCTGGTCAGTCATCATCTCAGACCAACATGTATGCTGATAACTCTTGGCAGTTTGTAGCATTAACTAAGAATGGTAATGAGTTCAAGGCATATATTAATGGTATTGCAGTTATTACTGGTACATTATCAAATACTGCTCTTGGTACTAAAAACATATACTTTGGTAACCAAATTGGTTTTGGTAGTGGAGCAACTGATTTTGCTCAATCTAAGCAGGGTCAATTCTACATTGATAACATTAAATTAAGGAATAGATTTGTAACTCCTACAGTTCCTACTGATGTTGTAACATTACCTCCAACTGCAAGTTATAGTCAGACATTTGATTGGGTAGATGATGCATGGTTTACTTCTTACTTGAATCGTTATGATAATATTGATTATGTTGGTTGGGGTATTAAGGTTGATAAGAATGCTGAATCTGGAAGAATTGGAACTTATAGTGAAAGAACTAATACTAAATTAGGATTTGTTAGAACTGCTGTAACTCCTGTTACTGGTTCTGCTATAACTGTTTCTGCTACTGGATATAGTTTAGGTGATGCAGGTTTACAGACTCTTGACTTTGACGATACAACAACTACGATGTCTCAAGATACTGAGACTCTAACTTATACTCAGGATATTTGGGGTTCAAGAACTGCTACTGTTCCTTCTCCAGGTTCACAGAAACTTAAGGTATCTGCTGTAGTTAAAGACAGATATTACTTTAAAGTTACTGATACTGTTAAGATTGATAATATTCAGATTCTTACTGTTAATCAGGCATTTAATTTCACAGTTGGTGCTAAATTACAACTTTATACAGGATCTACATTTAAAAATAGCGGTTATATCATTAGAGTTGATAATGATAACAATAAGATATATGTTGCTGTTAATAATAATCTTTGGTCAGATGATCTTAATACTGGTCAATTAAGCACAGTTCAGTTTAGTGAGCAGTCTACTTATAACATTGTTGGACCAATTCCTAATGATATTAATGAGATAATAGGATATACTTTTGCACAAGTTGTTAATCAAACTCCTGGAACCTTTATCATTCCTCTTTCAAGTTATCCTTTAGAAGTTGGTGGAGCTAATAATCTACACACATTTGCAACATTCAAACCATATGCTGATGCAGATTACTCTATAAGAATTGATGAAGTTTCTGGTTCTTCACCATATATTGTTGGATCTGTTGTTACAATCAATTCAGGTGATATTTCTTATAATGCTGATTATTCTCAAGCAACAATAGTTAATTTAACTGGTGTTCTAAAGATTACTTTAGTTGCAAACCTTACTAAGATTCTTCAGGTAACTGCAGTTGCTAATAGTGATGAAGTTTATGTAATTACTGCTACTAAGCATTACCTCAATGCAGGTGAAATGCTTTATATTGATGGTAACCCAGAACGTACTTCTGGTGGTGTTGTATATGATGAGTATGATGGTGCATTCCCTGTTGATACTGTTGTAAGTTCACTTGAATTTACTTACAAATTACCTCAAGCAGCAATAACTGATCCTGAGACAAGCACTCCTGGTAATGTTAGTATATTTGTTAAGTCTCCTGTGTTGAAGATGTATTATGGTCACCAGTATCTGTTTGACCTAAGTCACTCTTCATTGGTTGGGGGTAACCTATCATTTGCTAAGGATAACCTTTATAAGTTGGAATATTCATTCAACTCTATTGAAAGAATTGGTACTCCTGGTGTAACTGGTCAAGGACAACCTACACCTACAGTTAAACTGAAAGTTGATCAAAGCGTTGTTACAAATATTTCATATTACTTTGACCCATCAAGAACTGGGGATGATTCTCCTGTAATTCCTGGTAGTTACTTAGATGTTGTAGATTCTCCATATAAGGGTACATTCCAAATTAGTTCTACTGCTGGTCAGACTATTACTACTGGACCTGATATATTCAAATTCCCTCTACAAAATGAGCCAGAAGGTTCTGCAGATGTAAGTAGGACAAGTTATAGTACAAGTTCACTAAAAGCTGTTGGTTCTATTAATAATATCCGTATTGTTAACTCTGGTGGATTCTATACTAAATTACCAGTTGTTACAGGTATTGTATCAACAAGAAAGATTGAAAGAGTTCAAATTAATGCTCCAGGTACTGAATATGCTGTTGGAGAATACAATAACGTACCTATTGCTGGTGATGGAGAAGGTGGATTAGTTTCTATTACTGTTGCTGATGGCACTGATGATGAAGGTACTACTATACCAGGTCAAATTCAAAAAGTTGATGTTATTGATCCAGGTAAAGGATATACTACTGCAACTATTGATATTAACTCAATTTCAGGTATTCTTGGATCTGGTTTAACTGGATCTGGTGCTGAATTAGTAGTTGTTATTCCTTCTGCTGGTACAGGGGCATCTATCTTTACTAAGGGTACAAATGTCGGAAAAATCAAGAAACTTAAGAATAATAACTTTGGATATGATTATCCTCATGACTATACTTTACGTCCTGAGATTACCTTCCCGATTAACGCTCAGTTAACATCTACAAGTATACTTTCAAGTATTACAGTTACTGACCCAGGTTCTGGTTATTCCTTACCTCCTGCTGTTGTAATTACAGGTGGTGGTGGTACTGGTGCTGTTGCTGAAGCAACTATCAAGAATGGTCGATTAGATCAAATCTTTGTTAAAGATCCTGGTGCTGGTTATTCATCTACACCAACTATTAATCTTAAGTCTTCATTCAACTATGTTGTAAACCTTGACTTAGGATTACTTCAATTTGCTTATCCTCATGGTATTGTAAATGGTTCTGAAGTAACAGTTACTGTAACTGATACTGGAGATGGTGCTGATTTCCCACTTGCTGCTGGTGCAACTGGTAGATTAAATGCTTCTACTACTTACTTTGCTATTGCTGGTACAGCAAACTCATTGGAACCAGATCAGTTAAAACTTGCTATTACTGCATCTAACGCTGCTCTTGGTGATGCTCTTTCCTTCGTTAACGCTGGTGAAGGTCGTCAAAGTGTATTAACTGAATCATTTGGTGGTGCTGCTACTGCTAACGTTATCACTTCTACTTTCTTAGAAGGAGAATTGATATATCAAGGTGATTCACTTGAAAATGCTACTGCTCAAGGTTATGTTTCTACTAACTCTGGTTGGCAGGTTGGACCTCGAATTCTTAAGATTGTTGATTACACTGGTTCATTTACAGAAAATGAAAAAGTTACTGGTGTTATTTCTAAGTCTTCAGGTACTATCAGTGATCTGAAGATCGCTAAAGGTGTTCTTGAAATTGGTTCTATTACCAAAACAACAGGTCAGTTTATCGATGATGTTGGTAAACCTTCCGAAATTATTCAAAAGATTCAAGACTCTTACTACTATCAGGACTTCTCTTATGCTGTTAAATCTGCTGTTTCTATCAGCGATTGGAAAGAGATCCTTATTAAGAACGTTCACCCTGCATCATTTAAAGTATTTGGTGAATTAAACCTTAATGAGTATGGATTTGTTCCTAACAAAGAGACATTCTTCCAGTTAACTAAGTCTGTTGAACTTGCTCAGGAATCAATCGTTCCTAATATTCAAAACTTTGCTCTTGTTGAACCAATTTACTCTGACTTCAATAATACTGAAGTTCTATTCAGGCAGAAGAGACTGACATCTTCAGAGAACATTTTGACCTCTGTTGTACAACGTGTCGATGATATTTCTAACTTATTTGACGGTGAGAGAATCTCATTCCCTCTAACTGTTGATGGTGGTAATGTTGTTGCAAACGCAAACCAGTTAATGATTGTATTGAATGGTGTTGTACAGAATCCTAAGACTTCATTTAGTATTCAGCAAGACTCTATTGTATTCTCCGAACCACCACAACCTCCAGCAAGTGTTAAGTATGCAAACATAACAATTTCTCAGAAGTCTACTGTTGCACTTACATTTACTAATCAGAGTGGTATTTACCCATCATTAGGTAACGTATTAACTGGTATATCATCTGGTGCAAAGTTAACTGTAACAACAGTTGTTGGTACTACAATTAATGGTTATATTATTGAAGGAACCTTTATTGTTGGTGAATTATGTACTGTTAGTGCTACTGGATTCTCTGCTAACTTAGCAACAAATACTGCTGTATCAAATATTGGTCTATTCACATTTGGTGAGCAGATCACTAACTTAACTGGAGATACTGCAAAGGTTGAACAAATTAACCTTGAATCTGGTGCTGAAACACCAGTAGCTAAGGTTCGTTATACTATTGGTCTTTCTACTGTATCATTTGAAGTAGTTCCTCTAACTGGCGATCCTGGTCCTGTTCCAGCTGGAACATTTACTGCTACTAAGAATTATCAGTTTGGTTCTGAAATATTCAGAGTTGATAGTATTACTGATGGATCATCATCTACAACTATAGGTGTTACCAGAGGACAACTTGGTACTACTGCTCAATCTGTACAAGAGAATACTCCAATTTACGGTACAGACATTAGCGTTACTAATACATTAACCCTAAGTAAGACTGCTGGTACTTATCAATCAACTCCTGGTTTATTTGATATTCAATTAAATGATGTTATTCTTGGTGCATCATCTGGTGTTGTTGCTACTGTTACTGCAACTGCAGCATATCAAGATCCTACAACTAATGAATTTATTGGTCAAGTTAATATATCTGAAGGTTCATCATTCTTTGGTCTACTATTCAACAGAATTACCTCTCAGACTTATCCAAACGTTGTATTAGACGATATTTCTAAGTCTCAGATTAGTATTGTTGACTTTACAGACAATGCTACTGCATTTGATTCTAAATTCCCTTCTAATGAGCGTATCAATAACTATACTATTCCTTATGATAATGCAGTAGGAACTCTTGTAGAAAATGAGAATATCCGTAATTATAAGATTGAATATGGTAATAGTAATGGTGATTTTATTGCTGGAGAAGATGGAAGAGTTAGAAAATTAAGTTTCACTAATAGAATTGGTGATGGATTCTTTAATACTGGACAAGTAATTAGAACCAGAGATACTAAAGCTGAAGTTATTGGATTTAATCAAGCACGTAATATTGTTTATCTTGGTAAGATTGGTAGATGTAAAGCAAATGGTGAAGATTACTTTGACTTTACCTTTGAAAATGCTGCTGCTATCGATACCGCACAGAAGAAGTTTGGAACAGCATCTTTAGAATTTGCTGCTGCTGATTATATTGTTAATGCATCTACTGATGAAATAGCATTTGGATCTGGTGCATTTACTATTGAGATGTATATCCGTCCTGCTACTGCTTCAGTAAGTGGTACTGCTGATATATTCGATACAAGAGCAAGTAGTGCTAATGAAGTTGCCTTCAGATTATACTTAGAGGCAGGTCAAGTTCGTGTAAATGTTAATAATTCTGATCTTGTAACTTCAGGTGCAACAACGATTTCTGCTAATACATGGACTCATATTGCATATGTTAAGTCCAGCACAACTGGTAAGATCTACATTAATGGTGTTGAAGCTGGAACTGGTACTGACAGTACAACCTATGTTGCTAAACCAATAAGAATTGGTGCTGATTGGAATGGTGCTAATGGATTTGTTGGTCATGTTGATGAGGTAAGAGTTTCTACAACTAACCGTTATACTGGTGCATTTACTCCTGTTGCTGGTATATTCCAAGGTGATGCTAATACAAAACTACTATTACACTGTGATGGTAATGATGGTGTTAATTATATTGATGATTGGTCTGGTGTAGAAGGATTTACTGAAGGAGAATTCTTCAATAATGATGCTATTCTTGCAACTGTAAGAGATGTTGCTGGTAAGCACATCTATAATGGTAGTACTGCAGTTAATGCTATTACAATAACTGCTAATAGTGTACAGAAGGATGTAACTGATGCAACATATGATCCTAATACAGGAGACTTGGTATTAACTATTGGTTCTCATAGTTTCACAACAAGTGATACTCTTAAGATTGGTGCTAATAAGTTATCCTTCACTTGTTCTAAGGATAATCATCAAACCTCTCATACATATCCAAGAGTAACTGATCCTGCATACGACACAACCCTTGCTATCACTGCGGTTTCAGGGACAACTCTTACTGTTAATGTTGGTATTGCCAACAATGGATTTAATAAGAATACTCAGAGATATATCAACGCTGGCGATTTAGTACTTGCAAACTTAGACTTTATTGCTCAAGAAGTTGTATGGTTAATGAAGAAGAGATTCCCTAACTTCACTGTTAAGGGTGGATCTATTAACTGTGCTGATGATATTGTTGATGTATTGAAGAGTGTTGTAGATGATATTCGCAACGGTAGTAACAGTCATATCTGGGATGCATCTGCATTCTATGTTGATAGAACTGCTAATCCTATCCAATTAAAAGAAATTAAGAGTGAAGTTACTGAAAGTCTTTGGGCATTTAAGAAGACTCAGGAAATGGTTCAGTACATTGGAACCAACACTCTTTGGGAAGTTCAAGGTGATCATGGTTTAACTCAGACAACTGATACTACTATCACTGATTCCACAACAAATTCACTTACTTCCATTACTCCTACATCAGCAGTATATGACCCTGCAACAGGTGAATTAACATTAACCAAGTCTTCTCATGGTATTAATGGTGCCTCGTCTCTTACAGCGTCTAATGCAGCATACGTAGCGAATACTGGTGTATTAACTATTACGAGCAATAGTCATGGACTTTCAAATGGCGATAGAATCAAACTTGTTGATGACTCACTCACTTTTACGTGTAGTATGGACCAAGATAGGTCTGAACACACCTATCCCAGAATATCCGACGAAGCAAGTTCTGGATACTTAGAAGTCTCTGGTGTAACAACTAATACATTTAATGTTAATGTTGGTCCATCACCAATTAAGAGTTTCACTCCAACATCCTCTACTTATGATCCTGAGACGGGTTGGTTGAAGTTAGGTATTGGAGATCATAGTTTAGAAGTAGGAACCAATGTTAAGATTGCAAATAACTCTCTGAAGTATTTGTGCTCTATGGGTGGTACTACTGAGTATAAGACTTATCCAAGAACAACAGATCCAATCTATAATGATTCAGTTGAGATTGTAAGTGATGGAGTTCATAGTACAGCAACTAATGCAAGTTATACTCCTACAACAGGCGATTTAACAATTACTTCTGGTACTAACCTTACTCCTACACTTGCTTCATATGTTGCAAGAACAGGTATAATGACATTAACTGTTCCTAATCATGGAATGGTTCTTGGTGATAAGGTTAAGATTGAAGATGGTGCAATCACATTTACTTGTGATATGGATGATAATGCTACTCTTCACCCTTATCCAAGATCATCTGATCCTCTAAGTGGTGACTTTATAAACATTGCAAATGTAACAACTAATACATTTGATGTTAATGTTGGTGCATCACCTTTAGTATCCTTTAACCCATCAGCAGTCACCTATACTCCTACTACAGGTGATATGGTTATGACTATCGGTAGTCATAGTTTGACTGTTGGTACATCTGTTAGATTTGAACCTGCATCCTTAACATTCACATGTACTAAGGATAGTAATGCTACTGAGCACAAATATCCTCGTACTACTGACCCTGTATATGATGCTGCAACAACAATTACTGCTGTAACCTCAACATCAATTACAGTCAATGTTGGAACTGCTAATGATGCAACTGCTGGTACTCATACATTTGTACCAAAAGCAGGAACATTAACTCCAACTTCTGTTACTTACAACCCAACTAACGGTTTATTAGCATTTACTGTTGCAGGTCATGGAATGTTAGCTGGACAGAAGATTAAGATTGCTGACAACTCATTAACATTTACATGTGGTAAGGATAACAATGCTACTAATCATACCTATCCAAGAACTACTGACCCAATTAGCGGTAAGTTTATTGATATTCAATCAGTAACTACAAATACATTCACTATCCAAGTTCTTGATGTAGTACCTTCAACAAATACTACAACTCATAGTTTCGTTTCTGCTGCTGCTAACTGTGTAACAAGAGCAGTTGTGACAACTGGTGGTGACTATACTCATACATTCGTAAGTGCAAGAAATAACAGTGTTCTATCTGATAAGCACGGTTATTCTGTTGGTGATAAGATCAGAATTGCTGAGAAGTCTCTAACATTTACATGTGAGAAAGATAATAACGCTACTGATCATGCTTATCCAAGATCTACAGATCCATTCTATAGAAGATGGTTGAGAATTAATTCTCTAACAGATAAGACATTTACTGTTAATGTTGGTGTATCTCCAGATAAGTCTGCTCATACATTTAAGTCTGCATATCCTAATGGTATCGTTAAGCAAGATGGATCTATTAGTATTGATGTAGGTAAGTCACCTACTGTGAAGCATGATATGACCAATGCAGCATATACTCCTGCAAATGGTAACTTAGTATTGACAGTTGGAACACATAATTTAAACGTTGGTCAAACAGTTAGATTAGTTGATAGAGCATTAACATTCACATGTGCTGAAGATAGCAATGCATCTAACCACTCTTATCCAAGACCATTTATAGATGAGTTCACACCATCTACTGCGACATATAGTGGTACAACAGGTCTCTTAGTATTCACAGTTAACTCTCACGGTGTTAGAGTTGGTGATTGGATTAAGATAGATGATAATTCACTTACATTTACATGTCAGTTAGATAATAACCAAACTAACCATACTTACCCAAGATCAACTGATCCAGTTAGCGGTAAGTGGTTGAAAGTTTCTGCTGTAACTACAAACACATTTACAGTACAAGTATTACAGACTATACCTTCTACTAATACTTCTACTCATGCATTTGTATCTGCTGTTACAAACTGCATCAAGCAAAAGAGAGATAGAGCATATGACGCTCCTATCGAGATCTCTGCTGTTGGTACTTCCAATAAGACTGCTACAGGTGCAACTTATGCTCCTACTACAGGTGTTCTACAAATCACTAGCAATGGTCATGGTTTGACTGCTGCTTCAGAGATTACACCAACTGGTGCTGTATATGTACCAGCAACAGGTGTTCTGACTTTGACAAAATCAAGTCATGGATATACTAATGGAGATAGAATTTTAATTAAAGAAGGTGCTTTAACATTCAGTTGCAATAAGGATAATCATGAATCACAACATTCATATCCTCGTGCTACTGATCCTTCATACCTCAAGTGGTTGACTGTTCAAAATGTAACAACCAATACATTCGATGTTAATATTGGTGTTGCAAATGATCAATCAACTCATGCGTTCATATCTGCCACAACTAATGGTGTTATGAAGGCAAATAGTCAAGTTAAGTTTGATGCTGATTCATTAACCTTTACTTGCACAAGAGATAGTAATGCAACAAACCATACTTATCCTCGTGCTACCGACCCAGTTGCTAACCAATGGACTCCTATTGTTGCTTCCACAACTAACACATTTGATGTTAATGTTGGTATTACTGGATTTGGTGATTTTGCACACACTTATGTAAGTGCTACATCTAATGGTATCAAGGTTCAGGATGGAACTATTACCCTGAATGTTAATACTTCTTCTAATACTACAACACACGCATTTGTATCTGCTAAGACTGGTGGTCTAATTGTTGGTGGTAACTACGATCATACATTTATAGACGCAAATAACACTTATACTCCATCAACTGTTTCATATACAGCATCCACTGGTAACATGGTATTGACTGTTAATAATCATGGATTCAAGGTTGGAGAGCATATTAAGATTGCTGATGGTGGAGTAACATTCACTTGTGCTGAGGATAGTAATGCAACAAACCATGCTTATCCAAGATCTACAGACCCAATTAGTAACAGATTTGTTCCAATTACTGCTGTAACAACAAATACATTTACTATCAATGTTCTACAAGGAACATCCCCAACTAATACTACAACACACGCATTTGTATCTGCTACTACTGGATGTATTACCAGATCTGTAGTAAGTACTGGTGGTGACTATACCCATACATTTGTATCTGCTAAGGCAAATGGTATTCATAAGATGGGTGATGCAATTAAACTTGGTGCTGGTTCATTAACCTTCAGATGTCATATCGATGGTAAGAGAACAGATCATGCATATCCTCGTGTCACAGATCCTGCTTATACTTCTGCTCTAAGAGTAAGAAAGGCAACAACAAATACATTTACTGTTGATATTGGTAAGTCTCTTGGTGATACTATTGATCAACCATATACTCCAACTGCTGCAACATATGATCCTGCTACTGGTAACTTAGTATTAACTATTGGATCACATGATATAACAGACGATGATAGTATTACTATTGATGATAATTCATTGACATTCACTTGTGCAATGGATAACAATCAAGCTAATAAGACTTATCCTCGTACTAATAAAGATGAGTTCTCTGCAAAAGCGATACCTGTTGCTTCTGTTGGTACTTCAAGTCTTACTCCTTCAACTGCTAACTATGAACCTACAACTGGTATTTTAAGAATTACATCTGCTTTACATGGATTAGTTGCTGGTGATAGAGTTAAGTTTGATGCTGATGCAATAACCTTTACTTGTGCTCAAGACAGTAATGGTTCTAACCATGCTTATCCAAGAGTAACTGATCCAACTTATAATAGATGGTTGGATATCTTTGCTATCACTGCTGATACATTTGAAGTTAATGTTGGTATTTCTTCTAACATAACTGCTCATACATTTGTATCTGCTACTTCTGGTGGTGTTAAGAGACAAACTGGAACAATTACAGTTAATGTAAATCCTGCTGGTACTAACCAGACATTTACACCTTCTGCAGCAACTTATGATGCTTATACTGGTGATATGACTCTAACTATTGGTAGTGGTCATGGTATCAGTGTTGGATCAAGTATTACAGTTGCAAATAATGGATTAACATTTAATTGCACAATGGATGGAGGATCTTCTAATAAGACTTATCCTCGTTCAACAGATCCTTATGGTAATCTTAAGTCTATTCCTGTTAAGCATGTAGGACATACACATCATACACCAACTAACGTTTCATACACTCCAGCAACAGGTGCTGCAACAATCACTCTTGCTAATCATGGATGGTCTAACGGTGATTGGGTAATGATTGTTGATAATGCTTTAACTATGACATGTTCTTTAGATGGAAATCAAACAGATCATTCATATCCAAGAGCAACTGATCCTTATCAGAATAAGTGGATGCAAATATCCAACGTTGCAACTAATACATTTGATGTTAACTTTGGTATTTCTTCTGATACAACAACTCATACATTCAAGTCATTTGCTACAAAGGGACTTAGAAGAAAGACTGGTGTAATTACAGTTAATGTTGGTTCTTCACCTATTATCGGTCATGAAGTATCTGCTGCAAGCTTTACTCCTGCTTCTGGTTTATTAGTTCTAACAATTGGTGACCATAATCTTACAGTTGGTACATCAATAAGAATTGCTAATAATTCATTAACCTTTACTTGTGCTCAAGATAGTCATGGTTCTAACCATACTTATCCTCGTGCAAACGGTCAAGGTGGTGCATCTGCTGATGATCCAGCATACAACGATGCTGTTAACATTACTGCTGTAACAGGTAACACAATTACAGTTAATGTTGGTACATCTTCTAACACAACTGCTCACACATTCGTTAGTGCTAATAGCGACTTTACAGCAACTAATGCTGCATATAACCCAACTACAGGTGTTATGACAATCACAGTTGCTAATCATGGATTCGTTAACGGTGAGAAAGTCAAGATCGCTGATAATTCACTATCATTTACTTGTGCTCTTGATGGTAATACTGTAACTAAGACTTATCCAAGAAAGAGTGATCCTGTTAGTGGTAAGTGGGTTACTATTTCTGGAGTTACTACAAATACATTTGACGTTCAGGTTCTTGATGCAGTACCATCAACTAACGTTATGTCTCATGCATTCCAGTCTGCAACTGCTAATGGAATCAAGAGAGCAGTAATTAGTTCTGGTGGAGATTACACTCATACATTCGTAAGTGCTACAACTAACGCTGTAGCCTTCTTACCACAGTCTGCACATACATTTGTTTCTGCTAAGTATGGTGCTGTTAAGAAAGTTAAGAATACTCATCAGTTAGTTTCTATTGCAAATAATGCTGTTTCAGTATTAGATTACAGTTGGGCAGATTGTACTGATGTATACACAACTATTGATAACTTGATGGATATCTTGGTTGATACTGTCACTCAAGCAAATCTATCACCTGCTGTAGATCATCTTGCAACTGTTACTAAGTTAACTCCTAAGCATGATTTCCTTGGTGGTAAAGTTAGTGCATACTATGAGGTTCCATTCCCAATTTCTTATCATGATGCTACTAATGATATCATTGTTACTAATCAAATTGATGAGACTACACGCAACAGATTTAGAGATGCTGCTGCATTAATTCGTGCAAATACTGGACCTATCGTAGATAAGACATCTCACGATATGCTTACATTATATCCAGATCTTGTACTTGAAATGCCTCGTAACGTAGGTGGTACTCAAGATGGTACTTTACAATGTAAGACTGACTTAACATTACTCCTTGAAGAGTTCTGTAAAGATATTGAAGATGGTGGTAACTTGAATAGTACTAATGTTGGTAAGTTCTATCTTGGTACTAATGATGTTCTATTACACATCAGATTACAAGTATTCCAGTCAGTTTATGCACATAATCGTCTTGCTCATTACATGAAGCAAGCAATTACTGGTGATTTAACTTATGATAATACTGATGATATTATTGTTGGTGATTGGGGTATTACTCAAGATGGTGGTGGATGTGCAAACGTTAAGTCTGCTATCGATACTTTAGTTACATCTGTTAATGATATTATTGCTCCTACAGATAATGATTATGCTATCGCTGCTGATAGACTTTACTTCAATAGAAAATATATTGCAGAGGAGATTACAGGATTAATAACTGCTGAGTTCACTTATGTACTTAACAGTGTAAACTATAATGCACATACTTATCCAGAGGGTGCTTTAGGTGAAGGTAAGTGTCAAAGAGATATTAAGTTAATCATTCTTGGTATTATTTCTGACCTTCAGACAGGTGGTAATAATAGTACCGTTGCTGCTATGGAATACTACTTAACTTCCGCAGGAAACTTAAATCATGTTGAAACTGAACTATTAGCAACAGTTTATGGTATTGAACAAATTAAGATTATTGGTGAGCATGCACTTAGAAATCGTTTAGTTGCTCTTAATGGAACTTCAACTGCTCAACAATATGTTGCTCAACATACAGATGAAGCTCCTTATACAGATTCTTTATCTCCAGTAGCAATTGAAGATGTAGTTCGTAGATTAGAAGAATTAACTGATTTAGCAGTTGATATTCTTGCTCCTGCTAAGATGGAGGGACGGGGTGCTGCTAAGAACTTACTTTACAACAGAAATTACTATAAAGAGGAGATTACAACTCTAGTTAATTCACAGTTTGGTGCTGGTGCTTGGACTTATAATACATTCATTGATCAACTTGTAGATGATACCGTTCATGATATTATCACAACTGATATGACTAAGAATTCAGTTGCTCGTAATATTGCTATTGGTGATATAACTGGTAACTTTAAAGTTGGTGAAACAGTTACATCTGATGGTGGTGGTACTGCAATAGTTCGTGAATATAATATCGATACAGAATTCTTCGTATGCAGTACTGTTACTGGTACAGAATGGAAGGATTATGATGTATTAACAGGTAACGATTCTGGTGCAACTGCAACTATTGATCCTGCTGGTATTGGTAATAGTTACAAGTGGTACGATAGTGTTTCTAATGTTAAGACACTTGGTAGTGCAAGACTTATCACTTCTAATGTAAGTGGTCAACTTGCTGGTACTAACCTACTCACTAACCCAGAGCAATTCTCAATTAATTGGACTGGTACTGAGGTTTCATTTACTGATGATGCTCTACTTGCTCCTGATGGAACATTAACTGCTGATAAATTAATTGCTTCTTCTACTAACGCAGATCATACAATTCATAGAGTTTATAATCTATCTGCTTATGATACATTTGATGATGATACTATCAAGTGGGACGCAAACAATCAAAGATTTGACGAAGGTGCTTCTGGAACATCTCCTACACAGCAATACACATATTCCGTCTTCCTTAAGAAGGGTGAATATGATAACGCTCGTGTAATGTTATCACTGAACTATGGCACTGCTGCTGTTCAGAATGCATTCTTTGATGTTGCACTTGACACAGGTGTAGTTGGAACATTATTCACACCTCAAAATGGTGTAACTGGTGATGCATACGGTGTTGTACCTCTTGGAGATGGATGGTATAGAGCATATATTACTCTAACATTCTCCTTCGGTTTCGCAGAAATGAGAGCACAAGTTTATGTTAAGAATGCCTCTGGTGCTCAAACATACGCTGGTAATAATAGTGATGGACTTTATGTCTGGGGTGCTAAACTCAATAAGAATGCCTTAGATCCATATCAATCTCAAGATGCTAAGATCTTCTATTCTGACGCTGAGTATAATATTAAGAATTATGCTTTAGATTTGATGGAGACTTATATGTCTCAGGCACTTAATAATGGTCTAACTTCTCCATCACCTAATTCTGGTTTCTATAAAGCATTCTATGATGAAGCTGCTGCATGGTATGATGCAGATTCAGCAAGTGCTATAGTTAGATACTGTCTCGATATTATTCGTCAGCAATTAACTGTTGATTCATCTTATACTAATTACATTAGTGTAAATGGTGTTTCTCTACCAACTAAGACATATGGAACAAGATCAATTCCTCAAGGTGTTGGTGGTGGTATACAGAATGCTGATTACATGTATGGTTTATTAAGTAACACATACGGTGAACTTGAAAATCTTACCTTAAATGAAGGTAAGATCGTACAGGTGTTCCAAAGATTTAGAATTGATGGTGATATCACTGATGGTCCTTACACTATGGGTGAGACTGTTGCCAAGCAAGGTGCACCTTCAATCACTGGTGTTGTATATGGTTTCTGGTCAGATGCCAACTACAAGTATCTTGATGTTAAGGTAACTGCTGGACCTTGGGCTATCACTGATAATGTTGTTGGTGCTGAAAACTCCACAACTGCTCAGATTAGTGCTATAGAAAGTAGAATTCATGTTATCGACCTTAAGGGTGAATTTGAAGATAATGTTCCATTTAAGGGATATACTTCAGGTGCTACCGCAACTCCTACTGGATTCCTTAGAAGAGAGGCTGCTACATTAGATAATACTGGTGGTACTCTAACAGTTGATACCGCAACTCTTACAGGTACATTTGAAACTACTGCTGTTGTTTATCCTGAATCTTCCAGACAGTATCTTGATGTTGTCAAGTATGCTGGACTTGATATAGGTGTTGGTGCAAGAATCGCATCTAATGGTTACATAAGACTTGGTGTTACAGTCCTTAGTGGTCTTAACAACTTCACTGTTGGTAACAGACTTTATAAGGTTGTATCTGGTATACAAGACCAGAATACTTACGGTATTATTACTGCAGTTGATCTTGATAATAGTTTCATCTATATGCAAGAGTATCAAGGAACCATTACTAACGGTGATGTTGTAGGTGACTATGGTGCTGGTTTATCTAACCCAGTTGGTTACGCAAGTATTAACACTAAGGTTACTACTGCTGGTGCTGCAGCTGCAGTTGTTCAGGACATTAGAACAGTTGGTGTTAATAGAAGACTTTATCTTTCAAGTATCAAAGGTACCTTTGATCCTAAGGATTCTATTAAAGGTCCAGACGGATATGCTTCAGTTATTGAAGATATAGTAAGTCTCAAGGCACGTGTTAAGCGTTCATTCAAGGGATTTGATGGAACTACTACAAACTTCAAGTTAACTCAGCAAAATGGTACTCCATATCTACCAGATCCTGCAGGACATCTACTTGTATTCATTAATGGTATTCTACAACCTCCAGGTGCATCTAACGCATATACAGCGTTCTCTGATGAGATTCAATTCCAAGAGGCACCAGATTTAGGAGCATCATTCACAGGATTCTACGTAGGTAAGTTGAGACAGTTGGATGATATTTCATTCGAGTTCGACTCCTTACGTCAGTCATTTAACCTCAAGCGTAATGACGTATTCTACTCACTAACGCTAACTGAGGGTGTACAATCTTCTACCATACGTCCAGAAAATAACATCATCGTTTCACTGAATGGTGTTATACAGGAACCTGGAATTGGATTTGAGATTGTTGGTTCAAGAATTCTATTCTCTGAAATTCCTCGTGTGGGATCAACATTCGTTGCATTCTCCTACGTTGGTTCTGAAGCAGACGTTGACGCTGCTGAGGTTGTACCTCCAGTCGAACCTGGTGACTTTATTGACATCCAAGGTGAGACTTCAGATAGAGAAGTTGCTGTTATTGAATCCTCTAACTCACTAATTACCTTCGATTATCTTGGATCTGTATTTGGTTCAGGTGCGATTGCAAACGCAAATCTAACTTCTGGCACACTTAAGGATGTACAAGTTACCTCAGGTGGATCTGGATATACTACCAGACCAACTGTAAGAATTGACTCTATATCTGGATTTGAGGGTGCTATACGAGCTCTTGTTGGAGTTGGTGGTGTTGAAGTTAGTAATCCTGGATCTGGATATGCGAATCCAACTATCGCAGTTGAAACATCAGTTCCTGATGATTGGACTGCTCCTGATCTAAGTCTATATGGTGAAGAACCAGTTGACCCTGAGACACCTTTATAAATAACTAAAAATTGTAGCGAGTAATGGCTAAACAATCATTAAGTCTTGGAACGAATGCTAACGATAATACGGGTGATACCCTTCGAGCAGGTGGAGACAAGATTAACGACAATTTCGATGAAGTCTATGCTGCGTTAGGTAATGGTACAACATTAACTGTTAATACCACTAACCCTGCGACTGGACAAGTTTTGCGCTATAATGGGTCAACATTCTTACCTTCAGATTATACAAACTTAACTGCTAATTTAGACGTAAATGGAAGTTCTATCATATCCTCGTCTAATGGAAACATTAATATCGCTACCAACGGAACAGGCAACCTTACTCTCGGTGTTGGGGGTATCACTAATAGTTTTAATGGTACGACTGGAGACATCGATTTCCCGACTAAACTAAAGTATAAGAATGAGTATGCAAGTACAGGTGTTGCTCCTGCTGAAGCAGATTATAGAGGAATTTTTTATACTGTAAGTGGTGATGATAATCCATATGTTAATATTAATATCACTGCTGGTGGTGTAGGTAATACAAAAGCAAAACTTTTAACACAATATTCAGGTGCTAATGATTTAGTAGACGTTGATACTACTACGGTTGCTCCTACTAATAACCAAGTTTTGAAATGGGATTCTACAGCAAGTAAGTGGAAACCTGGTGATGATGCATCTGGTATTGCATCTATTAATTTATTTGCTACTGTTGCTGGAGATACTGGTAACACAACAGCAAATACTCAAACAGATACATTGACTATTGCTGGTGGTACTAATATCACTACATCTGTTGCTGGAGATACGGTAACAGTTGATTTCTCTGGAACTTTAACAACAACATTTGCTGCTCTAACTGACACTGATATTGCTGGTATTACTCAAGGAGATTCAGTATTTTATGATGGTTCTGTTTGGAAACCTAATAGAAGTCCACTTATTTGGTTTGAGTTGAATGCAGTAGGAACTGGAGATTATACAGTTTCTGGACCAGGATTTAGTGGGGTTGTAAATGATCCTACTTTCACTGTGTATAAAGGATTTACCTATGCATTTGATAACTCAATCCAAGGTGGTGGTCACCCCTTTAGGATTCAGAGTACTCAAGGTTTAGCTGGTACTCCTTATACTACTGGACAAAGTGGTAGTGGAACAACAGTGCTCTATTGGACTGTACCAATGGATGCTCCTGCAACACTTTATTATCAATGTACATTACACGCTGCCATGAATGGCACAATCAACGTAGCATAATATAAATGGCAAGAACAGTTCCTGGTTCTGGTGCCGTCATTGAACCTATTTTTGATGAAATATTTGGAGTTCGTGCGGTCAAAGTAGTTAACGGTGGTAGTCTTTATACATCGGATGATCCTCCTCGTTTGACTATACAGGGATGTGGTACACCAGATGTTGAAGCATTATTATATCCTATTATTGATGATGACTCAGGTCAGATTATTCATGTTAGGGTTTTAAATCGAGGTAGAGGATATGATCCTTTAAGATTACAAATTGTTCCTCAGGATGAAACTCCTAATGTTGTAACATCTTTTGATGTTAATAGAATTTGGCAGACTCATCCAAACTCTCCTACTGCTGGAGTTTTTACTCTTAATAGTGATAATAAGAAGACAGACAGACTTACTATTACATCGGATAATCATCCAAGACCAACTCCAATTGCAGCAGAAAGAGTTCCTGGTGGTGGTCCTTTAGTTGATAGAAATTTCAATCAAACATTTATTTACAGGGGTGGTAAAGACGTACCTAATCCTGCAGCAAGAGAAGAACAGACAAATAAGGTAACTGGTGTATTAGCAAATGGTGGATTACTACACACTCCAGAATGGGGTTCTATTAGTAATGCTCCAGTAGGATTTTCTATTGATACTGTTAAGTATGATTATATAAAAAATACAGATACTTATGATACCATTACTGATAGTAATATTCAATATTACCAATCAAGTAAAACTATTGATCAATTTGCTTTAACGAATGGAGTATTTGGATGGGGTGATATACAACAATTTGTTTGGAAGATTAAGGTAGAATTTGATAATATAATGCTGACAGTTAATCAAGTTGATGAGACTTTAGGTAATGTAGAAGTTGGAAGAGTTGTAGATGAAATTGGTGGTAATGCTCAGGGTACTATTGCTAAGGTAGTAAGAGATAATACAAATCAAGTAACAAGAATATATTTAAGAGAAACAAGTGGAGATTTTGCTGAAAATGATAAGTTCTTAGGGTCTACAGGATTCTCATTTACAGTTAATGCTGTTCCATATAACTTTGTTAACGGAATATTTTATATTGATTTTGGTGCTGATGCTGCAGAATTTGGTGCATTTGTTCCAGGTCAATATTATTTCTCTCCAGAAAATATTAAAGTTCAAAGAAATTATTTAATTATATGGGATCAATCAGATCCTACTAACTCTCCTGGATCACATCATACTGATGGACATCCAATGCAATTCAGTACTACACAAGATGGTTTATTGAATAATGGAGCATTATATTACAATAGTACAGGTTCAAGTGCAGCACCTGCTGTAGATTATGAAACTGAGTTACAACCGCTATTCTTAATGAATGCGGATGAGACTAATAAAATTTATTATTATTGTAAAAATCATCGATATATGTCTGGGCATGAAGGTGATGAAGGTTATATGATTCTGGATCCTACTGTTGAGTCTCATACACCAGCTAATGATTATTATGTTAGAAACTTCTTTGCTACTGGTCCTGATTATGGAAGGCATGTAGATGGTCACTCTAAGATATTGGGTATGTCCTATGATGGATATCCAATTTATGGACCTTGGGGATATAATTCTTCTGGTACTGTTGCTAGAGAGGTATCTGGATATAGATTAAGAACTACTGCAGAACTTCCAGGTGCTCGTCCTGAAGTAACTACTGCAACAACAGTCACTTATGCTGTTACAGTATCAGGTGGACAATTCTTATTTGATGGTGCAAGACCAAACTTCTTAGATTTTAAACGAGGAAAGACTTATGTCTTCCAACAGAATGATTCAAGTAATGATGATCAACCAAGTGTAAACCATCTATTACTCTCTACTACAGAAAATGGTTGGCACTCTACTGGTAATCCAAGCGATTTAGGAGATACATCATATCTTTATACAGGTCAAGGAATTAAGTATTATATTAATGGTTCTGAAGTAACATATACAAATTATATAAGTGGTTTCCAGTTGGCAACTACCAGAGAGATGAGGTGGACAGTTCCTGTAGATGCTCCTCCTGCTCTATATGTTTTTGGATATTCAACATCTAATTTAGGATTAAGAACTGTTCAGGGTGGTTATATTCTTGGAGATTTAACACAAGATTATATTTGGGCTTCTGGTGTTGGTACTCTTGATGAGTATAATGGTAAGTTTGCTGTAACTCCTGAGTATCCAAATGGAACTTATGCTTACTTTATGACAGAGGATGGTTCAGGTAATCCTGTATATCCTTATGCTATTGGTTTAAAATTCTATGGTGCTCCTATATTTGAAGGCAGTTCAGTACCACAAATGCCATCAGTATTCCCAGAAGGTGCTGAGGGTGAGATTGTATTAAGTACAGATAATCCTGGTCAACTTTCTTATATTAAGATGACCCAAAAGGGTGATAATTATTTTGGTGCTGCTACTGCAAGAATTTTAGGTGGTGGTGGAACTGGTGCAACTGGTAGTCCAGTTGTACAAACAGTTACTGGTTTATCACTAAACAATACTGGTAGAGATTATGCAACTCCACCAACTCTTATATTTGAAGGTGGTGGTGGACAAGGTGCTGAAGGTGCAGCTACTATTGATAAACTTGGTAAGGTTACATCAATTAGTGTTGTAAATTCTGGTGAATACTATCAAGAGGCACCATATATTTTAATTACTGGTGGAGGAGGATTAGGTGCTAAGGCAGAGGCAACTATTAGTCAAGGTGCTATAACTGGTATTAATGTTATTGAACCTGGTACTGGATATACATCTTCACCAAATATAATATTCACTAAACTTGTTAATCTTAAGCGTAAGTCAAGAGCAAGACAGGCATTTAACTCTTCTGCAATCTACTTAACTGGATTAGTTAAAAAACTTGGTGCATCTGATTCAGATGTGTTTGTTGATTCTACAGACGCATATCCAGGTTCAGGTAAGATTATTGTAGATACAGAAACTATTTCTTATACTTCTAAATCTGCTGGTAAGTTCTCAGGTTTAACAAGAGGTGTAAACTTTAACTATGATCAGCGTATTGTTCTTGATGCTGGACAGAATAATGCAGATGGTAGTTCAAACTATAAGTTTAATGTTGGTGACAGAGTTATTAGAAAGGTTGAAAACTCTAGTAATAAAGTTGCTAAAGTATATGATTGGGATCCAGTTTCAAGAGCACTATTAGTTACATTTGAAATTGATGAATTAGCATTTATTGATGGTGGTCTTCCTTCTACTGAGGATGCTATTGTACAATTTGATGCTGGTGTTGCAGATAGTGCTCCATCAGGATTTAATCCTCACGTAGTTGTTGATTCTACTGGAAGTGTAATTACAACTTTAACAGTTCCTATTTCAACTTTACAAGATAAAGCATTCCAAGATCTTATACCTGCAGGTCCACCAGTTGGAGATGGTATTCCTGATCTGGTAAATACAGGTACAGATTTCCTCAATCAAATTAGTCTTGATGGTGGTATTCATACATCATTATATGGTATTGAAGAAACCCTTGGTGGTCAAAATACTACTCTCTTCCAAGTTGGAGACAATATTAAAGACGCAGATATACCATTTAAGTATGCAACTATTACAGGTGCAGGTGGTCTAAGTGATGGTGTAGACCATACAGCACTTGTTAAGATATATGTTGAATTGAGTACAGACAATAATGGTCAGAACTTCGGTGTTGATGAACTAGTAACTGGTGCTATTTCTGGAGTTAGAGGAACATGTGTATCATGGGATCCTTCAAATGGTATTCTTACACTTAAGGATATTGTTCCATATAATACAGGCAATATTAATGTTGGTATTGCTGGTTATCTTTATGAATTCTCTCATGATTCATCAATCATTGACTTTGTTATTCAGGATGCTGGACAGAACTATAGTGCTACTCCATTATTAGAGATTCAGGGTCCGACTTCTCCTGCTACCGAAAGTAGAAATAGTGAGACTATTAACTGGGGTGGTGCATTAGGAGATATACAAGCAACTGCAACCGTCAATATGACAACTGCAGCAGACCAAGTTGCTTCTATCAATATTATTAATGGTGGGTATGGGTATACGCAATCAATCGATAACTCATACAAGACCCATCCATTCATTCTTTTCACAGATGCATCTAATAATATCTCTGATGGTAAGTTTGCTTCAACTCCAAATGGTGCTATAGCACAAGCAGTTTTGGGTGGAGAAAAGATTAATGGTAATGCTGGAGCATCATATAGAATCAAACGAATTGAATATCAGACAACTGTTCGTTCGTAACCATCATAAATAAACAAGAGGACAATAGTCACTAGGACATGGCAGCTCTATTAACAGATCAATTTAGAATTTTTTCAGCGCAAAAATTCATTAAGGCACTTGAAGGTCCAGATGCGACTCAATCCGATACGGCTGCTGGTGCCAATCGTGATAGGGTGTATCTGTTTATCGGAAGACCGCAATCTTGGGATAATGAAAACTCGCCTCCACAGGCAGTAGATTCATTCTCCGAATTTTCGGGTTCTTATGATGATATGGTATCTTTGAAGAGAGTCCTTGCTTCTGATACCGTACAGGTTGTTCGTAGAATTGACTGGGTTTCCCCAGAACAAACTACTGGTGGATTAGGTTTCACCTATGACATGTATCGTCATGACTATTCTCCAAGTAAAACTGCTGCCTCAGGTGCTACTAAACTATATGACTCTGACTTTTATGTTGTAAACTCTCAGTATCAGGTATATAAGTGCATCTATAATGGCACTTCACCGTCTGATCCTAATGGTAAACCTTCTACAGTTGAGCCTACTGGTACTTCTACTTCCATTGTCACTACTGGTGATGGATATCGTTGGAAGTATATGTACACCATCCCCGTTGCTTCCGTCCTTAAATTCTTCTCTAATGATTATATGCCCGTCTTCACTAACGCAGCCGTAAAGACGAATGCTGTTTCTGGAGAAGTTGATACTGTAGTAATTAACGCTGCTGGAGCAGGATACAACAATGGAACGTACGATAACGTCGCTATTAATGGTGATGGTACTGGAGGTCGCGTTAGTATTGTCGTTGATGGTGGTAAAATCATCTCTGCAACTGTAACATCTGGTGGTACTGGATATACATTCGGTAAAATCAGTGTAGACAACATAACTGGTATCGGTACTGGTACTGGTGGACAAGTTGATGTAATCATTCCTCCTCCAAATGGACATGGATATGATTCAGTTGTTGAAGTCGGTGCTTTCCGAACAATGATTAATGCTAAACTCTCATATGATGAGGGTGCAGGTGACTTCCCTGTAGATAATGACTACAGAAGAATTGGGTTAATTACAAACCCACTTAAGTATGGTACTGCTGAACTTATATCA
>MDSY01017463.1_pt1 | contig 38697 bp, 19 predicted proteins | sample 811131 | NCBI WGS metagenome assembly MDSY01 (sample SAMN05326643, study PRJNA326480) | marine metagenome | isolation source: seawater | place: Atlantic Ocean: South West | collected 2010
CGGAACTTATGCGCCAATTGTCTTCGCAGTCGGTTCCGAGACCCCCGTACTTGTCCCGTGACGAGGCTAGAAAATATAAAATTTGGAGCAAGCCCGCGCCGCAGGTGTTTGACCCTGGGCAGCTTTTGCGAATCATGCAGCTGGGAGACAAGATGACGTATTTCATGGTGGGGGCGATGGCGATTTCGCCGGTGTGAAGGAGGGGATGTAGATTAGTATAGGAAGAGTCGAACGTAGACAAATAGAGGCAATGTAAAAATTTCTCGTGCCCTTTCGAGAATGTCGTCTGCAAAAGATCGCCGTCGGACTTTTGTCACGAGATAAAAGCGCTTTTTGTCGCCTCGGATGGTCCGCCTCCACGCTTCTCACACCCTCCCGCGGTCAGACGGACGCACTTCGGGACCCCAGTCTCTCGCCACTCGGCACATAGAGACGTGAGTCCGAATCATGGAAGCCGCTACGCTCGGCGTGCCTCGCGTGACCGCCGCGCTGGGCTGCGCGCGTCTCGTTCAAGGCATCAGCCGAATGCCTCAAGCGTCGGCTCGCGCGCGTGTTCCCGTGCGAGCGGTCGCGGAGCGGTCCAGGGCCACTGTTGGCGGCAACACGTTCGCAGATCTCCATAGAGACACGGCTGGTATCCGCAACGCCACAACCAATCGCCCCGCGTCCTGGACCAAGGCCGTGCGACTCAATCGCGGCGCGGAAAATATCAACAGAGCGACCGCCCCGAACGGTGCGTGCCTTTTTCGTGATGTGCGATCGCACGCTGGGATCGACTCGGCTCGACGTGAAACCCCAAAAGCTCTCAAGAACGCGTCTCGTATGCGTACCTGGTCCAACGGAAGACAGCGCACCGGCGGATCGGACGACGAGATGCCACAACGAGCCGCTCGTCGCGATTACCCGCCGTGACACACGACCCATCTTGTTTTTTTTAAAGGAATATCTCAGCGGGAGTAAAAAAAGTGACGCTCTGCCCTTTTTAGTCTCAGGAAAGTGTTTTTATGTATTTCTCGACGTTCGGATGCTTCGTGAGATGATCATCTACCCATCTACCCCCTCCCCCTCCTCACTGACCTCCCTCCTCTAAACCTAAACCCTAAACCCTAACGCTAAACCCTAAAGATGCCACGCCCTCCCTGAACGAGATGAGCTTCGACAAATCTTCCGACGCGGATGAGATTTTATCAATCTGCGTGTTCGGCGCTTCGGGCGATTTAGCCAAGAAGAAAGTGTACCCCGCGATCTTCGCGCTGTTCTACGAGGGTCACTTGCCTGACGACTTCGTGGTGTTCGGGTATGCGCGGTCGGCAATGACCACCGAGGAGTTTGTGGGGAAAATCCGAGACTCGTTGCCTTGTAGGATTTCCGCGAAAGGCGACTGCAGCGAGTACGTGGAGAAGTTTCTAAAAAGGTGCCACTACCAAGCGGGGCAATATGATGAAGCTGAGGATTTTCAAGCCCTAGCAGCTGCTATGTCTGCACAGGAAGGTTCAAAATCCGCGATGCGCATTTTTTATTTGTCAATCCCTCCCTCAATCTTCGTCCCCGTGGCGCAGAACGCGGCGAGGCATGTCAGCTCCACCTCGGGCGAAACCAGGGTCATCGTCGAGAAACCCTTCGGGCGCGATTTGCAGTCGTCGCGCGATTTAACAAACGCCCTGGCCGCTGATTTACAGGAAAGCCAAACCTACCGCATCGACCACTACTTGGGCAAGGAGCTCGTGGAGAACATCACGGTTTTGCGGTTCTCGAACATCATCTTCTCGCCCCTGTGGTCCAGAACGCACATCAGGAACGTGCAGATTACTTTTTCTGAAAATTTCGGAACCGAGGGCCGGGGGGGTTATTTTGATAACTACGGGATCATCCGGGACGTGATTCAAAACCACTTGTTGCAAGTCATGGCGCTGTTCGCGATGGAAGAGCCCGCTAGTTTAGATGCGGAGGACATTCGCGACGAAAAAGTGAAGGTGATTAAATCAATCCGACCGATTGACATGGCCAACGTCGTGCTAGGCCAGTACAAGGAAAACAAAGAAAAGCCCGGGTATTTGGACGACGAAACTGTGCCGCCCGGGTCGCGGTGCGCTACGTTCGCCGCGATGGCGCTGTTCGTGGACAACGCGCGGTGGGACGGTGTTCCGTTTTTAATTAAAGCGGGCAAGGCGCTGCACAAGCGCGAAGCGGAAATCAGGATCCAGTTCCACCACGCGCCTGGTAACTTGTACAAGAAGCAGCTTGGGGCTACTTCCGATATGAACAGCAACGAGTTGATCATCAGGATTCAGCCCGACGAAGCCATTTACTTGAGGCTGAACTCAAAAATCCCGGGATTAGGCATGCGCCTCGACCAAACCGACCTAGATTTGCAGTACAAAGCCAAGTTCGGCGCCGGTGAGCTCCCGGATGCGTACGAGCGTTTAATCCTGGACGTTGTGCAAGGCGACAAGCGCCTGTTCATTCGCAACGACGAACTGGAAGCGGCGTGGAAGCTGTTCACCCCGGTGCTTGACCAAATCGAAAACGATAACCTCTCGCCGGAGCTGTACCCGTACGGCTCGCGAGGCCCGATCGGCGCGCACTACCTCGCCTCGCGGTACAACGTGCGGTGGGGGGACACGTATAATTGAGACAGTGTGCAATGTGTGAGAGAGGAGGGAGCCCGAATTGATTGATTGATGATTGTGAAAAAATGATATTCATACGTTTTTATATGTCCGTCCGCGATGCTGTGCTTTGATACCGCGCGTTTACTTTGTCGCGTCGTCCGTCGTGGAATGCATCGCTTAGATCTCGTACAACACCTTCCCGCGCGACTTGCCCGCTTCGAGGTAGTCGTGGCCCTCCACGGCCTGCTCCAGGGGGAAGCAGCGGTCGACCTGCGAGAAAAGGAGGAAAAGAGGTTAGTCGGTGAGCGGTGAGTGCTTTGCAGGATAAAAACACAAGACAAGCACGTGTGCTGACACTTCAAACGCTCCGCGATGCCTCAAACGACTGTTTAATATATGGTAAACGCGCATGTGGAAACCACGATGGCGACCGAGATTTGTCTCATTGACAGCCGCGAAGCGCGTGAAAATATTTTAGAGGGCGAGAAAAAGAAAAAGTGACAGGGAATGCTCATTGGCATTGTTCGCTCGTTGGTTACTCACCGCGACTTTGAGGTCCCCTGAGTTGATCCACCCGTAGATGTCATTGGCTCTTGACAGGAGCTCGTCTCTGGTGACGGTGTAGTCGTTGAGCTTGGGCCGGGTGAGGAACCCGGACTTGTTGATGAACCTCAGGGGGGGGAACGCGGGGACGGCGCCTGACGCGTTTCCGAACGAAACGAAAATACCTCTGCGGGCGAGGACTTCGATGGAGGTTTCCCACGTGGCGAGGCCGATCCCATCGATAACGGCTTTGACGCCTTCGCCCCCGGTGATTTCCATCACCTTCGGAACCAAGTCAAGTGACGTGTAGTCCTCGTACGAAGTCCCGGGGGCTTCTTTGTACACGATCAGTTCATCAACACCGGTGGCGCGCGCGATGTCCTGTTTCGATTCAGAACAAGTACCGATGACTTTGTACCCCCTTAACTTGGCCATCTGCGCCGCCCACTGGCAGGTCCCTGAGCCGGTGCCGTGAATGAGCATCCACTCGCCTGGTTTCACGAGGCCGGCGTGCGCGCTGTGCGTGAGGTAGTGCGCGGTCATGCCCTGCACGCCGCAGGAGACCGCCACGTCCAGCGGGATGTCTTCCGGGACGGTCACGCACTTGTTAGCGGGCACCGCCGTGTACTCCGCGTACGTCTGGAACACGGATGAGTACGCGACTCTGTCGCCAACCTTGACACCCTGCGCTTCCGCTTCAGGCGTGACCGCGGCGACGAACCCGCCACCTTCCTGGCCACCGATGAACGGCAACTCGCGTTTGTACAACCCGCTTCGGTGGTACGTGTCGATGAAGTTGATTCCGGAATACTTGTTCGCCACGAGCACGCCGCCGGGCGCCAGCTTGGGAACAGGGTAGTCGTGCTCCACCTTCATCACGGAAGAAGGGCCGGTCTCGCGGACCACGGCGGCACGCTGTGTGGGGGGGGGTGAGCGACGGGGGGGGTAAGAGGCGGCTCCTTATCCGGGGTATGCGTACCAGCACCGCTCGCGTCGGTCGAGGAAAGGCATCGCGCGATGTATCGGGGGAAAAGCATCGCGCGGCGCGTTGGTGATTGAAGAAACCAAAGCATACGCACCATGACCTCGGGCACGGAGGCGAACCCTCGGGTGCTGGTGAGCACCTGGCGGGCGACGCGGGATCGGAGGATGGCGGACATGCTGTTCGCTCGATACTCTTGCGATCGGGGGAATGAGGCAGAGGATGAGACTGCCAGAACCCTATCTGCAGGTCTTCGGAAACATCGAAATTCGCGATGTCGATGAATCTCATCGAGAAGTTGATTTTTAACCGATCAATCGCTCTAAAACTGAAACCAGGTGACTTTGAAGGGTGCGACATTTCATTTCACGCGCAAGCACAGTCAACACGAGGTTCTTCGTCAGAGCCGATGGCGCAGGGCCGCGATGGCGCCTAGCATCGAGGAGTTACGGCTTGAGTCGTTCAAGTTGCGGGTGGATAGCCATATCAAGCAAGCGGTGATGTTGAAGCAAGAGGCGACGAGTGCTCCAGGGGCCGGACCGCTTCCCGGTGTCGACAACGTACCGGTACGCAATCTCGCGCCCTTAATCTCAAACCCAATAAAGTTATCGCCGAAGACGAGTAGACGACTACCTACACGACGAGAATCGGGCGGTATAGCTTGTCTTTTTCTCACTAATAGTCTCACGAAGGTCTCTACATGTCCACTGACAGCACACACACCCTCCCCCCATAAAAAATAGCTCTGCGAACGCGCTGGTTTGCGTTCCTGGTTCCTGCCCGGCCGGTGCTGGATCGGCACCATCATAATCCCCGGCGGCGACGTCAAAACGCGGTACGTGTTTCAAGTAGTGGAGTGGAACGCATCCCAAAACTGCTGGATCGTGTCACACGCCGCGCACGGAGACGAGCAGCTGTGCCACTTACGGTTAGAAGACGTGGAGGACACGACGAACGGTGATGAGGTGGACGCGAATGATCCATCTAAACAGAAATTAAAAATCTTCTTCAGCGACGCAGAGACGACGTGTACGGGGTATCTGGACGCGAAAGGACGCATCACGGGCAAAGTCGCGCAGCTTCTGCGTCCTGAAGATGACGCATTTTCGCACAACGCTACGGATAATGACGTTTTTGTGCTGGAACCAGCCGTCGGCGCGTGCTTCACGCCGATGGTCGAGACGCGCGTGGCTCGTCTCGCGCGGTGGAAAGTGTTCCCCGCGGTTTCAAATGACATCTTCAAAGCCCTGGATTTCATTCAAAAGCAGGGCAGTGAGCGTCCTTTTTCCGTTTTTCACAAGGAAAGGTTCAAGGAGATGATCGCGGGGATTCGGGATGCCACGCGTTTAGTGTCGGTCCTGCCGTTGAGTCGAGAGGAGTTGCAAAACGTCGCGACTGCGCCGACCAATTTTCTGTCGCACGAAAAAACCGGGCCGTTTCTGTGGGCCCCTGGGTTTGGCCAGGCCCTGTCGCACGCGTTCGCGCACATGAACGACGGCGCGGCTGACTTCGCAAACGACGGAGACGGGGGACGGCAGTACGACGACGACGACGTGGAGACCGTGGATGAAGGCGTTCAAGTCGACGCGCGGTTTGAAAGCGACGACTCTGTTTTTTCGGAAAGACGGCCGTACGCCTCAGTCGTGGGCTTGGGGTTCCTGGAGCAGATGAACATGCGCAAGGAGGAACGGGATTGGTGGAGGTTGTGGAGATCCACCGCGTTCGCGACGGAGATGGAGTGCTGCGCCACAAGAGAACGCGCGCGGCGGTTAAAGAACGAAACGTTCGCCAACGTTGACGAAAAACGAAAACGCGTTTGCGAGGAACGCAGGGACGGGCGGAAACACGCGCACCACAGGGCATTCGTGTTGCTTCGACGACAACACGCGCTGCTGTGGCGCACACTGAACGGGTCTGACATGTCCCCCAACCTGCTAAACGAAGTCGTGGGGGCGCAAGCAAGGGCGCTGCGGCAAAGCGAGTTCCGCTTGAGAGTGGCGTACCAGCTGTTCGACGAGGGGTTGCGGTTTTTTGAAAACAGAATTACCGGTGAGAGTATCGACAAGCGGTGCTTTTTGGTACCTGACGAGGGACCGCAAGGTTTGAAAGATGCCCTCCCCAACGTGGACGTCGCGAAAGCCGCGGAGGACCCGTGCACGATTTGCGCGGATTGCGTCAACCCGGGTGAAACGCTGTGCGCGTTGGATTGTGGCCACGCTTTCCACGCCGAGTGCGTCAAGCCCTGGCTTTTAAACAACCGATCGTGCCCGAACTGCAGGGTTGTTGTAGAGGAAAACACAGGCGACGACGACGAGGAAAAGATGGAGCAGAACGAAGAAGAGATGAACGAAGACATGGAGCAAGACTTGGAGCAAGACATGGACGACTTTCGCGACGACGCGGATGGAATAAACCCGTTCGGGATGACTGTTTTCGACCACATGATGCGCGCGTTGTCCGGCGAGGGCGTCCCGAGAGGATTCCCCATGCCCATGCCGCGCCATACGTTCGACGGCTACGATGGCGAAGATATCCGGGAAGAGTACGATGAGGAGTACGACGACTCGGACGTGTACGAGACCGACCATGAGGACGAAGATCCAGATGTACGTCAGCGGTACGACGATGCGAACGATCCGAGCGGGCGTCAGCGGTGGCCGAACTGGAGCGCAGTTGAACGCGCGGAGTTCAACATACGAATGGGGTACGCACAGGGCAGTGGGCCTGACGACCGAGACACCGACGACGGCATGGACGATGACCAGATTCCAGATCTAGTTGAATCATCAGACGAGAGCGACGACGACGTTCCAGATCTGGGAGAATCCAGCGAAGAAGACGCGGACTGAATCGTACTGATACTGATACTTGTCGTAAGTCATAATACTAGTCATGAATACTGATACTACAGTAGTCACTACCTTGTCTACGCAATGTCTACACTTATTCCCTGTCCTCCGCCCCCATACCGCTCTCCCCCCCTGTTTCCTTCACCTCGATCCACCTCGAGAAGTACTCCGTGGAGCGCAAGGAGTGGTGCCACAGGGTTGCGCCCGTGAAATCGGAACGCCGGCGGTGCTCCAAAGTATTTTCATTTTCGCTCTCCAGTTCCTCAAACAATCCCTCCGTGACTCGTCGTAATTGTTCTAGGTTCTGCTCTTTAGGGAACAGGGTGTTGATTAGGGTAGAGCCGTTCGCGCGAGCTTTTTCCCAAGCCTCTTCATCTTCGTGAAGCGCCACCGCGTCGCGCGCAATACTCGCCGCATCCAGAGATTGCCACCTTCCGCCCCACTCGTCTTCGTCTCCGTCTTCCCCGCGTTCCTCCCACAGCGCGTCCACGCCTGGTACCATCCCCTCCGCGCCGATCGGCGTCGTCACGACGGGCAACCCGTGCATCCACGCATCTACTATTTTTCCCTTGATTCCCGCGCCGAACCGCAGGGGGGCGAGTAACACGCGCGATTCGGACATCGCCGACTCGACGCTCTCCGCGAAACCCAACACCAAAAACCCGTCATGTGGATTGTGCAACTGTTTGATCGCCTCCGTTGGATACGCGCCGTAAACTCTCATTTCCGCGTCCGGCAACTTTGTCCGAATCAACGGCCACACATCACGTTTCAGCCACTTAACGGAATCAACATTCGGGGGGTGGTAAAACGTACCGATCGTGGTGAAACCGGCGCGGTTGGAGAAACCATTTTCTGTACTTCTACTTTTCTCAGAAAAACTTTCGCAAAAGAATGACGCGAGTGCTAGTTTGCGTTCGTCAATTTTAAACCGTTCGCGCATCAATTTCAGCTCAACGGGCGAGCACACCAACGTCAGATCGCTTCTGTGCACAGAGGCTAATTCGCGGGCTAAGTACGAATCGCCCGCGAAAGGTATGGCGGCGAGAGAAGCTCGCAATACGGAGGCGTTATTTGAGTTATTTTTCTCTTTAAATTTTTCCACGCCCGCGAGTGTTTCCTTCACCGCCGCTTGTCGCGCGTACCGCAGCGAGTGCAGGTCTTGCATGTCCAGAATTCGCGCTGCGTTTGGTTTTATCAGCTTGACGCGAAACGAAAACGCCTCTTCCGCGGTGAACCTGTCGAACACAACCGCGTCTGGGTTTGATGTTTCCAAAACCGCCTCGAACTCCTCCCCGCGGTTGGGCAAAACGGCGTGCACCACAACCCCGCTTCTCTCCAAATCCGACGTGTGTTCGTTCGGCTTGGCGCACGCCAGGAAGTGCACGTGCCATCCCCATTCCCTGAACGCGTTTAAAAGCGAGTGCGTCCGGACGCCCGCGGCAGACGAACTGGCCTCGGGCCAAAGGAAAGACACGAACAAAACGGAACGGGTTGGTTTGGCGGAGGCTAATGACGATGGCGCATCGTCGGCGGCGGCCGCGAGATTTCGATGGGCGTTTCTCGCAACAACAACTGGAGTGAATCTCCGGTGCGAACCGTGGTGACGCCACTTGGGCGACACCACGACCGACACGCCGCCGTGTAGAAACGACGCCGCGGTCGCGCGCATGACGTCGCACCCGGGACGGGGGAGTGGGCTGCGCGGCCTCGTGTGACGACCGACACATTTGTCGTGGCTTCACCACCGAAAATAAGTTGTGACTGTATTCTCTCGGTGAAGCCTTGGACGGGTCAGTCGCCGGCGCGCGGCTCAGGGTCTCGTCGGGTAGGATGGCGAGGCGTCTGGTCGTGCGACTCTTCGGAGATACTGTGCGCTACGCCGAGGCGCTGGAGCTCCAGGTTTGTCCCTTATCACGACTCCGTTGCCCTCATCCAAGCGCCCGCGAGGTGCCCACTCCTTTTCGACCGCTAACACCCGATCCCTTCGAAACGCAGGAGTCCATCGCCTCTGCGCGTCGCGCCGGCACCGTCGCGGACACGCTGCTGGTTCTCCAGGTGAGTCACTCTTGTATGTCTAGTGCACCTTTACCGAACCGAAACGGTGTGTCGATCCACCAACCACGCGGCACCCAAACTCTTCTGCCAATGGTTGATGACACTGACCGAAAACCCACCACCAAAAACCAAATCTAATCAACAGCACTCGCACGTGTTCACGATCGGCAAGCGCCCCAGCGAGCGGAACATTTTGAGCCACATTGATGTATTATCGTCAATAGGTGCAGAGGTGCGCAAAGCCACACGGGGAGGCGACGTGACCTACCACGGCCCCGGGCAAACCGTTTTGTACCCAATAGTCGGGTTGCGAAACCTGAACATCGGCGCGCGGCGATACGTCGAAGGGTTGGAGGACGTGATGGTCGATACTTGTGAAGTGTTCGGTGTTGAGGCGTTCGGGCGGGTGCCGGAGATGACTGGGACGTGGGTACGGGACCATGACGACCCTGAAAACCCTAAAAAAATAGGCGCGGTGGGGGTACAAATATCGGGAGGAGTCACTACGCACGGCCTCGCATTCAATTTGGATCCGGACCTGGAGTATTTCAAGCACATCATGATGTGTGGATTGCCGGGGAAACAACCCACGAGTTTAGTCGAGGAAATCGGGAAAGTAGACAGTGTACACAGGGTAATCGCCTCCCGTGCAGAGGTAGAGGCGAAGCTCGTGCAAAGCTTCGTGGGGCGGTTCGGGTACGAGGACGTCTCGATGGTGCGGGAGTAGCGAATGGCGTACGGTGTAATTTATGAAAAAGCAGAAAAACACTCGTCCCGAAAACCACATTCTTTTGATTTCCAAGGAAAGCGTTCAACAACGCCGCGCACCTGACACGCGTCAGAGCCGTGTCTTACCTCGGTAGAGTTGGACGGGCTACGGATAGGCTACTTGCTATGAACCGAGCTCGGTGTGTCGCGAGTATCGTGTGTTAGTGTCGGGTACACGCGCTGGAGCCGTGTGTCGAACGCATTCGTTCGACCGCGGACCGCCCGAGCCGCGCGTACGCCTTCAAGGTTGCTGCAAGCGCCCGCACGTTCGGCTGCGATGGACCTCGAGGCTTCGGACGACCTTGGAAAGTCGTCTTCATCGATTAAAGCAGGCGTGCGCGAGATGGAAGTCGGCGTGGCGAGCGAAACGGGCCGACCCGCCTCGCCGCCGCTCAGTTTTCCCTCGGAAGCTCATTTTTCCTCGGAAGCGCGCGCGTCGTCAACCCTGGGGGCAGGCAGAGCACCGAATAACTCTACAGACGACATCCCCTGGTCAGACGTGGACCCGACGCAACGGGTACGTAATGAGCGCGCGTCCACATCCCCAACATCTCCGTCCCCACACACCGACCCGCTGTACCGAAGCCCTCGGGACGTCGACGTCTAAACAACCGTTGGAAAAAGCGTTTCCCGAACTTTATTCGGCAAATCAAACTGACTGACCGTTTTTCATAAAATTCAGTCTCCCGCCCCTCCCACCCCGTTGCGCAAGCTCACCACCACGTCGTTGATCGACGTGTACAAGCGAATAAACCGCGATTTCTACGAGCAGCGGTCGTTACGCGAATCCAAGCGAAGCAGCCGGAACTCGGCGAGGAGTGCGGATGCGGACCCTCCTTCTGGGTTAAACATGTCAATGTCTTCTCGCGGTCGAAACTCCGCGGACGGTTCGCGCCGCGACCGGCGGCACTCGCACCACTCGCACTCGTGGAACAGCGGTGGCACTGGAAAACTATTTCAAAATGAGGCTCTAGGAGGGCTTTCCAACGAACGAAGTAACAGAACCGATTTCATGTCATCCGGTGGAAGAGGTGGTGTTGGAACGACGACGCGCGATTCTCAAAACGTTTCTCTCGATACCTCGGCTCGCGATATTCTCCACGACCGGTACGTGGTTGGCCGGGTGATCGGCGCTGGGGCGTTCGCGCGAGTAGTATTGGGGTACGACATCATCACGGACACCAGGGTGGCGGTTAAGATTGTCAAGAACAACTCGAAACAATTTCACGCCCAAGCGCGGAAAGAACTGGCGGTGTTAAAGACGCTTGGGGAAAAAAACGGCCACCCAAACGTCGTCACCCTTCTCGATTCCTTCACCACGAACATGGAACAGTTTACGGATAATACAGAAAGAAAGGCCGAGGAAGAAAAGGACAGTGACAAAGAAAAAGAACAGAACGACTCCTCAAACCTAGCAAACCCGGGGTTCAGGTGTTTGGTTTTTGAGTTGTTGAGCCACTCGCTTTACGACGTGCTGCGGGTGAGCGGTTTCAGAGGCGTCAGTTTGGGACTGGTGAGAAAGTTCAGCTTCCAAATCCTATCCGCGTTAGATTTCCTACGGAAACACAACGTCGTGCACCTTGATTTGAAGCCAGAGAACGTGCTGCTGTGTAGCACCGATCGCAGTGCAGTGAAACTGGTGGACTTTGGCAGCTCGTGCTTTTTGAAGGAAAGCGGCGAGTTTATGTACGCGCAGAGTAGGTATTATAGAGCGGTTGAGGTGCTTCTTGGGTTGCCTTATGGGTTCCCTGTTGATATGTGGTCCTTAGGTTGCATCGTGGTTGAGTTACACGGGGGAAAGCCGTTGTTTCCGGGGAAGGATGAACGGAACCAGCTGGGGAAAATTGTCGAGACGTTGGGGGCGGTGCCGGGTGAAATGTTTGGGAAATGCTCAAGCGAACGACGCGAAGCGTTTAGGGAGAGTATAGGGAGAGATGCTGGCCCAGATACCTCCGGAAATACAGGCAGAGATACCTCCGATTCACAAACCAAACACAAAATAGGCACACGGCCGTTACGCACAGTTTTAGCACACGCCGCGCGCGCGTTCGAAAGTAGGAAACGGGAAGTGTTAGAGTCTGGTAAGTTTGGTACCGTTGGCGACGACGCGATGGACGATGCGGACGCAATAAACTCGTCACTGAATAAACTCAGCGTAAACGCAAACGTTCATGGGGAATCCTCTGAAAAAAAATCAGACGACTCCTCCCTGACCGAGGTTGCGCTGTTCTGCGATTTGGTGGAAAGAGCGATGACGTACAACCCTGACGAGCGACTGACGCCCAAAAAGGCACTGGAACACCCGTTTTTTTCAGAGTTGAAAGGGAAAAATGAAAACTTTCAAAATCTCGACGCCGACGACGACGTCGAGATTGACCACGAAATGCTCATGTTCGGGTTTTCAAGTGCGGACGGGTGATGGTGGGATTTGTGTAGTATGTTCCGCATGTTCCTATATAGTAGTCGATTTAGCAGTTATTTTATACAGTATACATAGGTGTGAAGCAGACGCCTTACCTTGGCGGATTTATTTGTCGTCTTCAGGTATCTTCTTCACTTTTTGGCCAGACCGATGTCTTTTTGTTGTTCATTGTTAGCCGCTCGTGCCGCGATGGCGGCGGCACGAGTTGCGACGCGATACGCCGCGCGCGTGCTCAAGCGTCGCGCACTCAGCGTAGCATCATCGCCCGTACCTGAGACGATGTCGTATCTTAGGGACCTGCGGAGCGGCTCAGAGGTCTTCTTAGTGGGCACCGCGCACATCTCGCGGAAGAGCTCGGAGGAGGTTCGCGATGTGATTCGGTCCGTCAAGCCCGATATCGTGTTCGTGGAGCTTTGCAAGGCGCGCGCAGAGGCTATGAAGGATAAGGCAAAGGATGATGCGCACGATGACCCGCTTCCCGAACCCTTGCGTCAGCTGCTCAAGCAGCTTGGGGCTCCTGGGGATTTCGGTGAGAAGCTTTTGGGCGCGGGATTGAAAGCGGTGTACGCGGGGCTCCGGCAATTCCACGGCTTGGACCCCGGGTTGGAGTTCAAAGTGGCCATGGACGAGGCGGAGGTGCTAAATGCCAAACTAGTCCTAGGCGACAGAGACCAGGATAAAACAATAAAAGCCCTGAGAGACGCGATTGACATGAGTGACGTGTTAAAACTAATCACCGGCGGTGGCGGCGTGGATCCGAGTAAACTCGACCCGGAGCTCGCCGCGCTTTTCCAAAAGGCGGATTGGAAAAATCCGGCTGAAACAGTAGAGACCCTGAAGACCAGGAAAGCAGCCGCCGCGATGGCACACGTGATGCGCGCCGAGTTCCCGAAGGTAGCACAGGCGATGCTGGACCAGAGGGACGATATCATGACTGACGGGTTGGTGGACGCGGCGAGGGGAAACGGAGGCGGCAATAAAATTGTGGCGGTTGTCGGCATGGCGCACATGGACGGAATCGAGCAAAGGTGGGAGCAAGTGCAGTCAGGGGGGGGAGGCGTGACACGAATATCGGGAGGCTAGAGGTGCAGAGGTGGAAGCATGTGAAGAAGTAGCATGTTGTATCAAAATAAATCATTTTCCAAAGTCTTCCGCTATTTTTTCTTCCCGCTCTTCTTCCCAGTGGACTTCTTCCCCGAATTTTCCTTCTTTTCTTTTTTGGAACCGTCCGTTTTCTTCGGCGTTTCGTAGTCGTCACTTTTCTCACCCGCTTTGCGCTTCACCGATAGCAAACCCGATTTCGGGCCCTTGCCCCCCACCAGTGCATCACCCCAGTTGCTTTCCGCGCCCGCGATCGCGTACCGCTCGAGACCAGCCTCCTGTGTTGACGAAGGCGAAAAACGATACGAAGTCAGAAAACATATTGAAAAAACCGAAAACCGAAACAAACAAAATAATAACTCGAGAAAAAAAACCATTCCCTCTGCGCACGGCTCGGTAAGAACGCAGCGTTGCTTCATAATCAGTTTGGATGATCATATACCTGGTTGAAACGACTCATCATCGCCGTGCGTAGGGTTGGGGGTGGAAAAGAGGACAAGAAAAAGGACGTGAAAGGCTCTAAGAAGGCTCTAAAAAGTCTCGAAACTTTTCGATTTCGCAATTTCGAACCCCGAAAAATCCAAACGCACCTCCAGCAGTTCCTTTTGCTTCAAACGCATCGCTTCGTTCGCTTTGTTCGCGCTGTTGGGAAGGAGATGATGATGTCAGGAAAAGATATATGAAATCATGAAAGAAATCATCGGAGGATACATCTCAAATAATAACTCAAGACCTCGAAAAAAAGAACTCCAAACAATAAACGCGCACGGATCAGTCCTGTTGAGCATAGGAAACCATCACGGGTCACGCGCGTCCGTGGACTTATAACCCCGAATACACGGTGGCGCCCGCGGACACGACTTCTGGTGAACGAAGTCCTAGGTTTATCCATCACTTCCGCATAGTTACGCGTTATTGAAACATAATAAGGGTAGAACGAAGGGTAGATTCGAAAACCAAAAAACCAAAACCAAAAAGAAAAACAAACCAAACCCAACTTACCCGTCCTCCAAGTCTTCGTCCAGCCCCACGGCGTGCGGGTTCAGTTGCGGCGCGTGTTTCACAGACATCCCAGCTTCCACCTCCCTGGTCTTCCCCGCCCGAAGCGCGGCGTGCATTTTCCGCACGGCTTTGTTGAACAGGGCCATTACTTGCGGTGTCGGGAGGCCCAATTCGTGCGCGGCGTCGTCCATCTCCTTGTGTTGCAATCCGATTGTTAACACAATAGCGGTCTGCGCGTAGCTCATAGTAGCGGGGATCTTGCCGCCAAAGTACGCACGGGCTAACGGGGGGATCAGATCCGCGACCAAGTGGTGGTCCACTAAACTCTGAGAGTACTTCTCCAACCGTCTCAAATCGAACGCAGTGATACTGTCTCCGTTGGCCCTGGAAACACTTTTCATTTCACACCCGTTCGCCCTTTGGTCATCATCGAAGTCGACCTTCGGGGCGAGCACCGCTAGCGCCAACCCGGGCGACATATCCCGAAACGGACCGCCTAATAGACCAGTGAACCGCTGTTTAAAGTCTTCGTTGAACAGTTGGAGCCAGTTAGGGGTTGTGTTAGGATTGTTGCCATCGTGATTCATCTCCTCCCCCTCTTCAGAACTATCCTTCAGCATTCGAATCAACACAGCTGAGTGCTCGCCCGTGACGTCGCTTTTGGTTTGCCGGAGGTACACGGAGTGGTACCCCAGTCGTGTCCAGAACTTGTGCAGCTGCTGCGTCAACCCGAACGCCGACGCAATCCAGTGGCACTTCTCAGGGCGTTTTTCCCCCAACGGCGAGAGTAGTGGAGGTAAAGCGGCACGTGGTTTGATCGTTTCCCCGAGCAAACCGCCGTCGGGCTTGGTCACTTCGCAAGTAGCCGCCGCCTCGTCCGATGGAACCAAATCAGTCTCAGATAAATCAGTCAACCTCCCTTCGTAGTACGCGTGTAACTGCTGCAGCGCCCGGGTCCCATAACCCTGTCTCGGTAAATCAGGGTGCGCCGCGATCCGCACCACACGCACGCCACTAAGCATGGGAAAGTCCGGGTCCTGGAACTGCGTCGCCACCGTCCACGGCACTAAATCGCCTTGCGGCGAGTCGCCTTTCGAAAGCGCCGCCGACGCGGAACCCTTGGAAATCGCGCCTTCCAGGGCAACCTGCAACACACACAGAATCTCAGGCAGCGCGTTCATGGTGTCATCAACAGGCGCCAGTAGCACGAACAGTCGGTGCGCCGGTGCATCCGCCATAAGCTGTAAGTCGTTCGGCGTGTTTTTGTAATGGCTCGCTATGTACAGGCTCATCATTCGCTTCAGAAACAACTCGCTCGCTTTGTGCGCGGAAAAAAGCGTGTCGCGGTTGACTTCGAACAAGTCGCACGCGGATGGCGGGGGAAGCGCTCCTATTAATGGAGGCGTCGCGTCCGCGGCATCCAAACACAGCAAGCCGTTGAGCCACCCCTCTACCCGGTCGCCGAAGGAGTACCGCACGGGCTCCGCGAGGGAAACTTCTCTTAATAGACGTGCACTTGTTGATCCACCACCACCTCCACCACCCACCGCCACCCCAGCCGCCTCCTTCCGCAAGTTAGAAATCAACTTCAAGCTCAAGGCTCTGCCCGTGCCTTCATATCCATTGACAGTGGAACAAAGAAACACCAGGTACGGCCCCAACAGCTTCTGCACCACCGGCAATGGAATCGCGGCGGCTTCGTCGATTACCAGTAACTCAGCCTGCGTCGCTCTTTCATGGTGCTGGGGAAGAATGTACTGGATGGTTTGTCTGTGGTTTCGTGTGACGTTGATTCGCACGATGGCCTTGCCGAACGCCGGGTTGCTGGATTCCACCAAGTCATAATCAAGGTGCTCCTTATAACCAAGAGCGTCGAAGCCTTTCAACACAAACGAAAAGAACGTGTTTAAGTTTTCGGGCGACGGCGATGTGACGAAGACGTTGGCGTACCCCATGCCTATCGCGCCGGCAACGGCGATGCCCATGGCCGCAGACTTACCTCGCCCACGAGCAGCAGTCAAAGCCACGGTTGACCTCAGCGTCTTCTCACTCGCTGCGTCCAAAAACGTCACGACCGCCTTCGCTTGGTCCAGGGTTTTGCAACAGCCGACAAGAGGCCCGGCGGGTTCCGTTTCTTGAAGCGACTGTTTCAAGTCTTTCAAGTCTTTTGAATCGCTTAATCCAGAAATCTCCCCCCCCACTGGCTGAATATCACGGACATGGCTCGAAATCGGCAGGATGTTCAGCTCGTCGTCCATCATGATACACGTCGGGCAGTGCCCTAAAGACAAGATGAACCTTTCATTGAACCGGGCGGTGACGTTCTGGTGCGACTCCGTTCTGAACCTACTGTGAACGTCCATCGTGAGCGTGTACAGCTGCGACAGGGATTCGAGGTTGCTCAGGAGAAGCACTATTATGCCTCCTCCTTCTACTGTTTCGACTGTCCGCGCCAACAAATTAGGCGTCAGCGCTTCGAAATCCTGCAAAACAGCCATCCCGTACGTGTTCCCTAAAATATTTTGCGTGTCGGCGTAGTACGTGTATTTGATGTCGGTGCTCGCGACGAACAAACTGAATGGATCTTCGTTTTCGGGATCCATCAGGCCTCGGCTTACCATCTTCTTTATCTGCTTCACGCGTTTCTTTTTGTGAGACGAGAGGTACAACTCCTTCTTGTAACACCACAGCACGTTGGGTCTCGATTTCACCACCGCTTTGCTGAGCATGTAGTGTAGGTTGACGACCTGCTCACGCGCGCGATCACCAACCACCACGAAAAGCGTCCGCTCATTGAGCTTCACCCCATTCTCAACCAACGTGCGGATGCGGGCGTCGACCTTCTTACGCATCGTGGGTTGAAGGTCACGCCGTCGACACGAGCCGCGTTGAGGTCAACCCACAGGCGTCGGTCTGGGCGTCGCCGCGTTGCCCCTCGTTGTGACCGTCCCGAGCGATTGGCGAAAAAGGAGATTTACCGCCGCCGCCGCCACTTTAACCTCACGACAAAATTCTCGAGTCAGACGCGGTACCGAAGTAGAGCCTCCCTTCGGTCCTCCACTCTACGCGCGCAGGGCCGCGACGAGTCGCCCGTGCCCGGCTTCCCCGGTCGCCATGGGCAAGAGTTCCAAGGACAAGCGCGACATATACTACCGCAAGGCGAAGGAAGAGGGATGGCGCGCGCGTTCGGCGTTTAAGCTTTTGCAGATCGACGACAGCTTCGACATCTTCACCGGGGTGCGGCACGTGGTTGATTTGTGCGCCGCGCCTGGGAGCTGGAGCCAGGTGTTGAGTAGAAAGGTGTACCTACCCGCCAGAGGAGCGGGCGTCCCTGAACAAGAGCTCCCCAAGATCGTCGCGATCGACCTTCAGCCCATGGCCCCGATTGAAGGCGTGGTGCAGCTCCAAGGCGACATCACCAGTCTCGCGAAGGTGAATGAGATTCTTTCGCACTTTCACGGCGAGATGTGCGATTTGATCGTCAGCGACGGCGCGCCGGATGTTACCGGGCTTCACGACATGGACGAGTTCATGCAAGCGCAGTTGATTTTAGCGGGTTTGACCGTGTCGACGCACATCCTAAGGCCAGGAGGGGCGTACGTGGCGAAGATCTTCCGGGGGAAGGACATCGGGTTGCTTTACTCGCAGCTTAAGTTGTTCTTCACGGAGGTGACGTGCGCCAAGCCGAAGAGCAGCCGGAACTCATCAATAGAAGCGTTCGTGGTGTGCCAGGGGTATAGGCCTCCTGAGGGCTTCGAACCTTCCCGATTGCGAAAAGTCTTGGAGCAACGCGCCTCAGGCATGCTACGTGAGGACTTTTCAGGTAATGAAATTCACGGCGCATCCAGTTGGCCGAATGAATGCGTCGTTCCGTTCGTGGCGTGCGGCGATTTATCCGGCTACGACGCTGATATGAGTTATGACTTGACGCAATCTACTAGTAATTCAAATGAGACTAACAACTCGTACAAACACCTAGAGCCGGTCAGGCCGCCCATCGCGCCGCCGTACAAGACCGCGATTGCGAGAGAGCGGGAGCGGAACGAGATGAGGAGCGTCAGGGGGTAGAGAGGTTGTATTAATAAGTTTGTCTCAAAACGTCAAAAGTTCCCGAAAACATCTAACGTCATCAGATCTCTTCGCGTCATGTCTGAGGACGGGACGTCGGGTCCGTCGGGCGGGAGGTCTTACGGCGGTCTGCTCGCGAACGCCACGTTCACGTCCGCGGATGGCGGGGGTGTCCGGCGCTTGAACAAAGACAGCGCGCCAAGTTCCGCTGGCACGCAGTCAAACGATGGCGCGAAGAAGGTCCAGCTCGGTGCGGGCTACTCACAGATGGACTGGATGCGTTTGACGAAGAAGGATAACGACCTGGCGGGTCTGAACGGCGCATCACGGAAACGAAAAATCACCCTGGAAGAGATTTCGCAACACAGTACCATGGACGACTGCTGGACCGTTCTAAGAGGCAAGGTGTACAACCTCACTCCGTACATAAACTTCCATCCGGGGGGGGATAAAATCCTGAAAGGAATTCTCGGAAAAGATTGCACCAAGTTGTTCGACAAGTACCACAAGTGGGTCAACGGCGAGTACATGCTAGAGAAGTGCAAAGTCGGGGTGCTGGATACGTACGTGCCAGGGAGTGATTCAGAGGAAGAGGAGGAGGAGGATGAAGAGTTTTCGTTCCGATGAGTAGTTTAGGGGATGAAGTAGTATACGCCGAATGGTTTTTTATTAGCTACAGTAGCTTACATTTTCTCATTTCACCTCCGCGCGCCTAGCGACCCCTCTGGTCTTTCGTGTTTAGGTACGTACGCGCGTTGGTGTGTTTCAAGGTCGTATTGCTCGATTTGCTCGCAGCTTTCGTCCCCTACTCCTCGTTTCACGGATTCAGGTCCCGTGACGTACCCCCACGCGCTTTCGGCGCCGTCCGCAAACTCGTTGCTTTTGTCCATCTGCACAACCACTTGCACATCAACCCTCTGGTACATACCGACGTCCACTCCTTCCAATACGTCAAGAGCCTCCAGCCCTGAGTCGTTGACTTCCCACAGCTCTCCTGGGATTTGTGTCCCTGTCGTCGCGTGTTCATCCATCACGTACGGAACCCCGAAGTCACCGAGCACCAGACGCATAGACGCATGGGTTTTTGCCTCAGCAACGAAACGAGCCTCACAGTCTTCCAAAAGCCGATGGTTGTAGAAACCGCGCTTCAACGTGCCGTACACGAACACGCGGTGCGATTTGGCGTCCCCCCCCGCGGTTCCGCGACCCGAAGCAACCACCGCAGAGGGCATCGCCACCGCAAACGCGGCCGCCATGCCGCGTGCACCGAGGTGTGTCAAACGCAAAGCACTTTTTGACAATCGCTTTTTCGTTTATCCACGAAAACTTGACACGTCGACCGGATCTATCCATCACAGTGTGCGACGCGCGAGGCGATGTCGGCGGGTTGTGCGACCCAGGCGTGGGCGACGGCGGTCACATCGCGTCGTCATGATCGTCGTGACAGTACGTGCGACGTTTCCAGGGCCACGCCAAGCGTATCCCGCGCGTGCGCCAGACGCGGCCGCTGGACGACGAAAACATGCGCCGCTCGCGAGGTTTCGGTGGATGAGCTCCGCGCGCAGAGCCTGGAGGCGTGCGGGTGGCGGGAGCTGTGCGAGCACTTAGCGGAGTATGCGAGCACGCGACTAGGGCAGGAGGCGTGTCGCGAAGGCATTTTACCTTCGGATGGCCCGTGGGAAAGCGAACTACTCCTCGACGAAACTGCGGCCGCGATGTCGATGGAGAGCTACCACGGCACGAGTTTAGATTTCGGCGGCGTGATGAGCGCGGAGGTGCGTCGCGCGTTGTACAAAGCGGGAAAATACGCCAGCCTGGGCGGAGATGAGCTCGCGGCGATGATGGCATTCATCGGCGCCGCAACGCGACTTACAAAAACAGTAGAGGGCGTGAAAGAGAACGGCGCGCCCCCCGCGGATTTGCAAAGTTTAAGAAACGTGGTCAACACGGTGGTGACGCACCCCGAGGTTGCGGATAAAATAAAAGCCGCGGTGGATGACCAGGGCGGGTTCAAAGATGGTGCGAGCCCTGAGTTGCGAAGGGCGCGTTCGCAACGCTCAGCCGCGGAAGCCAAACTCAGGCGAGCCCTCCAATCATCCTCCGGAAGTGTTACGCAACACCAGGGTCGGTTCGTGTTAGCGGTGACTCCGCCGGCACCGGTCGCTGCGCTCGTGGTGGGCGTCGCCGCTGGCGGGGGTTTGGTTTTAATCGAACCCCCCGGTGTCGTGCTTCTGAACGGTACGCTGGCGCAGTGCATCGCCGCGGAGGAAACCGCGATCGACGCGATCCGACGGAAACTGACCTACGACGTCGCCGAGGTGGTGGTGGATCTGTTCCACGCCCTGGACGTCGTCACACGCCTCGACGCAATCGCCGCCAGAGGGCGACACGCCGCGGCGCTCAACGCGGTGCGCCCGCGGTTCGTCTCTCCCCCGCATGCGACTGGCATTTATTCGTACGACACATTCAGTGACAATAAAGATGCGGAGAGAAGAGCGCGTGAAGCGGAGCAAAACGCGATGTTCCCCACGCTCAGCGGGGGGGGAGGAGGCGCTATTTTTGGAGACGAGAGCGAGACTCTCGACGAAACCGCAGACTCCGACGACGAAAAGAAAGACTTGTTAGTGGAGCTCGCTGGTTTGCGCCAGCCCGTGCTGGAGGCGCAGGCGATTCGGGCGCGACGAGCGGCGCGACGGCTAGCGGCGAAGAAACTCGCGACGCAAAAGAAAAAGAAACGGAACGACGGCGACGAATACGCCTCGGAGTTTCTGTACGGCGACGGAAGGAGCGGGTCGGATACGAAAAGTTGTTTTGATTCATCGCCGGCGACGAAAGGCCCTGTGCCTGTTGACGTTTTCGTGCCGCTGAGCACACGTGCGGTGGTGATAACAGGCCCGAACACCGGGGGGAAGACAGCGGCGATGAAAGCCGTTGGCCTCGCCAGTCTCATGGCCCGCGCCGGGTTGTTCATCCCCGCGGAAATCGCGAACTTACCGTGGTTCGACGACGTGCTCGTGGACATCGGGGATTCACAGGACTTGATGCAGTCGCTTTCCACGTTCAGCGCGCGGCTTGCAAAGCAGAAGGCTATTGTAAAGGCTGCTACACCGCGCGCGCTTGTGCTGATGGACGAAGTCGGCACTGGTACGAGTCCAGCAGAAGGTGCCGCCATCGGCGGCGCGTTGCTTGAGCGGCTGGCCGGCGTGGACGGGAAATCTGGAGCAGCGGGGCTAGTTTTAGCCACGACGCACCACGGTGAGCTGAAAGCGCTGAAGTACGAACACGCCGGTGGTATTTTTGAAAACGCAGCCGTGGAGTTTGATGAAGTGCTTCTCGCGCCCACGTACCGGTTGTTGTGGGGAGTGCCTGGAAGGTCGCGGGCGTTGCAAATCGCGGAGCGGTTTGGGATGGAAAGCGAAGTCGTTGATGATGCCCGGTCGACACTCGGTGAAGGTCGGGTTACCCTAGAAACCACGATTTCCGCACTCGAAACTGCACGTCGAAACGCGGATGAAAACATCGCAGCCGCGAGGTTACTATTATCGGAAGTGAAACGCACGGTACCACGGATCAAAGACGCGGCGACCGCGGTGCGGAGCGCGAACGACGCGGCGGATTTGAAAATAGCAACCACCGTGGCGAAAACAAAGCGGGACGTTTCCGTGCAAATGCGAGCCGAGGAGCGTGAGGCGATGAGTGCTGCGGCACGAGAGCGACGGCAGAACAACTTGAAAACAGGCAAGATGGACTTCGCGTCCGCAGCCGCGGCGGCGGCGGCAGCGGAGAGGGAGAAGAAACGCTTAGCGGCGGAGGAAAGAAACAGACCCGCCGAGGAAAGAGCCGCGGCTCTCGCCGCGACGCCCGGGTGGGTCCCTAATATAGGCGAAGACGTCATCGTGGTCGCTACTGGCATGGCTGGCCGAGTCGCCGCAGTTCAAAACGGTTCACTGGTCACGGTTCAGGCTGGATTAATGGGCTTGAAAGTCAACGCGAGTGATTTGAAACCGGACGCGTCCGCTGCGGCTCGAAGGGAACAAAACAAACCGGCCGCAAAAGCGCGGAGCCTGAAGGGAACACAAGCGGCACGGAGGGGGGACGCTTTGCTCGGGGGAGGAGCTCGGGTCGCTGCTGGCAAGAAGAACGCAAACGCAGCATCCCCTGATTCATTTGAATTTGGGTACGACAACTTCGACGATGGAGAGCACGCCCCTACGATCGGCGACACGGTTCGGATAAAAAAGACAGGCGTCGTCGGTGTGGTGGTTGATAACTTTGGGGGGGTGCTTTCGGTGCAATCCGGGAGGAACACGCTGAAGTCGCCAGTTGAGGGGGTGGAGTTCGCAGTAGCTGTAGGTGGTGTTGGAGGTGACAATTCGGGGGGTACCGTCTCCAAGAAGCAGCAGAAGAAGAATAAGAAGAAAGGGAGTGGGTTGGGGGCGGCTGCTAATAATTCCAACGCGAAGTCTTCGAAGCCTTCCAAAAGCGGCCCGGCGGATATCAACGACCTGATGGCGAAGTTCAATCGCAAGTAGATTAGACTATTGTTATTATTATTTATCACAATACACACACCTACACTGCTAAAGCCACTTCTTCGTGAACGTCGCCGCTCCTGGTTTCCTGTGGAATGGCGTGACGCCTGTCGTTTCGTAGTAGGAATCCGCGTACCTAGTGACGGCGCACCCGCTTCTCGGATGTGCGAACATGGGATTCGTCTTTACTAGCTTCGAAAATGTGAACCCAACCTCCTGTGCGCTCGTTTGGGGGATGTCGAACTTTTCCCGGGGTAACAACCCGGCGTCCTTCACGGAACACAGCTCATCGAGCAACGCACGGGCGTCGTCCACCTCAGTTTTGGTTGGGACGGTCACCGGCTTCAGCAAGTTGGGCTTCTCAGAATACACGTCCAACTTGGAAAGGGAACCTAGCGCGAAATTCGTGTTAAGCTTCAAGTTCGCCACTTCCTTCTCACACGCCTCGGCCCAGATTCTGTTCTTCGAGACCAGGTCCACGGGGGGGGGGAAAGTCGTGTTGCCGCTCTTCGCGGGGCTCGCGTTCGACATCGCGCGCGTCCCGAACTGAATGCACCGAAATGGAAACAAGCGAGAAAATGCAAAGGAGAAGTGAATGCAAGTGCTCTCCACCAGACTTGATAGGTGCTCCTTTCAACTTCGTCGAGTGTTGCCTGATGGTCTTTTCAACTTGAACGATCTTGCATAGGTTGAAAGGTGAAAATCGATGCGCTAACAACGGCTGTCTGAAATTCGAAAAGTCCGATGTTTCAACGATAACGGGCTCGCCATCGTCCGCAGGTGCCACACCCCTCGGCGGAGGACTAGCCTCCGGAGCGCGCGCTCGTAGCAGCGGCGTGTGGAACCTCCGCAGTCGACCACTGGGTCGATCGCGTGGTCTCCGCGCGTCCAGCGCGCGCTCTACCGCTGGGGTGTGACAAGCTTTTCACAAGCTTTTTTCTTGGACGGCGAGAAGGGAATCCTTTTTTTTCTCTTCCCTCTCGCCCGGGTCGCGACTAGCGCACCCGAAGTAGGGCGTCCTTAAGGACGTCCGCGTCTCTCGCCGCGAACTAGTCGCGCGAGTACATCACTGTAGCGTCGCCGGCCGTTTTTGAGTGCCGGGGTCGCAGAGTCCAAGACTCTTTAGACTTTAACCCGTAGAACTCTTAGCAAAAACAGGCCGCGCGCGATGGCGGGCGTGCGAGACACGACGAGCAAAACGATGCGCCGCAGGTCAGTGAGCGCCCTCGGCGCGTTCACGCGCCTCGCACTTGCCATCGCCGCGATCGTGGTGCTCCCCGCGCCCGCGGACGGCGGCGTGCACATGGTGCGCCCGTCCGTGGCGTCCCCATCAGGCGCGTCACAACCCGTCGTCGTCACCGGCGTGGACTTTTTCCAAACCCCCAAAACCTCGTGTCGCTTCGGCGGCGCCGTCGTTCGCGGCGAAGTCGTTGATGAGAACACGTTCATGTGCTACCCACCCCCGCTGTCCATCGACGGACGAGCCGGATTCGTCCACGTCGAGGTTTCCATGAACGCCCTGGACTTTACGTCGAGTGGCGTGCTTTTCGAATACGTCCAGTCGGCGCGCGTGGTGGGCGTCGCGCCGCGCGCGGGCGACGCCAACGGAGGCGGCATCGTCACCGCGCTCGCCGCTTCTGGAACCTCAGGGTTCACGCCTGACGCGCGGTGTGCGTTTTCGAACGTAGACAGTACAAGTAGCAGTAGAGACAGTAGTACAAGTAGTAGTAGCACAAACGACGGTGACGGGGGTTGGTCCACGTCACAACAGACGTGGACCGCGGATACAGGCGCTCGGTTCGTGTCCTCTGCGATTTTGACCTGCGTCACGCCTGCACTGCGTGTTGGCGTGTCAAGAGTCGCGACTGCGACCACGCAGCAAATGGCGCACGGCAGCGGCGATGCGACGCTAGGAGCGGCGGTTCAGTGGAGCGCTTGGTTGGGCGCGAGCGACGAACTAGCGGCGGCCGCGACGGTTGTGGCGAGCGACGGCGCGCGAGACGCGGCGAGTGTCTTTTCATCACCCGAATCAGGTGGATCTATGGCTACGTTTTTCTTGGGGACGGGTACGTCAGCAAGTGCCGATTCCGCGAGCATCACGTGTCGTTTCGGGACAATCGCCGTTGTCGCGTATATGGTGGACCCGGGGAGCGCGGAGGGTTTAGATTCTCGCCGCGCCACGGTGACGTGCGCGACGCCGGCGGGTGTGCCCTCCATCGGGACCCCCGCGTGGGTCACCGTGGGTATCAGCGACCGAGCGCCGATTGTGACGCCGACGATGACGCGCGAGTCTAGTCTATTAGCGTCGCTGCTGACATATGTGACGCAGTCGATGGATGAGACCTCCGCGGGGGTCATTCGCGCGGTGACCCCGCGCCGCGTCGCGACGGTTGGCACGCCGAGCGCCGTCGTCGTCACAGGCTTCGGGTTTTCACAAAGCGCGTCGCGGTGCGTGGTGGACGGCGTTGCGAGCGCACCCGCGTTGGTGGTATCCTCGGCGCTGATGCTGTGCGAGCTCCCGGCTGTTGAAGAGCCTCGCGTAGCGACCGCGGCGACGTCCACGGCGCCTCGCGTTTTGGAAGCGGCGCGGGCGGACGGCGCGACTGTGACGTACGCCGTGGAGGTTGTTGCGATTGAAATGGACGTCGTGCTGGGTGCGACGTGCGGTGGTGCCGCGATCACGTTCACATCATCCGCGGCCTTGCCTGATGGCGACGCCGTGAGCGTCGTTGCGGCGCGGTTCGGAACTTTAGGGCCGGTGGCGACTCGGTTCGTTTCGCGATTCAACGCAGAAACTGTGACGCCCGCGCGAAAGTCTGGGTACGTACGCGCGCGGCTGGACGGCGGCGCGGGCGCGTCCGCGGCGTCCTCGCACTCCACACTGGTGTTCCAGTACGTGGAGTCTGGGGAGGTGGTTGTAGCTACCCCGTCGCTTGTACCTGTGACTGGCAACGTCCCTGTGGAACTCTTTGGGTGGGGAGGAAGCGTTTGGTTTGCCCAAGGCTACGCGGCGTGTTCGTTTGGCGCAGTTCCCAGCGATAACAATTGCTGGGCGCCTCCCGGAAACGTCGGCTTCGTGGCGGTAGCCGTGGTCGGTGCCGCAGCGCATGGGTCGGGATCCGCGATTGTTGCGTACGCGCCCATGCCGCGCGTCACGGGCGTCGCGCCAAGAACGAACTACGCGCGCGGCGGCGCCGTCACGACGCTCAACGGCGCGGATTTCACGCGACTCGGCGCGGCGTGCGCGTTTTCGAGTTCTGACTCGTCCGCTTCGGCCTCCGCGCGGTCTAACTTCGTGTCAAGCGCGGTGGCACAGTGCGAGACTCCTGCGTTGGCGCCCGGGTCGATTACTACTGTGGAGTTCACGGCAGGCCATGACTCTTCAATTCGCAGCGCGTCGGGGATGACAGTGACAATTCTCCCGACGCCGAGGGTGTTGGGCGCCACTCCGAACGGCGGCCCGCTCAGAGGCGGCGATGTCATCAAAGTGGTTGGCGAACACTTCGTGGGTGTGGAGCCGGCGGCGTGCCGAATCGGAAGCGTCGGGCCGCTTATCGCACGCGACGGCGACGTCACAGGGCTGGACCGCGGCTCAACGCTGGAGTGCGTCGCGCCCGCCCGCAACGTCGGCGCCGCGCGCGTCGGCGTCGGCGCGCGCACGGGCGCCGGGTACACGAGCGATGACGTGTGGTACGAGTACGTCTCGTCCATTCCGGTGGACACGGTGGTGCCTTCTTCCAGTGAATCTGGAGGGGCGTATGGACGTGCACTGCAAGTCTTCGGGGCGACGCTTCGTTTCGGTGAGCGCATGCCGTGTGTGATTGGTTCAAAATCCACGCCAGGCGAAGTGAAAAGACACGGCGAGATGACTTGCGGAAGTGTTGCTGTTGAGTCTTCCTCTTCATCGTCGTTATCCTCACGGTACGTGGGAACGTCCGGTCGTGGTTTGTTCTACTCGTTCCGTGGCGAAGGATTCTTCGCGGTAGGCGCGGGGGGCTTACGGCCGGTCAACGGCGAGCTCTCCGTTGTCTTCCAGTTCCGCAAACCCGCCCGCGTGGCTTGGATCGCGCCACGGGTTGGTTTTGTTGGGGGTGGGACGGTGGTGCGCGTCACGGGCCAACACATGTCGCAAAACACGGGGTGCGCGTTTGGCGAAACCACGGTGTTTCAACACGCCGTTGTGTTCGATTCCTCAGCGTACATGCGGTGTGAAGCCCCGGGCTCTTTGGTTTTAGAAAGCCCAGGTTCTACTGTGCAGTTTGCGACGTCGGACGCGTCGTCGGCGCCGGAGAAAGACGCGGTGGCGCTCGCCTTTGGGTCAATCGCCGAGCCAACCATTTTGCACGCGACGCCCAACACGGTGTCAGAATTCGGAGGCGACGTCGTTTCCACGCGTCGCATGGACAGCAGAAGCGTGTCGCAAGTATCGGTAGCGTGCTCTTTTGCCACGGTAAGGCCCGTCGCAGGCCGACTGACAGGCACAGACGCGTCGTTGGAGTGTGTCTCACCCGCTTTGAAACCGGGCCAAGCGTCTCTTCGCGTCGGCGACCAGGGGGGCGAGTTTGGACGTTTCGGCGTGTCGGTTTTCGTCGCGCGGATGGGTGTTTTGGGTTCCGACACCGACACTCATGACGAATCGTTACTTGACTCGATGAATTTGTTGAGTGGTGGGTCATCACAAACGCCCAACGCACACCCGGTTTTGTACGCAGCGTTTCCAAGTGTCGCGTCGTCGAACGGCGGGACGGTCGTTTTTGTCGCAGGCGCTGACTTCGAGTCGAGCGACGGCGTTACCTTAGGCGACGTGATATCGCCGTTCGCACTCGTGGTTTCCTCCGCGCTTGCGATTCTGGAGACGCCACCGCGAACAGCTGTGGGTGGCATGGGTGACGTGTTTTACCTCTCCGCTGTGACTGCACATGGGTCCGTGACCGATACTAGTCGCTCCGTCTCCTTCGCGTACGCGCACGCGCCCGCCGCTCGCTCCGTGGCGCCGCTTCACGTGGTTGCGAAACACGGGGGTTTAGTGACGGTGACCGGTTCGTTCGGCGATTCACAAAACGCGGGCGCCGGTGCTGTGCAGTGTCGCTTCGGCACCACAGGGCCCGTCGACGCGCGTCTCGTGGACGCCGCTAACGCGGAGTGCTTCGCCCCGGCACACGCGGAAGGCTCCACTTCACTCGCCGTCTCCACAAAAGGCGACCAGACGTATTCCTTCCGCGAACCGGAAGATATGCGGCTCGAGTACGTGGACGAAAAAGAAGCGGCGTCGAGGGACGCGAGGGAAGCACGCGGGCCGGAGTGGCTTCGTGTGGAGCGCGCGGTTGCGACGGTTGCTCAACCAACAACGTCTCCAAAAGGAGGGGGGCAACGCACTACCGTTTCAGGCGAAAACCTCGGCATGTTCGTCGCCTTTGGAGACGCCGTCGTGCCTGTTTCGAATTTCGTGTCGAGCGCGCTGGTAATCGTCGAAGCGCCGAGCGCGTTTGTGGCGAGTTCCGCGGCGGCGCGTAAAACAGCCGCGGTGCGAGACGTATCACGCGTCGGCGTGCGCGGCTTCGACTACGGTTTCGATCGCGTGTTCAGCGGCGTCGAATCCATCGGCGATGTTTCAAATGAACCGTCAGCGATGGTCCAGTTCGCGTACGTCGACGTCTCCGAACACGTCGCGTTCGTGCCGCGTTCGGCCACGGCGGAGGGGGGCGCGACGCTTCGCGTGACGTTGCGCGTCGCCCGCGCGTATACATCGGCGGCGACGTGTAAGGTTGGGACGATCGGTCCGGTTGTCGGTGCGTTCGACGCGGAGGGCGACGCGGTGTGCATCGTCCCCGCATCTAAACCTGGTGCGAAGCTGGTTAGCGCGGGCTCCACGGGCGCGAGGGATGCGTCGAGTTGGATGACGGCAAACGATTTGCTTTCGGTGCTTCCGGCGCCTGACATCCAACACGTCGTCCCGTCAGCGGCGACGTCTGTGACGAAAAAGATTGACGTCGTGGGCGCGTGGCTTGATGGTGTCGGGTGTGGCGAGGGGCCTGTGACTGATGTATCTCATACGGAGACTGGAATTGCCACCTTTTCCGCGTGGACAGCGTGTACCGCCTCTGCGCTTGCCGTGGGAAGATTCGATACTTCGTTCGTTGCCGTGCGACTTTCGGGTTCCGGCGCGGCGACTTCGCACGTCATTCTGACTCGTCTCGTTTCCCCCCGAATCGTCGGTGTCTCCCCCGCGAACGGAGGCACCGAGGGCGGCACCGTGGTGTTCATCACGGGCGACGGCTTTTTCGACGGTAACGATGGCACTCCACCTCCTTTGTGTGCGTTTTCCAGTACCACCGAGTTTGGATCGAGTACCACGGAGTTCGCGAGCGCCAAAGCGGTTTCATCCGCGGTGGCGCGGTGCGAAACCAATTCGCTCCTTTCGGTGCTTCCCATCGGCGGCGGAGTGGTGAGGACATCAGTCGTGTCTGAGGGTGACGAACAACACTCATCGAGCACTGTCACGTACGCCGCGGCACCCACGCCCTGGGCGCTCACTGCGTCGCCAAATCAAGGCTCCAGCGCTGGTGGCGTTTCCATTACCGTCGCGGTGGGTGGGTCGGTGGAATCGGTTCGGCGGCGCTCCGGCGATCGTGGAACTTTGAGCCCGATGACGTACGAACCCGGACGAAGCCTGTCGTGCGCGTTCGGCACGGTGTCGCCCATAGCCGCGCAGCCAGCGGAAGCGGACGTGCCGCGTGATATAGTCTGCGTATCGCCCGCGGTGCGCCACGGTTCCGTCGCGCCGCTGCGAGTTTTCCACGGCGTCGCGTCGCAAGCGCCGCCGTCGCCGAGAGCGCCGAAATTTTCATCCCAAAACACCCGCGTGGTCGTCGCGTCACTCGCGTTGGCAACTGACGTCGCAGCAGATGATTCAGTTCAAGCCACAACAGAGTACCCCCCGGTTGTGCTCTCCGCGTCCCCCAATGTGGTTCTCGCGGGAGCAGGGGACGTCGTGCGTGTTACGGGCGCGAACGTACACATCGTCGCAGCGCTCGAGTGGCGCTGCGGCGCCGAAACGTTTTCGTCACCCGTTTCGGTTTCGGTTTCATCCGCGGTGGCGCTTTTCGTGACGCCCGTGTTTGACGCCTCCACTGCGTTCGCAGTGGAAGCGGTTCCCGTGACTCGATCAGTAAGTGACGACGCTGTGGCGTCCGGTTCTTTGACCGTGACGCCTCATCTGCTGGTGGTGGACGCGACGCCGTCGACAGGGTCGGCAACGGGGGGTGCGCTCGTCACCCTCGCGACGTCGCCTCCGCTCGTGGTCAACGCCGACACCGCGGCTGCGTGTTGGTTCGGCACGATCGGCCCTGTCGCGAGCCGCAGGGGCGAGCGAGAAGTCGGCGTGGCGTGCGCCTCTCCCGCGGGCGTGGCTGGCTTCGCGGCGATGAGGGTCGCGGCAGCGCCAGGCGCCGTGACTGGCCGCGCTGGACAGTACGGCGCTTCGTTCCAACGCGTCGTGTCAGAGCCGGCGCCGGCCACGCTGACGCGCTCTGCGGTGACGACGACGCTGGGCGGCGACGCGCAAGCGTGGGTTCCGTTGCACTCGGCGGACAGTACGTACACCTCACCCACGCTCGTGTTTGGCGCAACTGCGCTTACAACGACGCGCTCCAATGTCGGTCGCGGATTCCTACAATCGATTCGCGTCCCGTCTGGTGTCGCTGGCGGGTTCGTCGCCGTTTCTTTGGGCGAAAACGGCGCCACGCCGTTCGCGCACGTTTTGGCAGCGTCAACCCCAGAGCCCGTTTCAATCGCGCCCTCCGAGACTGTGGCGACTGGCGGGGGGGTGGTGTGGGTCGTGGGGGTCAATCTTATTGGGGGTGTTGATATGAACATCGCCACCGCGATTGCATCGGTGTCAGGCGGCGACATGCGCGCGTCGCCGCTCGTACAGACGTCCTCCGCGCTCGCGGCGTTTGAAGCGCCTCCTATCGCTCCCGGTGCGGCGACGTTCCGCCTGTCAATCGGCGACTCAGTCGTAACCTCCACTGCGCTTGCATTTTTCTTGAGATATATGGGAACCGCAAGAGGCCCCACAACACGACCGCCAACCTGGTTTGCCTCCCCAACCGCGGGCGGGTCCTCCACTACCGTGTTCGTGGACGGCGACGTCGTGCTCCCGTTTGAGGAGCGTGAGAACGAGGAGAGGGAATTCAAATCCGGCGCGGGGTGTAGATTCGGTACAATCACAGTCCAGGCCTCGTCCGCAACGCAAACCGCCACCGCGTGCGTCGCTCCCGCGCTCAAACCCGGCGTCGGCGTCGTGGAAACCTCGTTCAACGGCCGCGAGTGGACCAACCAGCAAGAGGTTCGGTTCTTAGTCGCGAACCCGCCCACCGCGCTCGCCGGTGTGATGCCCGGCTCGGTGCCCGCCGGATCCGCGAACGGTGCGCTGTTCGGGATCGACGTCGTTGGTGCCGGGCTGGATCGGCTGGACAGGGTTGATCGACTATCGAGGCTTGATCGTCTCGACTTGTTCGGCTATTCATATGACTTTGACGATCAAGACTTCGCCCTAGCTGCACAATACAACGTGTCCATCGGCGGTTCCCAGTCAGGCGGCGTCGTCGCGGCGCGCGTGGTGTCTTCATCCGAAACGGAATCCTCATTGCGCACGGGCGTCCCGGACGGGTTCGGGTTCGTCGCAGTCGCCGTGGATGCGTTCGTCGCGGCGGAACAAAGTGGAGCGTCTCTTGAGCACCTGGCGGTGAGCGTGTTTTCGCCGCCCAAAGTTGTGACGATAGACCCACCGCTTGGTCCTTCGTTTGGAGGGACGATAACCACGATTCGCGGCGCCGATTTGCGACACGAAAATGGCCAAAACTTTCAAGCCGTTTTCAGCGCCGCGGACGGGTCGGGAACGTCGTCCGCCATCGCCGTGTCGCGCATCGTTTCATCCGCGATTGCGATGGTTGAGGTTCCGGACGTTGGTGGTATTGTGATGGCCGCGGACACGGTCACGGTACGTATAGCTGCTGGGGTCAGCTTGGTATCCGCAAGCACCGCATCCGTTCCGTCGTTCGTACCCACATCCAGCGCGGCGACGCTTCCGTTGGTGAGCAAAGACGTGAATTCCGCAATCGGCACATCAGGCGGGAGCGTCGTGAGTGTTTCCTTCAAAGGCGTCGCAGGCGGGTCTGGGTCGGTGCCTTTCTGGTGCAAATTCGGGTCCATCGGGCCGGTCGCGTCACGAGCACACGAACCGGATGGCGCAGACACCAGCGCGACCGTGACGTGCGTCACCCCCGCGCTTGCACAAGGAAAACGCACACCACTCTCGGTTTCAAACAACCGCCGCGACTGGTTCGGCTCGGTTGATTTCGATACGCGCGGTGAGATTTTTTTGCGCTCCGCCGCCGCCGCCAGGCCGCAGTTCGCGTTCCCGCCCGCCACGACTGCAGTTGGCGGAGGTACTGTCAGCGGCATTGCTGGTATCACCGTTACCTTCGACGTACCCGCGCCGACGAGTTATAACTCAAAGAACCCAACAGGGGCCTTGGGGTGCGCGTACGGCGGGACGTCTGGCGACGGAAAGACGAACGGCGCGAACGTCCCCGCGAACGCTATCACTGGCAATTCTGTGCACAATTATTTCGGCCGAATCCAGTGCGCCCCCGCTTCGGACCCGTTCATGGAGGGTTTCTTTCCCCTGCAGTTTACCCTTCAGAAACATTCAAACGCGCGTTCAGTGTTGACTACTGATGCAGATCCAACACAACCCAACCAGATTTCCTTCGAGTACGTCGCGGCGCCGAGGGCGTATTCCGTGGCACCGGAAATCGCGCACACCGCGGGGGGCGCGCTTTTGTATGTCACTGGTGCCGATTTGCGCAGAGACGGTGAGAGTACTTTGGTGTGTGCGATTGCCAACTCTGCTGCAAGTGCATCTGCAACTCCTGACATTGCCTTATCCGTTGCGTTACCTGTCAAAGTCGTATCCTCTGCGCTCGTAGTATGCGAGCTGCAAAGAGAAATTCCCGCAGGTGTCAACTCGGTGCGCGTGGCTTTGTCGGGCGCGGATGCGTTTGGGATCGGCGCTTTAGGGGCGTCCGCGTCTGTGCTGGTCGCCATGCAGGCGCCTCTGGTCACGGATGTGAGCCCTGTGTCGATTTCAACAACCGGCGGCTCGGTCGTTACGATCACGGGTAAACGATTACGCCCCGTGTCCTCCGATGACCCATTATCAGCTCAACTGGGAACGTTTTCGCAAATCGCCCTTCGCCAGGGGTCGGGGAGCGAAGCGAGTTTCATCGCGCCAAGTCACGTAGCCGCCAACGGGCTGTTGCTTCAAGTTTCAAGGAGTCTTACGGATGTATCAAGTGCTCTGTCTGGATGGAATGCTGCGTCAAGTGCTGGATCAGCATCAACATCAACCTCACCGTTATTCTCCGTCGCGTCGCCGTTTGTGGCGCTGCGCGACGGCGTTTTGCCCAGCGTAGTTTCCTCCACATCCGGCGCGTTTACGAACCAAGCGAGAGTTTTTGTGGACAGCGCGAACTTAAAATTCTTCACCGATGGGGACAAAGTCTCATTAGGGGTTGTGTTTTCTGATGGGAGCGGTGGAAGAAATATCGGCGGGTTCCAGGTGGTTTCCGTGGCGTCGCAAGTGATACCTGATGGCTCTGGGTCTGTTGATTTATCAGGTGCGCCGGACAACGGAAAAGGGTCGGTACTCACGCAAGGGTCCCTTTCAACGCGCAGTCCCTACGTGCAGTTTGAAACCGTGTCTCCCGCGCGCGTTGTAGCCGTAACACCGAGAGTGAGTAGCTCAGAGGGCGGTTCGTTGCTTGACGTGTTCGGTGTCGACTTCGCGCGCTCCGACGCGAGTTCAAACGCCGTGTCGTCCACTGCGACCCGGGTAAAATTCGGACCAATCGTTTCGCACGCTGGGTACGGCGAGTTTACAGTACACGTCGTTTCAAGCGCGTTTTTTAGGGTGGAGGTCTTCGGCGCGCATGCGGTTGATTCGCGGGTTCCAGTGGAGGTATCAGTCGCGCCTGGTTTCGATTCCACTGTTGCCACGGATCCGTCGTGGTCAACAGATGGCGTTTCAGTCGAAACGCGTGCCTTACCACGAGTGTTCCGCGCGCGGCCCAACTTCGGCGACGAACGGGGCGGCGTCGCCACCTCGTTAACAGGCACCGCGTTTCGAGACACGTCACAAAATTTGAAGTGCAAGTTCGGTGCGGTGGTCGTCACTGCGAGCGCGTACATAGACGTGAACAGAGTTGAGTGCGTGTCACCCGCCAAGGCGCCGGATGGGATGTCCTTTGACTCGCCTGAGTTCATTCAGAAAGTTGCGCCTGTCTCGGTTTCCGTCAACGGCAGGGACTTCTCGCACGGCGCTGTGGGGTCAGGGTCACCAGGTGTGACGCTGTACGACACTACGCACTCCAGCGGAAACGGAAACACGCACGTGCACAGCGGCCGCGCCGCGTCCTTCGCGTACGGCGCCGCGCTTGAAGTGTTTGAGGTGGACCCGGCGAGAGGGCCTTCCTCGGGGGGGACGGACGTGTGGGTCAGAGGCGCGAACTTCCTCGGGCCGTTCTTCACCGAAGGGTCTGGAACCCCGAACTCGGCGACGAGCCTCGCCACCTCAAAAGAAATGGAGCGCAACTTTTTCTTTGGCTGCAAATTCGACCAGCAAATCGTCGCCGCCGCGGTCGGGGACGTCACCGCGAGCGCCGCGCTGTGCAGGTCGCCACCGCACGCCGCCGGCTTCGTCGCCGTGGAGGTTCGGGCCGGGAACTCTGGGAACTTTACCGTTTTCGGAATCGAGTTTGAGTTCCAAGCCCCCGCGGCGGCAGAGTTGCTGTTCCCGCCGGTGGGCGCCGCGGGTGGAGGAACGTTGGTGTCCGTAACAGGCGCGAACTTCGTGGCAGGTAGTGACGCATGCGGTGCAGTCGTCGATCACGGCCAAGGACTTATTTCCACGGCCCCTTCCTCTTCGCTAAAGTGTCGTTTCGGAGGCGTGGTTGAATCGGGTGCGGTCGCGATTTCGTCAGCAGTGCTCCGTTGTGAAACCCCAGGTTTCCCGGAAACATCTGTCGACCGGGCGCTGGCGGTGGACGTGTCCACCAACTCTGGGAACGACTACTCGCATCAACGCACGTATTTCGAACCAATCGTTTCGCCGTTCGTGTTGGCGTTAGAACCGAGGGCTGGCACCGCGGGTGGCGGAACCGTGGTGAACGTGTACGGCCGCGGGTTCACCGCGGACGCGCCTGTGTGGTGTAAATTCGGAACCACGGGGCCCATACCGGCGGAGTACGCGTCGGAAGGGGTTGTGAGGTGTAAATCGCCCGGTCACCGCCCGGCATCACGGATTCCATTGGAAGTCTCGAGAGGAAACGTCCTGGACCTGACGCGAGACGCGGTGCTGTTTTCGGTGTAAAGATTATTTTTATTTGTACTATGCTCGCTAAAACTACCTGAGCCTTGCTACGACTCGCTTCGCTTGGTCTTCCAAGTCAAAAAACACATCCACTGTGTCTTCCCCATCCCTTCCTTCGTGTCCCCCCCCGCCGCCGTCCGCGAGCTCGGCTTGACAGTTCGCCACGCCTTTCTGCACGGCGTCGCAGGCTTCGGCCGCTTCCGCTACCGCCGCGTTCAAAAGAGACGCAAGAGCGGGCGCCGCTGCGAGCGCGACGGCGACACCGCGACACCGTTCCGCAACCGTCTCCAGCGATGTCGCCGCGGCTAACGCCGCTTCAGGGACATCGTCTCGCGCTAATGAATCAGCGAGCGCGCGCGTTGTGTCTGCGAAGAGCGCCGCCGCCGCCTCTGGCGCGCTCACGGCCATCGCGCTATTACCAGTATCTGGCTCCTCATCCGCCGGGTGCGTCGCAAACTCCAGCGCGCGGAGCGCGGCGATACGAAGCGCAGGAGGCGCGGACCCCTCTGGTTCAGCAGCGGCGACCAGCGATGCGAGTACCTGTGCCGCGGTCCCCCTCGCCGCCGCGCCGCAACAGTTCGCGAGCGCCCCAAGGGTCTCTGCCGCGGCGATTGCTTCGCCAATATCCCCAGTGGTAACGGCGGTTCTCCCGCGACGACCGCCTCCCGGCGCCGCTTCCGCGCCGACTGACACTTCAAGCACCGCAATAGCAGCCGCGGTGGCGCCCGGGAGCCACGGAGCTAATCTCCTGTCCAGTGCGATCGCAAGACGCGCGAAAACTCTAAGCGCGCACTCTCTTGATGTCGACGACGACAAACCTTCGGAAAGTCGACGAGTCGCCGCGTCCAAAAGCGCGTCCACTGTTCCGGGAGGCGCCACGTGCTCTCCCGTCGCCGAGACAACAGCAGCCATCGCGGCGAGCGTGCGCGCTCGAACGGCGTCCGCTGCCTCTTCCCCCGTCCCCGCTCCCACACCGCTCGGCGCCGCCCCCGCCAGAGTCGCCAACGCTTGAAGCGTCTCCCCCGCGTACGGCTCAAACCCAGCCGCCGCCGCTGTGGCCACCGCGGCGAGCGTGCCTAAACACCTGGCTCTGCCACGCGATGGCATCGCATCCGCGCAGGCTCCACTCACCAAGCTAGCGGCAAGCGCTCGCCACGATTCTCCATCCAGTTCTTCGTCCCCGCAGTTCTCGACGAAGGAAACCGTCGCGGCGTGCGCTGGGGCGGCGAACCCCTCTACGAGATCCACGTCATCACCGTTTCCGCCTTGTCCCAGCCTTGATTCCGTTTCCGTGGAGAGAGAAATCGCAACCACCAACAAACCCGCGACTTGGGCCGTATGAAGCGATGCTAACGCATGCCCCGCGTGTTCCATGAGCTCTGATAAAACGCTCGCCGCCGCGCGCGCCGTCGCGGCGTCGCCGCTCTCTACGCCGCAGCGCAGTGCCGTTAATATGTGACGCACCGTAGTATCATTGTCAGCCACGTTGTGCGCACACCCCTCTATCACCACGGCGAACGCGCCAAGCGCGCCTTCCGACGGGGACACGTTTTTTAAGCCAGCATCAACCACCGGTCTCAGCACATGCGGCAACACCACGGATGGCGGGAACCGAAGCGCGCACTGTCGCAACGCCGCTCTGGCAGCCGCGGCGACACCTCTGGTTTCTGAATCGTCGTTCCCGAAGTGATTTGACCCGTCGCCCCTCGCGGCTAAATACAGTGGAGGCAATAGCATGGCCGCGATGGTGGGCGGCGCGCTCTTTGCGGAGACGCCCGCTGCCGCGGCGGCGGCGGCGATGCTCGGCACAGGCTCATCAAGCGCCCCGCTGTGCGTGGACGCCAGGGCTTCCAGCGCTTCAAAAGCCGCGGCTCGGGTATCGTCGATCATGTCTTGGTCGGCATCCGCAACGACACGTACGTCGTTTCCTACGTACCCTCGCGTCGCCACCGCCAGGGTGGTCTCTGCCGCGGGGTACAGCAAGGCCAGGTCGTCGCCGAACACGGCGTCGGCGTCCACGCTCACCGCCGCCGCGAGCGCTCGCAGCGCCGCCGCGACTCCCACCAAGTCCCCCTTAGATGAGTACTCCCCTGCCGCGTGTAGGCACCTCTGTACGATTCGAGGCGCTAGGGTCGCGACGAGGGGGAAGTCTCCCCCCGAGCCGAGTGCGGTGGCGAGCTGCGCCAACGCGCCGAGCGCCGCTCTTCTCGCGCGTCGCCGCGCACTTGCGTTGCTCGATTGATTGTTTGTCTCGTCTTTACTCGCTTCCACGAACAAATCCACCAAAGAGGGGTGGTGGTCCTTAAGCGTCGGACCCATGGACTCCACCAGGTTGCCCAGCAGTAACGACGCGGCTTCCCGGTGCGCGTCTTTCGGCGACCGGGCGGCTTCGCTGAGCGACGGGAGGAGTTCATCCCAAGGCGTGTTGGATGTGGTGGACGACTGCGCTACGACATCTGCAGCATGCGCGAGCGCTCTTAGTGTAGCCGGGTCCTCCGCGTTGGCCAGCGCGGCGAGTACGCACGTTTGCATGGCTCTTCTACTGGCGTCATCAAGGGACCGCCAGTGCTTTCCCGCTGAATTGGCGAGGAGCACGGCGACGAGGTGGCGAGTTTCGGGAGCCACTGCAGCGGCGGGATCCAGATGCTTCAGCAGCACAAGCACCACCGCCGGGTCTTCGGAAGCCGCTGTCACGAACGTCTCCGCCTCGCGACATGCGTTGGGGTCAACCGTCGGTGACGCCAGCACCGCGAGCGCGCGGGAGAACGGGTCCGTCTCCATCGAGAGAGAGCGCGGCCGACTCTGATGATTATTTTTCACGCGGGCGGCGGTCGTAGTCGGGCGTCTGGCGTGATGTGCAGTGTACAGCATCAGCATCGATCAACCACGGCAGTTACCGGTCAGAGAAGACCGGTCACGGAGCAGCCGTTCCTTTGAACTTTATCGGCATCATCGGATGAAACGGCTGAACTTTTTTAATGCGTCGAAGAATAAATGCGAAAGGGGAACAACAACGACGCGAAGACACGCGGCGCTCCTTCCACATATACGTCCGCGCGCACCGCGTGCACGGCATATACGTCGCACGTCATGTCCGACGAACCCCCAAACCCCCCCGTGGACGATGACATGGAGGCCCAGGAGGTCGGGACCTCCGACGAGCTCGCCGTGACATCCGATTCCATCAATGCGCCGGAACCCGAAACGGAGACGGAGGAGGAGCCCGCGTCCGCGGAGGAGCCCGCCGCGGAGGCGCCTGTCGAGGAGATCCCGGCCGAAGAAGCCGCCCCCGTGGAAGAGTCACCGATGGAAGAGGCCGCCGCACCC
>MDSY01093108.1_pt1 | contig 38669 bp, 35 predicted proteins | sample 811131 | NCBI WGS metagenome assembly MDSY01 (sample SAMN05326643, study PRJNA326480) | marine metagenome | isolation source: seawater | place: Atlantic Ocean: South West | collected 2010
GCTTACCTTTCAAAAATTTCACTGCAACCAATTTTTAAAAACACATGGTATTAATGTGCCAGAAGCGGTATTAATTAAGCCAGAAGACAAGCTTAACGAGAAACAAATAATAGAGAAAGTTAAGTTACCATGTTTTGTGAAACCAACAGATGGCGGAAGTAGCTTTGGAATTACCAAAGTCAAAACAGATGACGAATTATTTCCAGCTATAAAAAAAGCTTTTGAAACCGGAACAGAAGTAATTGTAGAAGAGAATATTAAAGGCAGAGAGGTTACTTGCGGAGTATACATAGATAATGGAAAAAAAAAAGCACTTCCAATTACGGAAATAATATCTGAGAACGAATACTTTGACTACGATGCCAAATACAACGGAAAGTCCAAGGAAATCACCCCAGCAGAGCTGGATGAAGAAATAACTAATAAAATTAAAGTTTTAACAAAAGAGATATACGGAATACTAGGAATGAGAGGAATAGTTAGAATGGACTATATCATAGATAAAAACGAATTACCTTTTTTAATAGAAATAAATTCTGTTCCAGGAATGAGCAAAGAGAGTATTATTCCACAGATGGCCAAAGTTGACAATATAGAGCTGTCTTTGTTGTTTTAAAGGGTCTTAAAATAAGTACTTAAATTTTTATTAGAATAATCTTCACTTTTTATCAAAAGATTAGATGCTTAATAATTGCAAAAAAGCGTCTTTTGAAAATAAAGATGGGCGATTGCATTATAGCTTTAAATAAATATTTTAATGCTATTTTTTTGCGTTGCCTAGAAAGAATTATGTGGAGTGAAATATATGAATAAGCACCGGCTTTTAGTGTCTTTTTATATTTTAGTAGTTTAGGGGTTATTAATTTATTTGAAAACAAGTAATGGATCATTAATTCTTTTCGGTTTATTAAGTTTTTGATATCAATTTTAACTACACTTCGCTCTGGGTGGTGGATTAAGGCAGAAGTTACCACGGGGTTAATTACTATAGTTGTCGTTGCCGAAATTCTTAGCCATAGCTCATAATCTTCTGACCCTGCTAGTTTTCTATCTTCAATAAACAGATTATATTTTGCAAAGTCTTTCTGCAAAAACATGCCTTGGCAAGCCATGAAATTTCCTTTTTTAATTAAGCTTTTAAAGACATTATTATTAGTATAATCTGCTGAATGAATAAGTTTGTCTGAGTTGTTTTTCTCTTCAAATAGTTGATGAAAAAGAGATACAGACTTGTTTTTTTTTATAAATAAACTAGCCTCTTTCAAATATTTGGAATACAATAAATCGTCAGAATCTAAAAATGTGATATAATCTCCTTCTGCCTTGTTCGTTCCGTAATTTCTTGCGGCTCCTCTTTCAGCATTCTCTTTTTTATAATATTTAATTCTTTCATCTTTTATCCTTCTAACGACCTTTTCTGTATTATCTGTGCTTCCGTCATCTACAATAATCAATTCAAAATTTGAATAAGTTTGGTTTAATACAGATTGAATTGTTTTTACAATAAAAGATTCTCTATTGTAAGTAGGTACTATCACAGAAAATAAAATATTAGACATATAGTTGTTCGAGTTTTTTTATAAATATTTCTAAACTATATTGGTTAACAGATTGTCTTCCATTTTTTATTAGTTTTTCAGTTAGTTTTTTGTTAGCTAATATTTGAATAATAGAATCATGTATTTGTTCCGAATTCTCGTACTCGACAACTAATGCATTTTTTTTTCTTTGCACAAACTCAGAAGCTATTCCAGATAATGTAAAGACACTAGGCACTCCAGCTGCTAGAGATTCAACATATGTTTGTCCAAAAGCTTCTATTTCTTTATTTATTGGCACATGAACAAAAACATCAAACAACTTATAAAGCGCAAAAAGGTTCGATTCAAAAGGGATTTCAATATAACTGTCTTTAGATAATTGTTTCAGTTCCTCAGTAATGCTTGCTTTATTAGGACCACGGGCATTTGCTAAAATTAATTTAGCGTTTGGATATTTTTTAAGTGTTTTTTTAAACGCCGGTATTATATATTGAATTCCTTTCCAGTTAATATATCTAGAAACAACTCCAATTATAGGAAAATTATCAGGTCCTATTTTATATTTACTTTTTAACCCATCAATATGGGGACGATTAATATTTATAAAAGAATCTAAATCAAACCCATGGTGAATCAAATGGATTTTGTTTTCTTTAACTTTTTCTTTGTTTGCCAAGACTTGTTTCACATTTTGAGAAATAGCAACAATACCTGTAGCTAAATAATTACAAAGTTTATCATATTTTACTGCTTGAGGGAAATTATCGTGGTGGTAGGTAGAATGGTGCCTTGTATAAATTCTTTTTTTTATTCCTAAGAGTTTGGCTGCAAGTAAGCCTAAAAGGTTAGCGTCAAATAAGTGGGTATGAACTATATTTGGGTTAATTCTTGAAAGTAATTTTAACAATTTAAAAAAAGTAACTAAGAAATCTTTTTTACCTTGATATTGAATTATATAACTTTCTTTCTTTCTTTCTTTTAACCAATTATGCAAACATGATTCTGATGAGTTTAGCAAAATAAAAGACAGTTCAAACTTTGATTTATCAAGCTTTTCAGCTACCCATTCAAATGCAATAGCTTTATCAATATTTGCTATTATATAAGTTATTTTTTTTTTCAAAAATTATTTTTGAATTATTCCAACATATTTTCCTTGATGCTCAATTATTATAGGTTTTCTACTTACTGATTGACAAAAATGTTTAAAAGCCAAATTGTCGTTAATATCATCCGAAACAAAGAGCCCTCCATTCTTCAAAGAAGACCACAAAATTGGTGAAGACCATTTTCTTCCTGTATAGCCTTTATCACTATCGTAATGGCAAATATCTATGTTGTGATTTAATTTTTTTAATGCTTCTTCTTGACTAATACAATTATGTTGACACCATTTTGATGATTCTTCTCTTGTGTTTTTAATGAACCAAATAATTGTTTTAAACATATTTATTTAATTGTAGTAAAATTTCAATTATAAATAAAATAATACTTTTAATAATTATATATTTATTAAAAGTATTATTTTATTTAAGATAATCGTTACATAATATTATTTTAGGACGTTTGAGATGTTTAATTAGAGCTAAGTTATGATCATTATTTGGAAAAGAATTATAATGAAAAATAATCAATCATTTTATATAATGATTTAACTAATAACTTAAAATAGTTAAATGAATTATTTTAAAAATTACATTTTATAAACGTAAGCTCCATGAGAAAACCCAAATTGTTTTTTTTATTTTTTATTTTATTTCTCTTCACCTTTTTTCTCGGAACATATACACAAAAGAAAGGAATACTTGGAAAGTATATTTACCCAATTTTACAGTCTAATATAAAAGGGTTAAGCAACTACTTTTCAGCACTTGATCAACAAGTAGAGACGATTAAAGTTTATATTTTAAAAGAAGATTATAGACAACTAGAAAAACAAAGACAAAAAGCTCTTGAAAGAGGAATAAATATAGATAACGATAATTACATAAACGGCATTTTCAGCAAAGGAAATAGTACTGACATAAAAGGAAAAATCAAGTTAAAAGGAGTTTTAAAAGATCATTGGGAAGAAGATAATAAATGGTCTTTGAAAATCAAGTTAAAAAATGGAAAAATCAATAGGGTAAATAATTTTTCATTAATTGTTCCAACAGCTAGAAATTATATTTATGAATGGCTTTTTCTTCAGTTTCTCAATAAAGAAAAAATTCTAACACCAAAATCAAAATTCGTTAATCTTTCTATAAATAATATAAATAAGGGTATTTTGTTTTTTGAAGAAGATTACAGTACTAACATGTTTGAGCACCCGGCACCTATTATTTGTTTTGATAAAGATTATTTTGTTGAAAGTTGGCTTTCAGGGCAAACGTCAGATATGCTTGGAAGGGGAAGCTTTGAATCAAGGCCAATAACAGCAGTAGGAGAAAAAAAAATATTGTCAGATTCTGTTTTATTCAAATATTTTCAGAAAGCAGTCTCAAATTTAGAGAAATTGAGATTACAAGAGATACAAATTGATAAAGCAATTGATATATCTAAATTTTCAAAATATCTTGCAGTCAGAGCTGTTTTGGGCTCTTCAGAGTTTGATCCAAATGACAACAAATTTTATTACAACCCTACAACAGGTTTATTGGAACCAATAGGAATGGAAATAAACCGAACAAGGTTTGGGAAAACCGAAAATTGGTGGTTTAACCAGTCTAATTTGGGTAATCGATCAGCGTTTGGAGATATATTCTTTAATTCAAACGAATTCTATCGGCTATATTTAAAATCTTTGTATAGAATGACAAATAAAAATTATGTCGATTCAATAATTAAGTCTATTCAACCTATTTTAAATAAAAATCTAAATCGAATATACGTTGATTATCCTTTTTTTAATTTTGACCTTTCTGAGACATTAAATAATGTGAAATCTATTCACCAATCAATTGTGCCAAAAGGAAATTTAATTAACGCATACTTTAATTACTATAAAGACGAAACAATTTCAATTGAATTGGGAAATATTCACATCCTGCCTATAGAACTTAATAAACTAATTATTGACAATATTGAATATACAATTAAAGATAAAATACTTAATGCAAAAAAAATAAAAAACCCAATCTCCTATCAAACAATAACGCAAAAAATAAATTATCTTGATAGAAAAAAAAATAATTATTGAGTATTCTGTCCTCGGAACAGGTCAAGTGAAATCAATAAAGGTAAATCCTTGGAGCAGGAAGGGCAAATTTAGTAATGAAAATTAAGCAAAAATATATAGCTATATTATCTCTCTTTATTTTTTTATTGTTGTCTAAAGCAACTTTAAGTAACGAGGACCCTTCTTTTCTTGTGGTTGGTCACGGATACCCTATTTTTAGGGACTCTGTAAATCGAGAACAATTTATCAGAGAAGTTAATGAACTAAATACTGATATTGTATTCTTTTTAGGAGATTGCGATTTTTTTAACCCTATAATCTTTAGAAGCTTTTCTAAGATTAAGCATAAAACTCTTTTTGCACCAGGGAATCATGACATTCGTTCTTCAACAGAGAAAGAACAATACTTAAAAAACATAGGTTACCTTGACACCACGTTCAATGAGGGAATTTATAATTATATACTTATAAACTCATCGGAAAGTATTAAAGAGATTAATCAATACCTGAGAAAAAACATAATAAAAAAAGAAAGTGTTATTAACATTATATTTTCTCACCATAGAATATGGACTGACAATAAAGTTAGTGCCTTTCCTTACTCTGAACATAAAAGCTATTTAGCTGAAGAGTTAGACTCAACACTACTTAGCTATGTTAAGTATATTATTGCTGGTAACGTAAATAGATACGAGAAACGCTATCCTAATAACGTTTATTCTGTAGATCAATATAGAAACACGATAGCATATTCCTGCGGAATGGGATATAAAAAAGCGTCATTAGTGAAATTCATAAAAAAAAACAAAACCCTTATTGCAATACCATACACTTATAATAAAATAGCAATAAAAAAGCATGAAAATAAAAGAACTAATAATCCATTTTTTTTAAGAAGAAGGAAATTAATTTTGTTTATTGGGCTTTTCATTTTAATAACGGTTTTTCTTAGAAAATTAATTCTTATGTCTAATTAATTTTGCCGGGACACCTCCATAAATGGAATTTGCTTCCAAATTTTTAGTTACAACACTATTTGCGCCAATTACTGTGTTTGATCCTATTTTTACTCCTGGATTAATAAAAACATTAGCACCTATCCATACACCATCCCCAATTAACACATCACCTTTTAATATAGCTTTCACTTTAGGTTTTGTAAAATCTTGATTGGGGTCTGTACTTGAGGAATAAACACGAACATTGTGACTTATTTGACAGTTTTCACCAACTATTATCTTACAATCATCGCATGACTGCATGGTAGAATTAGTTCCAACATAAGAGTTTTTGCCTAAAAAAATATTTCCATTTCCATATAGCCTGATATCTGTACCATTAAAACCAAAAGATGAATCAACATCATATTTTTCTCGATAAATATCATACCTTCTAATGTAATAATATTCTCTAAGTTTTCCATAAGAAAATGCCAAAACACGAAATACAAATTTCATATATAATCAGATTTTTGTTTCAGAAAATATAACCACGGCATAGGGTAAAGCTTATTAGAAATTACAGCAACCAAAACGAAAACAATAAAAAATGAAATTGTAGTTGCATAGGCAGCACCAATAACTCCAAATTTAATAATTAAAAAATAATTCAACATCAAATTCAAAACTACATTTATTATAGCAAGATAGGTTAATATAATGGTTTTTTTTAAGTGGAAAATATATCCAGCAAAAATTAAATATAAACCCCAAAACAAATAAGATAAAGAGATCCAAAAAACATATTGAGCCCCAGAACTATAACTTTCATCTATTAACAACTTAAAAACAGTATTTGTGGTCAATGTTATTACTAATATTAAAAGTATCAAAGCAAAAATAAAAACATACGAAATCCTGACAATTTCTATTTTTTTCTTGTAACTGATTTTAGCAAGCCTCTCGTAAAGATATGGACTATAAATATTTAAAAATATTCCACAAAAAATAGACACTACAAATCCAACTTGATAGCCAATTTTATAAATTCCTACATCTTCAATAGAAACCATATTAGCTATAAATATTACATCGGATTGATTAACTACAAATTTCCCTAAAACATGAGGAATTAGTGGCAGTCCGTAAATCAAAGAATTTTTTAAAAGCTTTATATCAAACCTATTTTTTACAAGCCATCCTTCTTTTTTAAAATAATAAATTGCAATAATAGACATTAAAAAGAGTGTAGTAATCCAGGAAAAAATTCGCCCTTCCCAATTCATCCCTATTCCAACAATAAATAAAAGGGTTAATGAAACTTCAATAACCACCCTTGAAATTGAAACTCCTGAATATAGAAATGCTTTTTTTTGGTTTATTAATTGTGCTGAGTATTGTTCTACTATAATTGTTAAAAGTGCTACAAATGGGATAATTAGTATCCACTTAGAAGGCAAATCCATGAGGCCTTCTAAAGTGTCTTTTAAAAAGAAGGTTAATAGTGAAATGAATAAAAAATTTAAAAAGATAAACCTTGCAACGGATGAAAATAATTTTGAAAATGCTAATTTTCTGTTTTTAAAGAACTCTAAACCAACTAATCCATTTGAGCTTAATGAAATAAATGGAATTAAAATTGATACATAGATGTTAAACAAGCTTAATTGTCCATAATCAAAAGGGTTAAGGTAATGAGTAAGAACAGGAAGGATAAGAAATTGAATACCTGTGCTTAATAAGGTTGAAATAGAATATATAGAAAATGATTTTAATAGTTTTAACAAACCCTCTAAATAGCAGTTAGTAGTTATCGATATTTTTTTTCAATTTTTAGTTCCACCACCAAAAAGTATAAATATAAGAAAGACGTGTGAAATAAAAACTACTTCACAACTATTCTGATTTTTTTAATGATTCGCTTTGAAGCTTTTCACCAAAATGGGATTTGTATTTCTTCAAGAATTCTTTGTAGGCCTTGTTGTCCTCTTTAGAATCAATAAAATCAGATATTTTAGACTCCTATTATTCGATTTTCACTAAAATTATAGATTATGTAATATTCATTTTCTCTAGAGTTATATATAAATATCAATGTATTAATCACAGCCTAACAGAGCTATTTTTTCCATTTTCTATGACCTTAATAAGTGCTCGAATTAATGATGTTTATTTTTTATTAGGGTTAGTATAAATCTTTAACCCCTATAACTACAATCCTATTATTTTTTTCCATAGAATGAATTGTAACAGAACATGTATGGTTTGCAAGAGCATCATAAAATATAACCTCACCGTCTTTATTTGAAATATTAAACATATTTGGGCTGTTCTAGAATACTGACAAGCACCATCTTGAATGAATTTCCGCTATTATTTCGAACATGTTATAATTAGAGTTGTTCCAAACAAATCTTTAAAAACTAATTTCAAAGATGAATAAATTATATTACCAATTAAGTTTAGTTGAAATCCATTTGATCTTAATTTTTTTTCATCAGAAGAAATATTTTAAAAAAAAAACTGAATTTATGTAAAAAAGAAACATTGGTGATTAGTTCATAACTATCTATCTTAAATCCATTGTTTTTTAGTAAAGATTTAAACTCGTTTTTTTAAAACAAAATTTATGAAATTTATCTCCTTTACCATTTCTTTTTTCTGTTATCTTATCAATTAAGTAGTTCTCAAAGTTATCGGCACGTACCGAAACTACCATTTTTCCGTTAGGTTTAAGATAACGAAAACATTCGCTAATCGCTTTTTCAATAATGCTAAGATTTTCAAGACCATGAAGAACCCCCCATAGCTAAAATATTATCAAATTTTTCTGTTTTATAAGGCATTTTAGAAATATCCGCTATAATTACATTTAAATTTGTATTGCAATTTTTTAGTTTTTGTATTGCAACTTCGCTGTAATCAAAACCCATTATATTATAATTATAATAGTCAAAGTGCTTTATAATTCTCCCTAATCCGCATCCAGCTTCTAATGTCTTTGAACCCTTTTTGATTATGGGATACACATATTTTATGGGATACATTTCCATATTTGTGAAATGTGAATGATCACTAATAAATGAAGACCATCTATTATTCCAGTAAGTTTTATGTCCTGATTTTCTCAGTACTTTTCTCATTATATTTATTTTAGTATGGCAATATGCTTTAATAATGGATGAATTATAAAGTAGGTTTCCTCTTCCTTCTGGAGTGGATTATGAGAAATAAACTTGCCCTTTTTAATGTATTCAGTTATTAACTCGATTAATACTACCCCTCTAATATGAGGATCAAAAACATAATCAATGATTTTTTTTTCTTTAGGAGGGTGAAACTTTTTGACTAATAATAGATCTCCAGAATCAATTTCTTTTTCAAGAAAAAAAGCACTAGCATGGCATGAATTTTCATTTAATATACTGTAATAAATAGTAGTACTGCCCTTATACTTCGGAATTTCCCCCGGATGAACATGAATAAACTTTGTTGGTAGGTTTAGTACTTCATCTCTTAAAATATCTCCACCTGCTCCAGAAAAAATTGCATATTTAGCATTTATGTTTTTTATACATTTAATTACTTTTTTATCATTAATTGTATTCGCAAAACAATATATTACATTAAGATCAAAATTACTTATTAACTCATTTATAGAAATATTAAGATCAAAATATTCAGATAAATCATGATTTGAGTTTAACTCATCTATTTGTTGTTGTTTTAATTGTCCTTGTAGTAAAGGGCTATTACCTTCTTGAGATAATAATAAAATTGTTTTAGGCTTAATTTTAGCTTTTACTAGGTACTGCAAATAGCAGTTTGTTCTCACTGTAGCAGCCCCTACAAGAATTAACTCCTCAATGATTCTCATATCATTATTTGTTTTGATTTTAATAATCCGTTAATAGATGTTAATTCCATTTCAATTGATTTGGATACAATAATAATATTTTTGAAATCTAAATGTGTATTTATGGATATTAAGGCGTCATTTAATTTTAATTGTACGTTTAAAAATTTAAAATTATTGCTTTTATTAAAATACATTCCACATGCTAAGCTTAATAAAGAATAAACTAATATGTTATCGCTTGTGTTAGATGATTTTCTAAATGAAGAATTGTAATGAGAATAGACCTTTCTAAAAACTTCATATTTTTTAATTAATTTACTTAATACCTTGTAAGAAAGTCTATTATCTTGGTTACTAATGTCTTTTATTAAAACAGAAAGAATATTTACAGTCTCAATTATTGGTTGACTTAATATTGATTCAAGTTTTAAATTGTAAACATTTGAATTAATAATTTTTTTTAACTCGTTTTCTGAATTTTTCATTGTAAATATTTCAACTTCTCTTGACTCTAGATAGCTGGTTATAAAGCCTTTGCCGTTGAATGGTGTATACATATACTTTTGGGGGTTCTCAAAGTTGTTTTTCGCAGAATATAGATAGTTCATAAACGTTTTTCAAGTAATTCTATTAGTTTAGTTGCTATTTGATTAATAGATGCTTTTCCATCATTAATAATATGACAATCTGGATTAGTGGGGGGGGTAAAATGTAAATCTACTCCTGCAACATCTTTAATTTCACCAGATAAGGCTTTTTTATATAATCCCTTAGTGTCTCTTTTGATAAGGGTTTTAATTGGTGTATCTATATAAATCTCATAATAATTATTATAGTTAATTTTGTTCCATTCTCTCGAATCTGGAAATATGGAAAGAATAGCAGCAATGACATGAATTCCTTGATCATCAAAGTACTTACACATTCTACAGAATCTATCAGCATTTTTTTTTCTGTCTTCTAGAGAGTGCCCCAAATCGTCACCTAAAATATGTCTAAAATCATCTCCGTCTAAAAAAACAAGGTTAGTGTATTTTTTCTTTAAACTTTTGAAAACAATATTTCCTATTGTCGTTTTTCCTGCCCCTGAAAGCCCTATTATCCAAGTTACCATAATATTATATTAATTTAATAATACTATTTAGCTGTCCAGTATCAAGTAAATTCTTCATTCTTTCATAGTCTTGATTGGTGTCAAACTCTAACCATCCTCTTTCTTGCTTTGATGCGAATATTTTATTTCCATCATCCAGTAATTGTTGCAACATATCTGTCATGTAGGCATTCTGAAATGTGTTTTTTGACTTTTGCCAAGTTTTATTCCAATAGATTTTTTTATTTCTTTCATAACATTGTTTTAAGATTTCAATACCAACATTAGAAAATTTTACAATGCCAATATATCTGGCATCTATTTTATCTATTTCAGTAGTCTCATTTCCTAACTCACTTATTAAACCTTTTTCGTTAATTTGAAGCGTTTCTAAGTCATATAAAACAGTATCATATCGTTGAATCCAATATTTTTTCCAATCTGTATCTACAGCTACAGAAATATTCGCATTAGAGAGAATAATATTCTGAATTAATCTGGGCTCATAAATTATATCTCCATACAAGACAAGAACATCGTTAGATAATTCAGGTAGTGCACAAAAAAGAGATTCAACCATGTTTGTATCTGAGAAATCTGGATTAGTGTACGTTTTTATTCCCGAAATATTTATATGCTCTTTTTTATACCCAACTACTATAGTTATGTCAATGATTCCAACATGTCTCAAAACAGCAATTTGATGATCTATTAATGATTTTCCCCCAAATTTCAGCATTCCTTTGGGCTTCTCAAAAGTGTATTTTTGTAGCCTTGTACCTTTTCCTGCTGCTAATATAATTGCTTTCATTTTTTTATTAAATTCTGTTTTTTCATAAAAACATTCATTATTGTATTATCCAGTTTGGAGCAGGAATTTTTTCTTTCGGGGTGCCATTGAACTCCGATGATTGGAAGAGATTCGTGGTAAACCCCCTCAACTATATCGTGATTGTTGTCTGTAGCAAATTCTTTTAATCCGTTTCCTAATTCACTTTTTATAACCCCCTGATTATGAAATGTATTAGTGCTCGTTTGATTAAAATCCATTAAACTATTTATTTTTATACTTAATTGGTGAACATTAGAAGTTTTTTGCAACTTTTTTTTGTCAAAAACATGAATATCTTTTTCAATTTTTCCTCCAAAATATTTATTTATAAACTGCATTCCTCTACAAATACCAAGAATTGGTATGTTATTTTGAATAGCGTATTTTAACAACTTTTCTTCTGTAACATCTCTATAGATTGAGGCTCCTTCTATATCCCAAGCCTTTATTTCTGATGTCTCTGATGCTACATTATTTCCGCCACTAAGAATCACACCACTAATATCAAACTCAGTGTTTAATCGCTCTAGATCTGGATTGATGTTAGACACAGAAATTAAGTTAATCTCATAACTATTAAAATATACATGATAATTTGATTCTAAAGAATCAAACCAATCTCCATATTTATTTTTATCGTGTCGTTGACTAATTAAAACTGCCATTTATAAAAAATGTATTTTTTTATTTTCACAATCTAAGATAATTTTTGAATTCAACTTTAACTTATCAAAATATAGTGCGCCACACCCTATAGCTGCTGGCAAGTCAAATTCTGCACATCTAATAGACATGTGCGAAGCTGCACCACCATATTTGGTGATCAAGCCTGATATTCCCTTAGTGAAAATCCAATCATAACCAGGGTCTGCTTTTTCTAAAACAATGATTTTATTTTTTAAATCTTGATTTTCTTGATTTTCTTCTGATAATATTTCAATATTGGCTAAAATTGATTTTTCAGTTACAAAATTTGGCATAGTATTTATTGATTCAATAATATCAAAACTGTCTTCAGAAAAAATTAACTGCGGCAAAGAGATTAATTGGTGTAATTCAGAATCCTGTTTTCTAACTTTAGAAAGTCCATTCCAAATATTTATTAATTCCGTTTTATTTATAGTCTCAATATTAAGTGTCAAAAGAGAATAATAATCTAAACAAGACATCTCAGTTCTTGAAAACCCTAACTCCGCCCCTGACTCTGCTAATAGCTCTAAAGCAAAACTTAAATTTTTAGTGAACTCAAACTTAAATAGCTCTCTAGCTTTAGTTGATTCTTCGATAAATGAAAATATATTTTGACCGTTTGAAGAAATTAAATTGCTTGAACACAGTTTTGATATTCGATTTATTAAATTAGAAGGGATCCTATAATTTTTTGTGGTTTTTATTGACTTTGCTTTTTTATGTGAATATGAAAGATCAAAATATTCTGTGCTCGTGCTATACGTCATCTAGCAAATATTATATGAGCTTGGCCTTAAATGACCATATTTTTTCATGAACTTATCAATATTTTTAATTTCATTTCCTAGATTCTTAAAATCAAACTCAAGTTCTGAAGCAATTGTTTTAATATTTGAATAAAAAAGGTCAATTTGATTCGAATAATTAGGAAGTTGTTTTTTAATTGAGTTTAGTAATTTTTTTCCAATGAATGCTAATCTTGCTGCTCTAGAAAAGACTTCAGTCCCTTTTTGTTTACAGTCAGCTAAAAGCTTTTTTGTAATAATGAGTTTTTCTCTCCAATTTGAATTCGTATTTATTAGAATTAATTGGTTTAATCTATTTGAATTCATTTCATCAAGAGAAGCTTTATCTTGGGATAAAATCTCAGTATAGCCACCTAATATTGAATTGGTTATAGATCTTAATCCTAGTTTTAATTCTAAAATTTCCGAATTGGAAAATCCCAACTTTAATAGCTCTTTAAAATCTTTATCAATCCCAAAATAAAAACAATTAAAAACAATTTCAAATTCAACTTTATCATGTAACTCTGGAGCTTTTATTAATTTATTTTTATAAAAATTAACTAATTTAAAAGCTAAGGATTCTGAAATTGATTTCGGAGAAAGAGATAAACAAGAATAATCAAAATTTATATAAGGTTTGCTTCCAAATAATATCATTAAATTTTGATCCACTTCTCTGTATCCTAAAGTTCTAAGGCCTGTATTCCAAGATGAGCTGGTTATCAGATAGCTATAAAGTGAGTAAGCTAAATAATTAGGAGAATCTCCAATAATTTCTGCGGGATTCCAAAAAGCCATATCGCTATAAATAGTTGATTGACTCTCTTTTATTTGACTGCCAATATAAGTACTTTTTATATGATCGATTTTTTCGTTAATTATGTGGTCTGAAATACCATGATATTTTCTGTTGGCAGCTAAAGGGCGAACTTGAAAAATAATAACTTCATTAGTTTTCGTAATGGCGAATTCAATATCCAGAACCATTCCTGATAATAATAGTTCTATTTCTTTAACAGCGTTTATTATTAGAGACCAAGGTTCTTTAATTTTTTTGATTTCTAGTGATTTACGTATTTCTATTTTTTTACCAACTTCTCCAGATGTTACAGATTCTGTAGATCCTGTCATATCATCATAATTAATTAAATAATATGGTGTATTTGATCTTTGATTTCGAGTAAACACAACTCCACTAACCTTAACATCTTTAGTCTGGTTTTGAATAAGAATTTGATTAGACTCATAAGATTTATCTTTCACTTTATAATCATCAATTATAGATGATATTTTCTTTGTGATCTCGTTTTCATCTTTTGGATTTGTGTTTAAGTAACTTATATAGTGTCCTGCATTTGAAAACTCTGTTTGATCTTCACTTAAAGAAGAGCTCCTAATGACAATTTCATTTTTAAATAAAGAAGATATATTTATCAAAATCATTTTACTATTCTCTTCCCACTCCGTTACAGTAAAAACAAATAATTGCTCTATTCTAGAAAAATTTAAAACAGTTTTTAAATTTTGAAGTGTATTTGCTTTGGTGGATATTAAAGATCCCAATGTCGATACAGGTCCAATCCTGTAACTAGCATTAATATGTGATGATTTTGCTTCTTTAAAAAATGTATTTACAATTTTATCACGAGAAAGTTTAGAATAATAAGGCGCCTGTATTGTTTCTCCTCCTATTGACTTAATGAATGAAGATCCTGGCATATCTCCCCACTTTTGGTGTCCTTGAAACAGGATTATTCTTGCGTTTGGAAACCTGGAATGAATGATTTTTAAATTATCTAAAGGATCTTTTGAATTTTGAATCAGTACCTCATCTACACAATTAAGATTTTCAATTACTTTTTTTCTTTCATTATAATTGCATACAATATGTGGTTCCCATTGATTTGCAGTAATATCACTAATTACACCGCAGATATGGTAATCCGCTTTCTCTTTAGCATTTTGAAGTAATTGTAAATGCCCATAGTGAAATAAGTCACCAATAATAAATGTATAAGAAATTGTATGATGTTTTTTACTTTTCAATATTGAATATTTATATACGAAGTTATAGAATGAAATAGATGATTTTAATAAAATTAACTTTTCTAACTCAAATTTATAACCTACACACTATTTATAGTTATTTAATCACTTTACTCTCAAGAAATATTTAAACTCTACTTTACAATGTATCTATTATAAATTTCTTCATCCTACTTAAAGAGTTTCCGTCTGCTTTATAAACATACATTTTTTCAAATTTAGATAAACTTTTATTTGTACGTGTTTTTATGTTAAATGATATATCTTCTTTAGTAAAAGTATAAAAATCTAATATCTGACAGACACCAATATTTTCTACATTATTTTGAAAAGCCCAGTCTCCTAGTTTAAATAAACAGGATTTTCTAATATAGATAAATGGGACCATTAAACTTGAAGCAAATCCAAAAACAGCAATTGTATTATTTACAAAACTTTCAAATTTAACATCTCTTAAGTAAACAATATTTGAGTGAATAACTAAATCATCAGTTTTGTATGAAATTGGATGTAGTTTTATAAATAATTTCTTTTCTTTTTTTAAACAAAATTGATTTATTTTATGAATAAAATTTGTTTTATCTTTTCTGACAACCTGATATCTATCAATCTCTAAATGTGGCGAATCAATTAATAAGTAGTGATCTCCATTTATTGGTTCATCAGCAAAATTATTATAAAAAGTATCTTGGTCAGGGTTGCCTATATTTATAATTCTGTCTTTTGAAATGCCATCTCTATATATATAAAATTTATTGACTTCTTCAGAAATACATAGGTAATAGTTAGGTCTTCTAAACTCATATTGACATTTGTGAAGTGCTAATGTTAGATGATTTTTTCTCCTAATGTAAAAAAAAAATAAAATTTTGTGTAATTTGAAGAAGTTATGGAGTCTTAAACTTCTAAGAGTAAAAATAATGGTTGAAATTGAAGAATAACTAAGTTTAGAATCTATTTTTTTTACAACATTACTAACTGCTTTTTTTTCATAAAATTTATATGCTAAATCAATTTCCATTTTATGCCGCATCCCGTGATCAATAAGAAACACAGGAATATTTTTTTTTTTTGCATGCCAAATTTAAAGCTACTTCATAAAAACTTTCTATATCAGCTAGAATAATTTTTTTTGGGTTGAGTTTTTTTAAAACATCATAACTAGATGAAAACTGATTCCAATAATACTTTTTAAAAGGGGGAAGGTCATTCTTCTCAAATGAATCATCTTTAAAATATAGAATCGAAAAATTAAAAACATCATTACATTTTATAAATTGTCTAAGGATATCGGGTCTGTTATAATCACTTATTAATAATACATTAATCATCTTTAACTATTTAGTGGGCCATAATAATTTTCTGGATTAGAATTTTCTGATACTAGGTTTAATTTTTTTTCTAAATCGATGAAATCTTTTATTCTTTTAGCTGAATTTTTTTTCTTAAAATTCTCACCATCTATTTCCCAAAAATCATTCACAGAATTATTTTTTTTGTTTGTCCAATCAAATTGCGAAAAATAAAACCCATCGGATGTTCTAATTATTCTTTTAACAACTCCTTCATAAATTGACTCTGTAACAGTGTAGTCTTTGCCTTGAAAAGGTGTTTTGTCTTTTATTATATAACTTTTAGAATACTTGGACGAATCTGCATCTTTTATTTTTGCTAATTCTAAAATTGAAGGATATAAATCAATTCCTGATTCTATCATTCCATTAATTAAACCCGCATTTTTGTTTATGTTCCAGGGACAATTAACCATAAGAGGAACATTATTCATTCGGTCAGAAAAATATTGATCATATTGAGACTTAGGATCATTTGTTTTTTCTTTAAAGAAATTAATTGGAGATCCATGGTCAGCAGTTAGAATAACAGATGTATTATCTCTATATTCATGACGAGATAAAAAATCAAAAACTCTTCCCAAATTAAAGTCACATTCCAAAGCTTGGTTATAATATAGCTCTTCCCATTCTTTAGGGTTTGATCGATAAGTTTCTCTAACTTTTATTTTCCTAAAGTTAGAGTTGAAGTCCTTATAATGAGACCAAAAAATTGGAGGACCATGGGTATCCATATAGTGAAGTACGCTAAACTTATTGTTATTTTTAAATTTGTCAAACTGATTAAAAATATGCTTATTGATAGAGTCTCCAAATAAATTTTCGTATTCGTCACAGTAAGTAATATCAAAACCTCTATCATATCCTGTTCTTTGACTGACCCTCCTTGAGCCTGAATAAAAAGATGTAACATAGCTATTTTCTTGTAAAACTTGTGCGATGGTTTTTTGACTAGGCATTAATCTATGTTTCAAGCTATCAAATCTATTATTTGTTTTATGATGAGAAGAATAGTGTGAAGTGAACATATTTGCAAAACAAGAAGTTGTCCATTCGCTCTGTACAAAAGCATCATTATAAATTGCACCATTTTTGAAAAATTGATCAATATTTGGAAGATTTCTTTTACTGTTATAGGCTGACATTAAATCTTTAGATAGAGCATCAATTACTAATACAATAATATTTCTTTTGGGTTGAATATTTTTGAGAATAAAAGGAGCAGAAATATGAATTTTATTTTTTTTTGAGTTAGCAACAAAAATTTCAGCCTTCTTATTTGTATCTACTGGAAACCCCATCCAATTCCACCCTTTATCAATACTTTTAAAGTCTCTTTCGATAACCAATTTACTATCGACTTTGACAGATACTTTTCCATTGGTCAAATTGTCTTCAACTCCTACTCCTATAACTATATTATCTGACATTTTAGGAACGGGAAATTGAACTGATTTTTCTATTTGAAAAGAATTTATTAAGGTATTATCAATCAACTTTTTATGTCCTTTTATATTATATTTATTGTAACTCTCGTCTAATAGTGTATAGTCTGTTTTAGTTATCCATAGATTAATATCTAAATTAGAGAAAAAACAACTAAAGATAGTTTTAGCGAAAAATTTTGGTAATGATTTTAATGTGAATATTAACCCAACTATGAAACAGGGAATGAGTTTATGAAAAAGACTATTTTCAAGTTCTGTAATAAAAAAGTCCCCTATAATAAATATGACATTTATTATTAGAAATATTTTATAATTTAAAAAATAAAAAGATTTAAATTTCTTTATTTTTTTAGGGAAAATAAAGAAAAAAGGAATTAGAGTTGTTAGAATATATAAATATACGTTTTCCGTAAAACTAGTTAGAAGTACCAAAACTGAAAGTGAAGTAATAATTCCGTTGGACCAAGAAATAATAATGCTAATATTTTCAATTGCAATATTCTTGCCTTGTCTTTCTCCATAAGAATAGCCAGACTTAATGGGGTAAAAAAGCATTAATAAAAATGCAAACAATAATGTTAAAAATGTATAGCTTACGAATCCCCATATTAATGGGTATAATATAAAATGTAGATTAATACCCTGCCATTTGGAGAAAATAATTGAGATAACTCCAAAGTGTAAAGAAATATAAAAATTTAGTTTATTATCGAAGAGTAATAAAGTCTCCTCCATATTTTTTAATGCCAATTTAAATTCCTTAACTAAAAAAAATATTTGAAACATAAAAATGTCAATCATTTACAGGTCCATAGATGCTAGACCCACCCCATATGTTGTCCTTAACCCATCTTCGTTTTTCGATTCTCCAAACTCTTTTGTTTCGATAGGTGTCTGCAATCTTGTGAAACTCTTTTTCCGAAATCCCAACTCTTTTTAGCCAAGGTTGAAGATCAGACGGAATCACATGGTCATATTTTTTAACCATCTCAATTCCTTCTTTTCTATTCATTAAACCTAATCTAATATCGTAACATCCATGGTCTGTAGCTCTACCATAGCCAAATTTGATGAATTTCATGTAGTCATGAATTCCATTTTCATGAATATCATCTAAATTTGAGAAATTTCTATAGGTTCTTTCGAATGGCTTTTGAGCAGGTTTCCAATCGTATTTTTCGATACTTATTCTTGCATTTTCATTTCCATCGTAATAAAAATAGTTACTTAGAAAAACTCCCCTAACTTCTGTATCAAGTATTTCTTTATCTGTAGGATAAACGGCCCAATTTAATTCTTTCTTTGATAGTCCTTCTGATTCTTCTACAAAATCAAACCAATCAAATCCATGTAAAGCGTTCTCGTGTCTATCTTTTGATGTATATTCAAAGAAATCATTGTGAGAGAACATTCCTCCTTGTTCGGTAAACCCATGATCCCCCCATAAAATTAATGGAACTTTATATTTAACTGCCATCTGTACAGGAAAGGTGTAAATTCCGCAATGATTATGCCAGTTCATGTCTCCATGTAATTTAAAACCTAACCGGTGTAATTTAATTAAAGTACTTTCTTTTGGGCTAAAAATTATGTGATCAAAGTTGAAAACTTCTTTCATTCTCTTTAAATTATACTCTCCTTCTTCAAGATAACTATTGCTATGATAAGTTACCAAAAGGGCATTTAAATTGTGTTCCTTAGCTATATGAGCTGCGAAATAACTATCTTTTCCTCCACTTACAGGGACAATACAATCGTAGTTAGAGTCTGATTTATATTCCTCAACTAAATCAATAAACCAATCTTTTCTAATTTCCCAATCAACTAATTTCTTCATTTTAGATGTTCGACATCCGCTGCATTCATTTTCATTAATTGAAATTGGCAACGCAGAGACAAATGGCATTAAACATGTTTTACAATAATCCATAACTATCTAAAATCTAATTTTGATCTCTTTAGCTCTTTTTTCGCGAATATATAACTTAATTCTTTAAAATTAAATATGTTTCCAGCAGCTACCGCAGATGCTTTTGTTTCTTGAATTCCCTGAACAAAGTCCTTATATCTACCAACTCCTCCGCAAAGAATTACAGGAATTTTCACAGCTTCACAGACTAGTTTGGATATATATATATCGTATCCACACGCCATACCATCTCTATCAATGGAATTGAGTAGAATTTCTCCTGCACCCCACTTCTCAACTTCTTTAGCCCAATTTACAGGGTCCCATTTTGTCTTCTTTTTCCCGCCATTAGAGTATACATAATAATAATCGTTTTCCTTTTTCCAATCTATAGAAATAATAATTGCTTGAGACCCAAATTCTTTTGCAGCTTTAGAAATAAAACTAATATCTTCTAACGCTTTCGTGTTTAAAGTAACTTTATCTGCTCCTAAAAATATACGTTTTCTAATATCTTCTATTGTTTTTATTCTACCACCAAAGGTTAAAGGCATGAAGCATTTTTCTGCTACCATTGTAATTACATCATAAATAGAGTTTGGATTTTCAACTTTTAAATCTTCTCTTCCGGAATCATGATAATTATCTTCTGAGATGTCAATATATATCAATTCGTCAACATCCCAATCATTATATCGCTCCACTTGTTTTACAGGGTTACCTAAATTTTGATGGATAGAAAATAATTCGCTACGAACTAAATGACCATTTTTCAAAAAAAGGATTGGAATTAGTCTTTTTTTTAACACAATTCAATGAAATTTTTAAGTAATTTAAGCCCTTTAGTTTGACTCTTTTCTGGGTGAAACTGAACTCCATATATATTGTTGTTTTGTATAGCAACAGTAACGTCTCCTCCATAATTAACCCTACCAATTTCAAATTTTTCTTCAACATTTGTATATGAAAAGCTATGAGTAAAATAAAATGCAGTTTCATCATCAATTTCAGTCCATAATTTTGAATTTGAAAATTGATGAACTGTATTCCACCCCACATGGGGAAGAAGTAATGAGTCAGGAACAATCATTTTAGAAACAGTACCGTTTACTAAGTTAAGACCAAAGTTTTCACCATGTTCTTCACCTTTATAACTTAAAAGTTGCATTCCTAGGCAAATTCCTAGTAATGATTTCCCTGACTTTATATATGTTTTTAACGTTTGATCAAATCCTGTTGATTTCAAAAATTCAATACCCTTAGGATAAGCACCAACACCAGGAAGAATTAAATGTGAATACTCATTAGTAAGCTTAGAATCTACTAAAATATCGGCTTTGTAAGATAGATATTTTAATGAATTATATACAGACTGAATATTACTAATTCCAATATCAATTATTCCTATTTTCATATATCATTTTTTTAATAAATATCGCATTTCTCCTTCCCCGTAAATATATGAATCGATATTTGGATTTTCAAAAATTATTTCATCCCAATCATAGCCAATTCCTCTATTTAGTTTTCTATATCCTGAAAATCCTGATTTAGAAATCATTTCTTCGATTTCAGAAATATAATACCGTTGATGTATTGGCACATAGAAAAAATCATTTCTATGAAAAATTCTTCCTGGGGGATAGCCTAAACATTTCATAAGAGACTGAACATAATTTTGCGGAACAGTACTTAATAACTCTCTACAGAAGTCAACTATATCCCAAAACAAGGTGTTTTTTCCGCCATATAAGTATAACCAACATTGTCCATCTTTTTGTAAAACTCTATGAATTTCATCAAGCCCTTTTTGTGGATCTACTGTATGGTGTAAAACCCCATTACTAAATACAAAATCAAAAGTTTCATTTTTCATTGGTAAATCTAATACTGATCCTTCTATAAAATCAACTTTACTATTTACTATTTGAGCTGATTTTTTTGCATAGCTAATGGAATTTTCACTAATGTCTAAACCAGTTACATTAGCTATTCCTAATGATTTTAAAGCTATAGAATACCTTCCGCCTCCACAACCATCATCCAAGATGTTATTAAAATGTTTAATCTTGATTTCATTTTTTTTAAATCTTTCATTTAAATACTTTGCTGTTTGCTCAAAATATTCTTTGCTTTCAAAATTTTTCCATAAATTAAAATAAACCTCTCCTGTTTTTTTTTCTATAGAATTTTCATCATTTTGAGTCCAATCTTTATAATTAAAATTCAGTAAACTTCTCTCAAATATATTCTCTTCTTTATCAATTTTTTTTATTAAATCATTTAAATCATTATTTAATAAATTAAACCAATTTTTTGGGAACTTATTTAATCTTAACTTATCTAAAAAATCAAATAAATATATTGCAGTGGTGGCGCTTGTGTAATAACTCATATTTAAATCATTTTTTTTTGATTTAAATAAACTCAAAACCTTATTTCTCATTTTAAATTAATTTTATTGTTTAATTGCTATTATATGTCTTGAATCCGAAAATTTGTTTTTATCTAAAACATGCTGAATCTGATTATTAATTTTTTTTAGTTTTTTGGATATTTCATTTTGAAAATCATCTTCATATTTACCTGTAATTGAAGTGTTAATGAATCGTATTAAATCATCTGTATCTTGTCCAAAAACCCACTCCGATTTTTTACTGTATCCGCTAAATTCCAGGCAATAATTTATCGATTCTTCCGTAAAAAGCTGTGTGTGAATTACCCCATCTAAATGCCTACTGTAGTATTCATCAAAAACATTCTCAATAATAGTGTCGAATCCAAAAGTAGGAACTGAAAAAATAAATATTGTGCCTTTAGGTTTTTTTGAAAGCTCATAAAAGAAGCTCTTTAAATCTAGCATGTGCTCTAAAACAAAAAACATAACATAAATATCAGCTTTATTTTTTTTTATGGAATCCGTTAATGTATCGTGGTTTAAAATTGCATGTTTTCCTAAAAGCTGGGAATTTGATTCGATAACCAATGCTTCGTTTTTTTCTAATCCTGAAAAACTTCTGATGTTATTTTTTTCTAGACTAGAAAGAAAATATCCGGCTCCGCTTCCTAGCTCCAACCAAAATTTACTCTTTATATTCTCATCTGAATAATTTAATTCTTTAAGACTCTCCAAAATCCATTCTAATTTAGGGGAATATACTCTATCAACTCTACTCAAAAAATCTTTTTTTGTAAGTTTGGGGTAAACGTTTTCAAATCCAAACTCAATCTCTAGATTTTTCGGAAAATTTGTAGGGGGATTGTTTATTGTTTGGATTTGACTACATTTTGAACATCTAATAAATGGAATATTTCGATGTAAAAAACTACTGCCTTTTAGTTTTTCTTGACATAAAATACAGTTTGTTCTTTTTTTATAGTTGAGTAATTTAGAAATTGATAATTGCTGTCTTTGGTGTGTTTTTTTTTTCTAATTTTCTGCGTTGAGAATTTTCAATTTCAAGATGACTAGAAGATTTTGAATATTTAAAAATCATAATATTTATTTATTTTCAAGTAGTTCTCAAGGATCAGTTCCGGTGAAATTAAAGGATCTTTTGTTGTACTTAAAATTTTACAAATGGATTTATAATCAGATTCAGTATCAAGTAAAAATATGTTATCAACCTTTTTTGATAATTCTAATGGAGGGTTGATATATTTAATATTAAAATCTGATTTGTTTCGATATATAAAATTGAGCATATGCTCATTATCACCAGCTATTAAATTCTTATCAAAATAAATTTGATTTATAGATTTTGATTTATAAATTTCACTATCAAGACCACTTGGAAAATCAGGTTTGCCCGTTATTAAATCAGGCAATTCATTATCTTTAAATCCAGCTTCAAGAATATAATCAATCACTTTCCCATTTAAAAAGGGACAATCTGCAGTTACTCGAACAACATAATCAAATTTAAATTTTGATTCCGCCATAACGTATCTTTGAAGAACATTCTCTTCGTTCATATCTCCTGCAAAAGTAGAAATTCCTAAATTATTGGCTTCTTCAATCAACACCTTATTTTCTGGGGCTATAGAAGTTGCTAAAACTAATGAATCTATATATTTTGATTCTTTAAGCCTGTTTATTAAAAATGTAATTACGGGAATTCCTAAAAGAGGCATCATAACTTTCCCTGGTAGTCTTGAAGAACCCATTCGTGCTGCGATAATTGCTCCGATTTTTTGCTTATTTATCATTTTTATCTAATAAGTATTTGTACTTCGAAAAATCCAAATCGAATTTAGTTTGAATAAATAAATTTTCTCTTTGAGGAGTTATATAATTTACTGTTTTAGCTCCTAATAAACTGCCCTTATTAATGTTTTTTACAGTGGTTACTACAGTATTTCTAGAATCTCCATAAATGATATCAAAATCTGTTCTAATTAAATGTTTAGAATTTAAAGGAACTAGCCCGTGAGAATCTCTTTTGTAAAGACCTTTTGATATTTCTTCAACTGCAAAAGCAGAATCCGCATCATTTAAAACTAATGAATATATTCCTTCTTCAATTGATTTATAATTAATAAAGGGTGATTGTAAAAACACAAGAATGAGAAGTCCGCTATCTTCAATTTTTTCCTGGTTTACAATAAGGAATAATGTTTCTGAAATTGGCTTAGACCGAATCGTAAGTTTGCTTTCTCTGTAAACAAATTTAAGTCTTTTATCATGGTATTTATCCATAACAGTTGTTACGTCTTTGTTATCGGAAGTAACAACAATTTTATCAAATAATTTTGAATTTATACAATTTTGAATTGCAACATCTAAAAGCGTTAGTCCCTCATCTAATTCTTCTTTCCATAAGTTTGGAATAATATCGTAACTCTCCCTGCAAGGAATTATTGCAGTTATGCTTTTATATTTCTCCATTTTTGATATACTAGCATCTTTTTTTATTTCCCTTCTAGCATTAAAAATATGATGGTGTTTCTCAGTTAAATTAGCCCCGTGTCTTCTGTAATAAAATAGTGGTAAATTTACATTTGAACATTTATAATTTGAAATAATTCTAGTCCATAAATCAAAGCCATCTTGAGCTCCAAGGTCGGTTCTATATCCCCCTATTTCTATCAATACTTTTTTTCTGATAAGCGTACAGGCTCCGTGTGCAGGAACATCAAAGACATGATTACTTTGGAAAACTTTTTCTCTTTGTTCTTGTGCAAAAACACCCCCTTTGGAGTCTATTAAGTAGTAATCGGGAAAAACTAGAGCATTACTTTTATTATTATCTAAATTATGTGTTAGGACCAAAAGAATATTTTCATCAAAAAAATCATCTCCATCCAATCGTATTATATATTTTCCATTCGCCTTCTTTAAAGCAAAATTACAAACTCCAGGGAGTCCAATTCCCTCAGTTTTATAAATTGAGATTCTTTTATCACTTTTATACAAGTTGAAAACTTCATCTGTATTATCAGAAGAATTATCATTAATTAATAATAATTCCCAATCTTCAAAAGTTTGCCTTAATACACTTTCGATAGCCTCCTGAACATAATTTCCATAATTATGTGACACTATATAAACTGTTACTTTTGACATAGTTAAAACATTTTAATTAAATCATTTCTATAATCACAAAGCTGCTTTAGTTCTGAAGGTGTCATACTGCATTGGTGATCTGGACCATAATCTTTAGTGTCTAAAGTAAAATGTTTTTCAATAATATTAGCCCCTCTACTCATTGCAGCTATTGATGCAGAAAGACCTATTGTGTGATCGCTAAATCCAGCATATTTAGAATAAAAGTCAATTTTATTAAAATTTATATCTGATAAATGCGTTGGATACTTGGAAATACAAAACAGATATCTGACTTGATTCATTTTAGAAAAAATTGGAAAATTTTCTTTATTCCACATTCCTAAAGAAATTAAAGTTTCTTTTCCTGTTTGTAACACTTTTTCAACCAAATCTGTTTTATTAATACTTCTTGAAGCAATTTTATGCTTTTTTACATCTACATCTTCCAACCATGAAATACGTTCAATGTCAAATACTGAAGCCATAAATTCAATATTTACTTCATTACACTTTTCAACTAATTTAATCAAGCCCCCTTTAGATAATTCGGTTTTACAGTTATATTCATACCAAGGATTATTTTTTTTTGGGAATAACTCAACTGCGTTATACAATTGAAATTTAGCTATATCAGCTCCACATTCTTTTACCACCTCAATCATTTCTAAGGCTTTATTAATATCGCCGTTATGATTTTGACCAATTTCAGCTATTATTTCAATTCCCATAATAAAAATTTTCTAACCACATATTTAACATTATTATACTAAAAATAGTATGCCCATTTAATCGTAATTTATTATTTAGCATATTGGTTGCATATTTCATAGAGTCTTTGTTAATATAATTCATTTTAAATAGTTTAGATTCTTCTGAAAATGTATGGTGAAATAAATCTTTCCATTCAGACTTAAGCCAGTGATCTATAGGAACATTAAATCCGTGTTTTGGCCTATTTATAACATGTTTTGGAAGGATGTCCGAAAAAGCTTGTCTTAATATCCATTTTAATTGCCCTTCATTAATCATTGAATTAATTCCAAGTTTTTCGGAAAATGCTAAAACTGATGGTGATGCAAAAGGAGCCCTACCTTCAATAGAATGGGCCATAGTCATTCTGTCAACTTTTTTTAACATCTCATTAGGAAAATAAAATGCTCTATCTTGGGAAATGTAGTCTAGGGGTGCCCATAATTCTCTTTTATGGGGGTTCTTAAACCATCTTAAGGAGCTCTTGGAGTCTTGCATCAAGTCTTTGCTAAAAAGGTTTGATTTTTCAAGTTCTGAAGCGTAATAATGCCAGGCCCAAGCCTTTTTTTTTGGAGAATAACTGCTAATAAGTTCTATTCTATCTTTAACAGGAATCCCAAAGTTTTGAAAAGAAATGTTGTTGTCATGTTTTTCAATTAATTTATTTTTGTTCTGTAAATAATTATACCATGAATATCCTCCAAAGCATTCATCAGCACCATCGCCACTAAGTAAAACTTTAATTCCATATTCCTTTGCAGCTTTTGCAACGGATAATATTCCCAAGCCAGAAGAAACAGAAAAAGGTTGATCTCCATACTTGCAAAAATCCATTAAACTATCTCTAAATTCATTTGCTCCAACCTTAATAAGATGATGATTTGTTCCTAATTTATTTGCCAATAACTGTGCTTCTACAGACTCGTCAGAACTTCCATGATAAGGGTCTGATAAATCTTCAAATCCAATTGTAAATGTTGATAAATTTTCTATTTCTTTTGACGCAATCGAGGAAATTATTGAACTATCTAACCCTCCACTTAAAAATGCTCCAACTGGAACATCAGATAATAGTCGGGATTTGACAGCTTCCTCTACAACTCTTCTAGTTTCTTGAATTAACTCAACAGGATCTAAAGAAATTTCTTTGGAATAAAATTGATTTTTATATTTGTTATATGATATTCCGTTTTCAGAAACACAAATATAATTTCCTGGTTTTACTGCATGTATATTTTTAAAAATAGTATCTGGCTCAGGAATCCACAAAAATGTTGGAAAATCCCAAATAGCTTGATTGTTTAAATTCAAGTCTAAACTATTAAATTTTTGTAAACTCTTAATCTCAGATGCAAAAACAATCTCATTTTTAGACAACTCACTATAATATAATGGTTTCTCGCCTGGAATATCTCTTGCTAGTAATAAAATTTTCTTTTTATCATCCCAAAGCGCAATTGCAAACATACCATCCAAAAGCTCAAAAACTCTTTCTCCGTGTAATTCATATAAATAACAAATTACTTCTCCATCAGATTTGGTTCTGAATGTCTGTCCTAACTTTATTAAATCATTTTTTAGTTTCTTATAGTTATATATCTCACCATTATAAAATAGCACAATACTTTTATCTTCATTATATAATGGTTGATCTCCAGAATGTAAATCATTGATTTTTAATCTATTCATTCCAGCATGATAATCTCCAGATTGGTAAACACCAAAGGAATCAGGTCCTCTATGGAATATCGGCTCTAAAAGAGTTTCTATTGATGTTTCTTTTCTTTTACTAATATACCCTACAATCCCACACATTTTTGACTAAATTTTTTTATACTATGATTTTTAAAATGAGATATCTATATTATGAGATATAGTTTTATTTATAAATGTTATAAAAAATAACTTTCACAAAGAAAATATAATTATCACAATAAATAACTTGTATGTTAAATTAAAAAATACATTATATTATAATAGCACACAATAAACCCTTAATTAATATGGATTTTTAAATCTCTCGATAGTCTTTTCCTAGTATGATTAAAATACTAGCTTTTTTCGTTGATCAGCATCTTAAAAAAAGTTAACAGAAAAATTCTCTTTACTATTTCAACTAAAATGAATTTCTTTTGCAAATTATTATTAAATATATTCTGTGGTCTTTGTCATTTACTACTGTTTTATAATCAATTTTAGAGTTAGTAATTCTAATTAATATTAAATTTACTCGATCTTTCTTTATATTTAATAGAATTTTTATAAATTACAAATGCTATTTAATTCTTTTCAATTTCTTCTATTCCTTCCTTTAATTGTCATAGTTTATTACTTAACTGTTGGTAAATACCGTTGGATTGTTTTATTAATTGCTAGTTATTACTTCTACGCTTCATGGAATATATTTTACCTTATAATAATTGCAACCTCTACTTCTATTGTCTGGATAGTTGGGAGAGAAATTTCTAGAAATTCAAAAAAAAAAAGCCTATTATTTGTTGGAATTTCAGTTCCTCTATTAATCTTATTCTTTTTTAAATATTATAACTTTTTCTCTGAAAATATAAGTTTAATTATAATGTATTTTAAGCAGAGTAATTACGATTCAAAATTAGACGTTATTTTGCCAGTAGGAATTTCATTCTACACTTTTCAGCTTATGAGCTATTTAGTGGACATAAAAAATGAAAAGATTAAATCAGAGCCAAATTTGGCGCGTTTTGCTCTTTATGTGTCTTTTTTTCCACAATTAGTAGCTGGCCCAATTGAAAGGGCAAGTAATCTAATTCCACAACTCAGGCAAAATTTTAAAGCCTCTATAAATCAAATGAGATTTGGGATTAATTTAATTATTGTAGGTTTTTTCAAAAAGTTAGTTATTGCAGATAATATTTCATTTACTGTGAATAAAATTTATGACTCACCAGAACTATATGGAGGAACAGTTTTATGTTTTGGAATATTTTTATTTGCTATTCAAATTTATTGTGATTTTTCAGGCTATTCTGATATAGCAATTGGAACTGCAAAACTTTTTGGAATAAATTTGATGGAGAATTTTAAAGCTCCTTATTTTTCAAGTTCAATTACTGAATTTTGGAGGAGATGGCATATTTCTCTTTCAACCTGGTTTAAGGACTACGTATACATTCCGTTAGGTGGAAACAGAAGGATTAAATGGAGGTGGTACTTTAATTTGATTGTCACTTTTTTATTAAGCGGACTCTGGCATGGAGCAAACTGGACTTTTATTGCTTGGGGAGGTGTACATGGCTTTTATTTAATTTTATATCTTCAATTGGAAAAAACAAAATGGTTTAATTCTAACAACTTTTCTGTCTTGTTTATAAAAAAGGTATTAACATTTACGTTAGTTTGTTTCGCTTGGGTGTTTTTCAGGTCCAATGAAATTTCCGGTGCTTTTCTTGTTTTTTCTAAAATATTAAATTATAAAATTTTTTTTGGATTCAATCAATTAATACTATTTTTAAAAAACACTCAAGGCCTTTCTATTTTTCATACTACAATATCATTAATTATGATTTTAATTTTAGTTGCACATGATTTTTTTATTTATAGGGGTTATGATATCATTAATATACCAAATGGTATATTTAGACTTGTAATGTTATCTTGTATTTTTATTTTAATTTTAATTTTTGGTGCATTTAGCAGACAATCTGAATTTATTTATTTCCAGTTTTAATGAAGAATATTGCCATCCCTATTATTAAATTTTTCTTAATCAGCCTTTTTTTTTGTTTGATTTTAGATCAGCTTTTTACATTCCTAATCAAGAAAAATCACGACTTTAAACCATCAAAAGTTGTTTCTGGTACAATTAATGCAGATATTATTTTTCAAGGCCCATCAAACACCCTGCAATCAATAAATTCTGTATTGATTACAAAACAAACTAATTACTCTTGCTATAATTTAGGATGTATTGGTGCTGACTATGATGATAACATAGCATTGCTTCATTTATACCTATCTAATAATAAACTTCCTTTGGTAATTATAAGGCAATTTATGCCAAGATATTTTCATACAAAGAATAGTTTGAGCTTTCACTCATTCCTTTACACTCCTTTTGTTAATGACCCATTCATTGAATCTATATTAAAAAGAAGGACTCCTCTGCTATATAATATACGTCAAATTCCACTAATTAAATATTCTTTATACAATCGTCAAATTGTAAACGAAGTTTTAAAGGGGGGAATTCAATTAATTAAAGGTTCTAATGAAGTTAATTTTACAGAAGGGTTTCAGCCAAAAATAGCTTCATGGGATATTCAGCATTACCAAAAATTTATTAAAGACTTTCCTGACGGATATAATATAGAACTTGACACTATTGCTTTAAAATCGTATGTGAAATATATTACATTAACAAAAAAATATAATGTGCCATTAATAATAATATCTCCACCTGTCTATCAGCCATATAAAAAATACGAATTAAATCGTTCAAAAATTTTAGATCTTATGGATTCAATATGTGAAAATCATAGTGTTCCATTCTACCGTATGGAAAATATAGAAATGCAACTTGATAGCAACAATTTCTGGAATAAAACACATGTTAACTTGAAAGGTGCAAATCTTTATAGTCTATATTTATCTAAATTCCTTAAAAACACTTTAAAATGAATCTCAATTTTCTTTTTATATCAATTGTCCTAACAATATTTCAATTCATAACCGCTTTCTCTCTACAAACAAATATTCCTTTTTCATTTGCAATATTTACTGACGTACCATACCCAAGGAAAGGAAACTCAGAAGAACAGGAGTACAAGAAATTAATAAAAGATATCTCAGAAATTAATAATGCTAAAATTGTGGATTTTTTTGTACATCTAGGTGACATAAAAGCTGGAATGGGTCCTTGTAAACGTGAACAATATGAATTAGTTGGGTCTACTCTAAGAAAATGTGAATCTCCAGTATTTATGATAATTGGCGATAATGAAATGAAAGACTGTTCAAATCAAGACCTTGCATTGAAATGGTGGAAAGATGAGTTTTTGAACCTTCACAATGCAGTTTCTAATAATTTCGAGGTGAAAAGACAAAGTGAGAGAGTAGGGAATTTTATGTTTATCCATAAAGAAGTTCTTTTTATAGGGTTCCATAATACAAAAGGTAGGATAAAAGATACTACTCATTATAATTCCGATATGGACAAGAATGTCACGTGGCTCTTAAAATCAATTAAACAATTTGGTGAAAAAGCAAAAGCAGCTGTTGTTTTCACCCATGCCAAACCTGCAAAACATTTTAATTTTTTTAAACCTTTTGCTGATCAAGCAAAGGAATTTAAAAAACCTATTCTATTACTTCACGGAAATCACCATTTTTTTGAGATTGAATCTCCATTCCTAGCTGAAAATATTACGCGGGTTTCCTTTGACAACACTGGCTATCAAATACCATCTCCAATTGTAACTGTAAATTTAGAAAACTCCGAAAACTATTTTGAAATTAATTACCCTACTTACTCTAGAAAAGTATCCATTATTGAAAATTATAGAATCCTAAGAAGAAAGATTTCTATAATGTTGAAAATAAACTTAAGTAAATATGTTTTCATCGGATTTATTTCTTTTATCTTAATAACTTTTAGTGTATTTGTATTTTATTTTATAAAAAGGAAGAAAGAAAAAATCTAATTAGATTTCTTTCCAAATTCATTACCATAAAGCTTTTCAAATACGTTAATAGAGTTGCTCATTAAATTAACTTGATCAATATCAATTGACGACCCTTTTTCTAATAGATAAAGTTTGTTGATATTGCTAGAGCTTAATTCATTTATAGAAATAGTTGCTCCTCCAAATTCGGGCTTTTTTTCAAATGAAACAAATCCAAGTTTAATACTATCTAAAATTAGATTATCAACTTTCAATATGGACAAATCCTTTGAAGTACAAGCAATTTCTGAATTCAGAATTTTTGTATTTCCTATGGTAAATTTTGAACTTTCACCGATACTTATGGCTTTATCTCCTGCTCCATTAATATAAATATTTCCTCCAATAATTTCAGAACCTGAGAAATCAATTGCATCATTCCCACAATTTAAAAATGAAACATCATATATTTTTCCGTTGCAGTAATCTGCATCAAAAGCGTCCGAGCTTATATTTATAAAGGAACAAGATTCTATTGAAAAATTTGAGTTTTTAATATTCAAAGCGTCTTCTGTTGAATTATCAGAAAAAATACATTTATAGAGGGTTACATTAGATTCGTAGAAAGTAACTGCACCAGATAACCTCCAATTACCTTTACTTGGGCTGGACATTCCTTCAAAGTTAGTAAAAGCTAATTTTGAATCTCTCCAGGCATTTAATACTACAAGTCCCTGACCAGTATGATCAGTTGAATATACTCTGATTGGATTGTCCTGAGTGCCAAGAAAATCTACTTTTCCGTTACACAGTATCATAGAACTATCTACTAAATCTATTGTTGTAGAATCCTTAATTATGAGCTGATATTTTTCTGGTAAAATCAAACTCTCACTTAAAACCCAATTTCCCTTTTTAAAAATTGCTGTAGATTTTTCGCTATCAATTTCAATAAAACTAAAGTTTTCTATGTTAGATCTCTGTCTTATAAATGATATGTCTTTAACAGACCCTTCTCTATACTTTTTACTAAGATCTATTTCCCTTAGACTGTCTAGCCCAAGAATTTTATAAACCAATTTTAAATCTGAACGCTTGATTGAATCAACATTCTCATTAAACTTCTTATTAACTAAAAATGAATAGTCTAAATATCTTAATTTTGAACGAGATTTTTTTGATTGAATTAAGCTACGATGACGGGGCTTGCTAAATATTGAATCTTTATACTTTAAGCCTAATAACTCTAAAGGAAGCATTTGAGCATTAGCGACAGTTATTTCTATTATATCTTGATTTTTTAATTTAAGATGAGCATATAATGCTGAGGGATGTGCTAACATTTCTCTTATAAATTTTTGATTTTCTTTGAAATATTGATTTGTATATCTCATGTATGGAAATTCCGAATATAAAATGGTCTTGTTTTCATTAAGTCGATCCTCCAAATCCGATAGCAAAGAATCTAAATATAATTTACCAGAAATTCTATGAAGTTCTTTGATGTAGAGTTCAGTAAATATTAAATCATTAAAAAACAGCTCTCTTCTATCTGGTGTCCAGTACTCAGGCCTGTAGTCAGTTCCAATTAAAGTTACAATATTAAAACCCCTGCCTTTATCAAATCCAATTGGCTCAAGTTTAGATGTAACTGGATTATAATAAAATCGTTGGTTATTGATGCTCATCGAATGCATTCCGTCCATCAAATCAGATATTGCCATGTATTTTGCAAGCTTTTGAGAATTAAATGCATCACTTGTTGATATTTTACCGTTCCTATGAGCTTCTAACAATGCTCTTGCTGATAAGTGTAAATTCATATTTTTATAAGTCATTTTCTCATATGAATCAATATAAGAACTATACCATCTTTCGTTAGTAGAATTCATGTCTTTAGGAAATCTATTTTTTCTCCAAAAGAAGTCCTCACTGAACTTCAATATTGGTCCTGCTAACTGATTATTATTTTCAATTAAATATTTATCGAAATGTTCTTCTAAAGCATAAACTCCCCATTTGACACTATTGAAATTAAGTTCTAGGAATTCATACCTAAGAGCAATAACACCCTCACGCTTTAAAGCTTCGTGATAAACCCATTCAAATAAATAATTTCTAGCTTTTGGATGTTGGAGAGAAAATTTTTTCATTCCAAAAACTCTTCCATCACCCTTTAGTTTAACTCGAAAAGACCATTTAGTTTCATTTTCAATATGTGATATACCATCTCCTTTTAATCTGATGGAAGCAGGAAACGTATCTCCGTTAAAAATAACTTCACCATCAAAATATGAGTTCTCATGGGTTTCAATTTTAGATTGAGCTAATGCTTTTTTTCTGTTTTCAAGAAGCAATTCTAAGTCTTTTCCCTCAACTCTAATAGAAATTGTATTGGGATTCGCACTCAAGCCCTGAACTATATTTGAAAAGAACTGAAATTTTTGAAGAACTATTGGTTTTATAATATCGCTTGTGAATCCAACTTTTGTTGCAAATAAACCTATTAAAAAAGCACTTAAAACTGCTGCAAAAACCACTATTTTTTTCAATATATAAATTGTTTTTTTCATGAGAATATTTTTATAAAAGTAGAATAACTTCCAATATTTCTATTATAACAAACAAAAATATTTTTGGCATAGCATTAATCTATTAAAATTAATTATGAACAATTTTAATAAATAACACATTTTTTTATGTAATTAAATTCAAAAAATCGTTACTTTTATTAAGATTTCATATTTTTTTCATTATAAATTAATAGTATTCATTAGTATTTTAGCACTTTTCTAATCATATTGAATTGAACTAACATCTATTACAAAAGTCTTAAATTCTTTCATAAAATAGCCAAGAGCACTAATAACATCTACAACTAATTTCATCAAGTTATTTTAACTTATATCAACAACATTTCATTTTTTTTGAGAACTTCTAAAAAGCTATTGTGTACCTGCCGGGCTAATTGATCCGTCTCTGACAATCACAAGAAATGAAGATTTTCTAACAATTTCGTTCAGTTCTTTAGTGTGTTTGGAAATATCATCTTCAAACAAATATTTATCTCTTTTTAATAATTTAAGAAAATTCAATTTTTTATTTTTAAAATATAAAGTTGCAGTTTAAGAAGATCTTTTGTCAATAAAGATAAAATTAATTGAAAGATTAATAATAATTCTTCTAAGGGTTAATTTGTACTAAAATTTAATTGTCAATAATTAAGTAAATAATATTGAACTTTAAATCCTAAAAGAGTTTACTTTCAAGAGCTCTTTAAAAACATCTAAAATAAAAATATGGTTTTTTTGTAAATCGAATCTTCCAATATGACCAATAACTATTTGATTTGTGCCTATGTCATATTTATCTTTACGATTATTCATAACATTTTTATGTTTACTGAATATATCATAATCAAAGCATGATGAATAATTATTGGGTTTTTATTTTTAATAACTACCAAAAGCGCACTGGATAAATACAACTTTCTAATACTTTTTACTAACGAATCTCCTATTTTTGTATTATAATGAGTATTTTCTTAAAGCATAAGTTCTTTTATTAGGAATGTTATTCACTAAAAGCCTTTTAATTATCTTTAATAAAATTTATAATGGAAGAGGAGTATCATTTATCGTGTTTAATTTGTAGTAAGCCCAAATTAAAGGACTTAGAACTTTACAAACATGCTTTTTTAACAAAATGCCAAAACTGTAATTTTGTTTTCTCTAGAAAGATACCCTCCCAAAAGGAACTAAATGAACACTATGATGGCTATGGTAGAAATGGCTATTTATCCCCAATTACAATTAAAAGATACAACGAGCTTTTAGACAAGTTTGAAAAATTTAAAAAAACCGGAAAAATTTTAGATGTAGGTTGTGGAGTAGGGTATTTTTTAGATGAAGCGAAGAAAAGAGGATGGAAAGTTTATGGAACTGAATATACTAATGAAGCTATTAAAATATGTAAAAATAAAGGAATCCATATGCAAGGGGGGAAATTGAACTCTAAAAACTATAACGATGAAGAGTTTGATGTAATTACTTCATTTGAAGTTTTAGAGCACATTAATAATCCAGTTGAGGAAATAAAAATTTTTCATAAACTTCTTAGGCTAGGGGGATTAGTTTACCTTACAACTCCAAATTTTAACAGTATATCTAGGTATTATTTAAAGTCTAAATATAACATAATAACCTACCCTGAGCACCTAAGTTATTATACTCCTAAAACTTTAAAAAAGCTATTTAAGTCATCAAATTTTAAAGCATACAAGATAGAAACAACTGGAATTAGCATAACTAGAATTAAAACTAGCATGGGAATTAGTGATCAACCTTTAATTTCCGTTAAGTCTGATGATGAAAGGATAAGAAAACAATTAGAAAGTAATAGAGTTTTAAAGAAAGTTAAAACTCTAATTAACTATGGGCTAACAATTTTTGGAAGAGGAAATAGTTTAAAAGGGTGGTTTGTAAAGCATTATTAAAATTATTTAGACCGGCTCTTTTCCCGGATCACATAAATTAAACTAAAAAAGAAAGGCATTAAGGGAATTTTATACCTTACCAAAGCTCCAAAGTTGGTGCTAGCAATACCAACTCCAAAGGCAAAAACCAAAGAAAAGCTCAAACAATAAATCAAAAAAGGATCATTAAATGCTATTTTAAGAAACTGAAAGGGACCTACCCGAATAAGGGAGTAAAGAAGAAAAAGTAATAAAACAGTATTTTCAATAGCAGAAATAACCATAGTTGAACTCCCAATTTCCCACGGCAAGGGCCTGAAAAGAGCTGTAAAAATAGCTAATGGTGCAGAACTCAACAAGCCACTAATAGATCCATCTATGAGGTCCAGTTTATAATTATTTCCACCATAATGCCGTTCGTTTAGTAAATCATCTTGAGTGATTTGAGCTTTTTTAATTGCCCCTTCTAAACTACCATATACACCCATTGAATCAGACAGACCATTAAAAATTAACACTCCTGCCCCAGTAAATATTAAAACAAGCGCAGGAAAAATAAGAATTCTTATAATTGTGTTTTTAACGTTTTTTAAATAACTATTATTAACCCAAAATAAAAATCCAGGAATTAAAGAGATTAATATATAGGACTTACAATTTAATACCATAGCCATATTTAGTGCAATAAAGCAAACATTCCAAAATATTTTTTGACGGGCTATTAATACATGGTAAAAACTATAGGTGATCCAGCAAGTAGCCCCAAGCATGAAACTATCTTTCATAATGCCCCCTCCCCAAAAAATTAAAGATGGCATAAACAACACTAAATATGCAAATATTTTAGAGTTTCGCGGATATAAGATATTAAGGAGTCTAAAAAACTTCCACATACCCACAAAAGAAAAAACCGCAGTTAAAAAGCTAGTAATTAAAAAGCTTTTAGACCCTAAAATATATAAAGGAGCAGATAGTCTACAAATTAAAAAGGTGTTTTCATTATTATAGTAACTGTAAACAGGAAATCCAGTTTCGTAATTAAAACTACTAAAGGAGTTATAATAACCATCTGTATTAAATAAAACAGCAAATCCTTTTGAAAAATCTTGCATAAGTAAATTCCCAAGAGCCTTAGCCCCTTTAAAATATGCAGTAGTATCTCCCCCGCCATAGTAAAACAAGTAGATAGAGATAAACGCACTAACACCAATTAATTTAAACCAGAGGCCTTTTACAAAATATTTGTATTCAGGATGTTGTTTAATATTATTTGATTTTATTAAACTGGCTAGGCCAATAATAATAAATAAGTATAATGGAACTAATACTAAATCTTCAATAGAAATCATTAAACGCTTTGTTTTTCAAAGTTCTTTGCATAGCTAATTTAGAACATTTTAGGTAATTGAGATAATTTCATATTATATATATTAATTACGTGAGGGATTATCAAGACTTTTAGGGCAATATCAAGCATTGATTTTCCTAATAGAGATTTATATATTTATCAAACTATAAACTAATCACATTTCATCCATGATGGTACTTTTCCCCTTTTAGTATTGTAAATGCTCTATATAACTGCTCTTTAAAAATTAATCTTAACATCTGATGAGAAAATGTCATTTTAGAAAGACTTAGTTTTGAATCTGCTCTCTTATAAACCTCCTCACTAAGCCCAAAAGCCCCTCCAACAACAAAAACTAATCTTTTAGTACTATCTAGTAGTTTTTGGTTTAACAAATTGGAGAAATCAATAGACGAAAAACTCTTCCCTTTTTCATCTAAAAGAATTACCTGATCATTTGGAGTTATACTTTTTAATATCAGCTTCCCTTCTTTTATTTTGAGGTCATTATGGGTTAATTTTCCACCATTTTTAACTTGGGGAATTAATAATTCTTCAAATTTACAGTAGTGTTTGAGCCTATCTTCATAGTCACTTTCCCCAGTTTTTAAATAGGAAGCATTTGTTTTACCAATAACTATCAATCTAATTTTCATAATAATCTTTATTTTTCGTCAAAAATCATCAAAAAGTTACATTTTTTTGTAAAAAATCAATTAAAAAGTATTAAAATCGTCATTTTTAAATAAAATGAAAAAGTTAAATGCATTAGTAATTGGAGCCACTGGAGCTACTGGAAGAGAACTAGTAAAATTGTTACTTAATGACAACGAGGTTGAAAAAGTTACCATTTTTGTTAGAAATCTTCCCACTGTAGAGCATGAAAAACTAAAAACTCATGTAATTGATTTCAATGAAATTGAAAAGCACAAAGACTGGATTAAAGGAGATGTTTTGTTTTCAGCTTTAGGAACTACCAAAAAAAATGCTGGAGGTAAAGAACAACAATATTTAGTTGACTATACCTACCAGTATGAATTTGCTAAAATAGCATCGATAAATGGAGTTGAAAATTATTCTTTGGTTTCATCAGTTGGGGCAAATTCTAAATCCTCTTTTTTCTATCCAAAAATAAAAGGACAGCTAGAAGAGTCGGTAAAAAAATTAAAGTTTAAAAAAATTGACATCTTTCAACCACCAATGCTTGTTAGACAGTCGGATTTAATCAGAGAGGGTGAAAAAAGCGGGATTAAA